>Ga0190334_1000324_pt1 | contig 25065 bp, 21 predicted proteins | sample 48720478_MG_FD_161270 | JGI IMG/M metagenome (GOLD analysis project Ga0190334, IMG submission 161270) | Hydrothermal vent sediment bacterial communities from Southern Trench, Guaymas Basin, Mexico - 4872-04-7-8_MG | ecosystem: Environmental > Aquatic > Marine > Hydrothermal vents > Sediment ... | reverse complement strand
ATAAATGCTCTTATGGACTTGTTGGTATTCTTCATTCTTCCTAGCTATCATTCTCTGGATAAAGAGCTTCTCAGCTACGAGTCCTATCACTAAGGATTTTATCCTCCAACTTCCGGGGAGAGTAGCGTAGCAACTCACATCAAGCACTGTTACTTGCCCTGGTTTTGCAAGCTCACTAAGAGGGGTTCCTGCCTTGCTGAATAACCCCCACGTCTTTGCGTTGCTGAACAGGTTTAGAGTGGCGTTTTTCACGTTATCATCTGCGTTACTCTTCATTATTGCTTGAATAATATCATCAATGTCATACTCTTCTTTGCGCTCTCTCAGCTCGTGAATCACTCGTTCTACCAGCACGCCTATAGGCTCATTAGGGTTGACATCGAATGTCATGCACCAATCACTCCCGTCCAGCTCGCTTGGTTTTATACTGAAAGGTGCATCCGCTGGTATTCCTTTGTTCTTATACTCTGAGAAGTAACCTGTGGGTGTGTATATGGTGATGTCTAAGCCTCTGGGTTCGATCCCCCATTCTTCTAGGAGGAGTTCATCCTTCTTGTTAGGATACTTCATTGTCCAGTACACACCCATTGTATCTAGCATGATAACAGCAATATTGTTCTTGACCTCAGGCGGGAGGGATGCTATGCCTTCAGCTATCACCCCCATTGTATAAGATTTTCCTCCTCCTCTCTTGCCACATACAAAAACAACATGACTCCTTATAACATCAAGAAGTATGTTGTTAGATAAGCTGGTGGTTCTGCCCATCTTAACGTAGTGTTTACCTAATAGGATGGTGCCTTTAGTACCGAACCTCTCTTTGTCAGCAGGGAGCCTGCCAATGATTATGTCGTACATTCTTACCTTTAGGTATTCTATGTTGTTAATATATAAATTTAACCACTAAAAAGCATTCTTTAACCAAAAAACTTTTAAAAACCACGACTTTTACCATTCCAGAAGGGTAATCTTGTGCGGGTTAATCCAATCTTTTATTTAAATAATCCGAGGTGGTACTTTTGGCTAAGAAGAGAAAAGTTCTAAAGAAACCCAATCATAAACAGAAGAGCAAGAGAACAAGGAACAAGAATAACAAGGATAATAAAGTGAGGATTTACAAGGTTAATCAAGCAACATTAGAAGAGCAAGCAAAAGCCAGACGAGAGAAGAACATCCAGACATTTCTAGTTGTGGTCATAATAATACTTGCAATAGCAGCGATTTTCTCAGCAATCCAAACATTCTTTCCTAATTTGTTCGGAAGAATAACTCTTAAAGGCGAACTAGCGGCAAAGGTTAACGGAGTACCAATAACAATGCAGCGACTTGATACAGAATACGAGAGACTGCCAGCACAATACAAGTACTTCATAACCAAAGAAGCATTTCTTAACCAATTAATAGATGAAATTCTCATGGTAGAAGAAGCAAGAAAGAAAGGGCTGTTTGTTAGTGAGGAAGAAGTTGATAAGAGCCTTCAGACTTTCATGGAGCAGAATAATATAAGCCAAGAAAGACTTAATGATATTCTAAAAGCAAAGAAACTTACCTATAACGAACTCAGACAACTTGTGAGTAACCAGCGCCTCATAGATAAGCTCCTTGAAGAAGAGGTTAAGAACAAGATTAACATTACAACAGCGATGGCTCTGCAGTACTACAACGAGAACCCAGACACATTCAAGATTCCTGAACTAGTAACAGCCAGACACATCCTTATAAGCACCAATAACAGGACAGAGAAAGAAGCATACCAGCAAGCGAGAATAGTTCTTGGCTTATTAGAGGAGGATAAGAGTAACTTCTGCGACCTGGTAGAGGAGTACAGTGATGATTCAGGAAGCCTGGATAAATGCGGAGAATACGTTTTTCCCAGAGGTCAGATGGTTAAAGAATTCGAAGAAGCAGCGTTTTCTCAGGGAGAAGGGAACATAACCCTTGTCAACACGAGCTTCGGATCCCACATAATATGGACGATTAACAAGACACCTGAACAAATAATGCGCTTCCAAGACGTAGAGGAGCAGATAAATCGGATTCTAAGAACTCAGCAAGAGAAAATGCTTTACTCTGACTTCATAGCAGGTTTAAGAGCACAAGCTGATATTACTAATTACCTCGTACAAGAACAAAAAGAAGAAGCTGAAGCAAAAGAAGAAGGAACACCTGGCGAAGAAGGAGGGGTTGTAGCTGCTGAGCAAGGCGAAATAAAGGTAGTTATGGAAGAGCAAGGAGAAGAGGAAGAAGTTACACCAAGGGAAGCCATAGAAGAAGAAGCAGTGGAAGAAGTAGAAGAAGGAGTAGACGTAATGATGCCTGAAGAAGAAGTCGCAGAGGAGCAACAAGAATTAGAAGAAACCGTTGAAAAAGAAATAGCAGAAATAGAAGAAGTCACTGCGAAGTTAAGCCTTGCAGAATGCCTTACAAGCAAAGGAGCAGTGCTCTACGGTGCTTACTGGGATTCCAGTACTAAGAAACAAAAAGCCTCCTTCGGAGATGACATTGATAAGATTAAATACGTGGAATGCGGAGTAGAAGGTGATTACAGAGCTCAAACAATAGAATGCTCAGAAGCAGGGATAATGGCTTATCCCACATGGGTTATTAACAATGAGAAACACATGGGAGTATTAACATACGAGGAATTAGCAGCCCTAACCGGTTGCGAAATATAAAAAAAACTATTACTTTTTTTATTCTTGCTTTTGTCTTACCTGAATTACTACAGAAACCCTCTTAATAATAGGCGTGTCTTTGGCAGTGCCGCCACACAAGGATACAACAGGAGAACTTATAACAAGGACTGCCAGGCTCCTTTCCTAACACAAACCTTCCTCAGAGTTCCTCTTCTATAAGAATAAAAAAATTCTTCATAAAAACACTGTTACTTCCACATATGCGGAGTAACAAAAACACCCCTTTTTTTGTGGTGTTATCATCTAAAATCACAAAAACCAAAGCTTTAAAAACCCATATATATTCCCCCTATATAAGCCCGGCACAGAGTTGCTCATGCGAGCCTCAGCGTAAGAGCTCATGGCGATGAGCATTGTGAGTTAGTGTTGGGCTACAACGCCTAGAACATAAAAGTAGAACATAAAAGAATAATACTTTTATAATGTTCAACCAACGATAGTCAAAAAAAAGAACAGGCACAAAAGCCTTTATCATCATTTATCAATTTCCTTTTATTTTCAAAAATTATACAAAGAATAAGGAGAAAAACTTTTATTTTTAAACAATTATGAAATAAGGTTTAAGTGCTTGTTCTTTTAAAAGCAGAAGGAGCAAAAAAACTTTTTTTGCTAACACTCCTCTATATTCACACCCCTTTCATTAAAGGAGAACCAAAAGAATCATATCTCCTTTTAAAAATAAGAATGTGGGAAACCCAAGAAACTCCTTCTGCAAGAAGATTATACTCAAAAATAGAAAAAGGTGAAAACAATGGCAAAAATAGCACAGGTATCAGCAAAATATATTATTCATGCTGAGATAAGCATTGACGGCGTAGTAGACAGACCTGACGTTATAGGAGCAATCTTTGGACAAACAGAAGGACTCCTAGGAAGCGACTTGGAACTAAGAGAACTTCAGAGAAGCGGAAGAATAGGACGCATAGAAGTTAATATTGAGACAAAAGGCGGAAAGTCCTTTGGAACAATCATCATCCCAAGCTCTCTTGACAAAGCCGAAACGAGCATAGTAGCTGCGAGTCTAGAAATAATCCAGAGAATAGGACCGTGTAATGCTAAGATAAAAGTTAAGAACATAGAAGACGTGAGAGTTTCAAAGAGACAATTCGTAGTTGACAGAGCAAAAGAATTACTTAAGAACCTCATAGAAGCAGTAATGCCTGACAGCCAGGAACTAGCAGACGAAGTAGCATACGCTGTTAGGGTTATGGAGATAAGAGAGTACGGAAAAGAAAGATTGCCCGCAGGACCAGCTGTTGATGAGAGCGACGAGATCATAGTGGTTGAAGGCAGAGCAGATGTTCTTAACTTGTTAAAACACGGCTTCAAGAACGTCATAGCTATGAACGGAACAAACGTGCCAGAAACCATTATTGAACTCAGCAAAAAGAAAACAATGACGGCTTTTGTTGACGGGGACAGAGGAGGAGACCTCATAATAAAAGAACTAGGAAGCGTTGCAGAACTTGACTTTGTAACCAAAGCACCTGATGGTAAAGAAGTAGAAGAACTCACAAAAAAAGAGATTCATAAAGCGTTAAGGAGCAGAATCGCTTTTGAACAAGCAAAGACAGAGCTACAAGTAGCTGAGAAAAATAAGAGAAGCGTTGATAAAAGAACTCCTACAAGGGATTACAAGGACAGAAGAGCTGCGCCCCCACAAAGAGCTGCACAACCAACAGGGAAGCCGAAGCAACCAACCACTCGCGAAAAAGAAGTCTTCGGAGCAATGCTAGAAGACCTCATAGGAACAAGAGGAGCATACATCCTTGACCATAAACTAAACATTCTCGGCAAGGTACCTTTATCAGAACTCCAAGGCACAATAAAAAGTCTGAAGTCAGGCATATATGCTGTTGTGTTTGACGGAGTAATAGACAAAGACATCTTGATGACCGCAGAAAGAGCTTATGTGACTTTCCTGGTGGCTATGGACTCCAAAGTGAAATCAAGCGGCAGACTAGCAATCTTAACAAGTGATAATCTGTAAATTTTATTATTTGTTTTTTTTGTTCTTTCTTTTTATTTTAATTAGAAACCGAAAAATATATAAATTTTCTAGTAGTTACACTTCTTATGCCTTTTAAAACTGTTCTGCCTATTGATGAAGAAAAATTAATTGAAGATGAAGAAGGGAATTATTTTTTGAAAATAGAAGACCTAGAAAAATTACTTGAGTCATCAGAAGAATATACCTTACTCACTTTTCTAAAAGAAAGTCATTACATCACATTTCCTGATTTTCCAGCACTGGGTGCAAGTAAGACTATACTAACAAAATCTTTTATTGAAGGCCCTCTTACTTTCCCTCTAAAAGTTAAAGAGAAAGTTGGGGAGTATTCTTCTAAAAAGTTTGTCTATAAGATTTTTCCTTCTAATGAACTCCCCGCCTCTTTTGAAAAAATCAAGTTAATAAATTATGGTATAAGGTATGGCCCGGACTTTAATCATGTGCTTCGTAACAAAATAAATGAGAAGAAAGTAGAAGACATCGTAAAAAAATCCCTGGAAGAATTAGAAAAATTCTCCACGCATCATAATGTATTTAAGGATCCTTTGAGAGGCACTATATGTCAAGCTGAAATAGAAGGATGTATGGCCGAGTTCCGATATGTAGAAGATGCTTTTTATCATCCTATAGTGCATTTATCTGTTTTAGGAAAAGGAGATAAACCTCACAAAGTTATTAATATGATTAGTATAAATCAGTTACAGGACGTTTTTACCAAATTATGGGATGTGCGTTTAGGATTAGAATCTTGTGTTCAACAAGGATTAGCATACAACCTTTCTAACAAAGAGATTGATTTAAATGAACTTAAAGAATACAATAATATAATCCTCTAATAATCACCTTATAAACAACACATTTTTTAAACTCCCAAAATCTTCTATACCTATTATGCCCAGAAAAACCAAAGAGGAATGGAAGATTTATAAGAACGTCTTTGATAACGCTACTATTCTAAACCTTCTTAAGCTTAACTCCCAAGGATACTTTGATGGATTAGAAAGCCCTGTAGCTCTTGGTAAGGAGGCGAATGTATTCACAGCACTAAAAGGTAAGCAAAGAATCATTGTGAAAATTTACCGTGTGGAGAACTGTAATTTTAATAAGATGTATGAGTACATCGCACCTGATCCGAGGTTCTCAGGATTAAAAAAAAGAAGAAGATTAGTGATATTCTCCTGGGTTCAAAGAGAGTATCGTAACCTATTAAAAGCCAGAGAGGTTATAAGAGTGCCAACCCCAATCGCGGTTAAAGATAACGTCTTATTAATGGAGTTTATCGGCAGAAAAGAACCTGCGCCGTTACTAAAAGACGCGCCTCCTCAGAATCCAGAAAGATTCTTCGAAAAAACAAGGAGGAACATTAAGGAATTATACCGTGCAGGGCTTGTTCATGCTGACTTGTCAGAATATAATATTCTTAATTTTGAAGAAGACCCTGTGTTCATAGATTTTAGCCAAGCCACCACCCTTGATCATCCCAACTCAGAGGACTTCCTCAGAAGGGATGTAAAGAACATTGTGAAATATTTTCAGAAACAAGGACTCAGGGTTAATGAAGAAGAGGTTTATAAAAATATAAGAGGATAATCTTTATAAAAAGCTTTGTTCTCCGAATAAGTATGACTAAGAAGAATAAAGAAGAAAACCAGGCTGGGAGAAGCAGTAAGAATAATATAAAAGAAGAAGGCAAGATGGCTGAAAAAAAAAGCCTGCTGAGGACCACTAAGCCAATAGGAGAAATAAGCGAAGAAGAATATTCTTATACTATTAAAATACCCAAGGATAGAATCGCGGTGCTTATAGGTGTAAAAGGGAAGGATAAGAAGGAGTTAGAGGAGTACTCATCAGCAAGGATAAACGTGGATTCAAAAGAAGGTGATGTTACTATTACGGGCAAGGATGCTGTTAAGCTCTACACCTTAAGAGAAGTTATAAAAGCAATAGGCCGAGGGTTTAAACCAGAAACAGCAGAGTTACTCCTAAGACCGGATTATATGCTTGAAATAATTAACTTGTCTGATTACGGGATTGATAACAAGAATAAGCTTAAAAGAGTAAAAGCAAGAATTATTGGTACTAAAGGAAAAGCAAGAAGAACAATAGAGGAACTCACAGGAACTTTTCTAAGTGTTTATGGTAAAACAGTAAGCATAGTTGGTGAATGTGCCTATGTTGGGAATGCCAAGAGAGCAGTGGAATTGCTAATTAAAGGGAGCATGCACTCCACTGTTTATAAGTGGTTGGAAAATCAAAGGAGGAAGATGAGAAGGGACGCGGGGTTTTAGAAATGAGAATATTAAACACTGAGAAAGAGGATTATCACGTGCATTCTTTTAACTATTCAGATGGCATAAGTACTGTGAATGAAATGGTTAGATTCGCAGGGGAGCTCGGCATGAAAAAAATTGTTTTTGCTGACCACTCACAAGCAGCTCTGCAAAGAGCAGGTTATCCTCGGAAGACCGGCCGAACCATAATAAGAAGGTGGCGGAACGTGTTTAATGACGTGAAAGTTGTTTTCGGAGTAGAAGCTGATTTACTCAACGAAAAAGGGGATGTTTGTGAGCATATCCAGGGAGTGAAAGGTGACTTCATAATACTCTCATACCATAAAGATGTTTACTCAGGTGACAAGCAAGAATTAACCCAGGCCTTTATTAATGCGATTAACAGGCATCACCAAGATATAGACTGTATAGGTCACATATACACTTTCATCAAAGATACTGGTATAGATGTTAATAAGATTATAAGAAGGGCTAATAAATATAACATCCCTTTCGAGTTAAACTGCAGGTATATTGATACTGGAAGACACAAAACAGATATGGATGTGTTAATGCTTATGCTCTCAAAAGCAAAGAGTATTTATGTTAATAGTGATGCCCACACGCTTTACGAGTTAAAAGTATTAAGAAAAAAAGGCTTTGAATTCTTAAAAGAACACGGTTTTATTTGAATAATCAGAGGAATAATTATTATTCTTGGTCACACAAACCTTTATAAATAACTTATTTCTTATTCGTTCTTGTTAAAAATGGCTCCAACAATAGCTGAAGAGATGGCGCGTAAGCAACGCGAGATTAGTATTGCAGAGTTCTTTGAAAAAAACAGGCATTTACTAGGTTTTGATAATAAGAGAAAAGCCTTACTCACAGCAGTTAAAGAAGCAGTTGATAACGCCCTTGATGCCTGCGAGGAAGCAAACATCATTCCAGACATAATTGTGGAAGTAATAGAAATGGGGTCTGATAGATACCGGGTTATTGTGGAGGATAATGGTCCTGGTATTGTTAAAAACCAGATACCTAAGATTTTTGCAAAGCTTCTTTATGGGAGCAAGTTTCACAGGTTAAAACAGAGCAGAGGGCAGCAAGGCATTGGTATTAGTGCTAGTGTTATGTACTCCCAACTCACTACAGGCCGTGCTGCTCGTATCCTATCCAAGATTAGCCCTAACAAACCTGCGCATTACTACGAACTAAAAATTGATACTTCTAAGAACAAGCCTCTTATTCTTAAAGATGAGGAACGAGAATGGGATAAGCCTCACGGTACACGAGTAGAACTTGACCTTGAAGGCAGTTATATAAAAGCAGGGCAGAGCGTTGATAACTATTTAAAACAAACCGCTATTATCAACCCTCATGTAACCATCACTTATGTTAATCCTAAAGCAGAGCAAATAATTTTTCCCAGAGCCACAGAGGAAATGCCCCGCCAGACCTCGGAGATAAAGCCTCATCCTTACGGTGTTGAACTAGGTCTTCTCTTAAAAATGCTTAGGAATACGCCGTTCCGGACATTACAAGCATTTTTTGTTAATGAATTCTCGCGAGTAGGCGCAGGGACTGCTAAGCTTATATGCGAGCAAGCCTTAGTGCCTCCGAGTATAAGCCCTCATAAAGTTACAAGAGAAGATGCTGAGAAGCTTATTAATGCTATTCAGAAGACCAAGATTATTAGCCCTCCAACTGACTGTATCAGCCCTATCGGAGAGGAGCTACTTGAAAAAGGCTTAAGAAAAGAGGTTAATGCAGAATACTATTGCGCGGTTACTAGGAATCCTAGTGTTTATCGCGGGAATCCTTTCCAAGTAGAGGTAGGTATTGCTTATGGCGGGGACCAGTCTCAGAACGAACCAGCCACTCTGCTAAGATTCGCTAATCGTGTTCCTCTACTATACCAACAAGGAGGCTGTGCTATTTATAAGAGTGTTGTTCAGACTAACTGGAAGCCTTACGGTCTGAATCAAAGCAACGGAGCACTACCCATCGGACCGGTCACTATAGCGGTGCATATAGCGAGTGTATGGGTGCCTTTCACATCAGAGTCTAAAGAAGCAATTGCTCATTACCCTGAGATTATAAGCGAGATAAAACTAGCCTTACAAGAAGCAGGTCGAAAACTCCAGAAATACACTCTGAAGAAGAGAAGAGTAAAAGAAGAATTGAAGAAGAGGAGCTACATAGAAAAGTATATACCTCATGTTGCTATTGGTTTAAAAGAGATACTTGACTTAAAAAAGTATGAGACAGAGAACATTGAGAATGAACTCAGAAAAATGCTTGAGAAGCACAGAGGCAAACTAGAAGACATGGGGTTTGATCCTTCTAAGAACATTGATTTTGACGAAGAACTTGCCAGGATTGGTAAAGAGGAAGAAAAGGAAACTCAAGAAGAACAATAAATAAAATAATGAGGGAGAAAATAAGAACAAAAAACATTTTAGAAGGGATTTTTAAGAGGAGGAAAAAGAAAAAATGCCTAATAAAGTCCTAATGCAAATAAGGAATACTGCCTTGGATGTTTATAACAAGATTAAGAAGAAAAAACAACCCACCTTGACTACTCCGATAAGAGCTCTAAGTAATGTTACTTATAATGTTAAAGCAGGGTTCTTTGAGCTTAATGGTAAGATGAAGACACGAACTCTTACTGCTTCTACTGTGAAGAGCTTTGCCCAGACTCTGCGAATGATGGCGCTTAGCAAGGAATTAATCAAGAACAACGATATTGCTACTAAGAGAGAAGCATATTATGTATCTAAGAACTGGGGTGATGCAAGGTTTAATGAGCAAAGCGATTCTGACAGCGTGATGGACGATATAGAAGCAATGTTCGGTGTTAATCGAGAACAGATAGGCTTCATAGCTGATGAGCACGGCGGAGACGTTGCTGGGAAACTAATAGTGCACGATAAGAACGAGAAAGGAAAACCAGTTAGGATTGACTGCACAAAAATGGGCTCAGGAGCTTACTCAATCCCCACCTCGGTTGAGCACCTGAAGTTTGAGACAAGCGCTAAGTTCATCCTGGCAATTGAGACCAAGGGTATGTTTGAAAGACTTAACAGGCACGGCTTCTGGAAAAAAGCTAATTGTATCCTAGTCTCAATGGGAGGGGTTCCTTCCAGGGCTTGCAGGAGGTTCATAAGAAAACTATCAGATGAGAAAAAATTACCGGTATATGTCTTCTGCGACGGTGACTTCTACGGATATATGAACATCTATAGGACCCTTAAAGTTGGTAGTGGTAACGCAGCTCATATTAATGAGTACTTCTGTGTTCCAAAAGCCAAGTTCATAGGCATCACACCGAAGGACATAGAGGAATACAAGCTCCCAACACATCCTCTTAAAGAAGTTGATATAAAAAGAGGAAAAGATGCTCTTAAGAATGATCCTTTTGTTCTGCACCATAAGGAATGGCAGAAAGCAATTAAGAAGCAGTTACAGATGAAAGTAAGAGCAGAGCAACAAGCACTAGCTAAGTGGGGTTTGAACTTTGTTATAGATAAGTACCTTCCAGAGAAGCTTAAGAACCCTAAGACATGGCTGCCATGAGGTTCTTTATTAATTATTATTCCTGCTGATTACAATGGTTATTACAATGTTTAAGTCAATGCTTAACTCAGAAAAGAAACGCTGTAATGTTCGGAACACGCGTGGCTTCCTCAAAGCAGATTTCCATATACATACTAAAGAGGACCCTTATGATAGCCCTTATATTCCTTATACCGCCAAGGATTTGATAAGGGTTGCGGCAAAGAAAGGTTTTAAGGTTCTCTCTATAACTAATCATAACTCCGTCTATTTTACAAAGTCGCTTTGGAGTTATGCTAAGAAGAAAGGCATACTCTTAATCCCTGGTGCAGAGGCAAGGATAAAAGGTAAGGATGTGCTTCTTATCAATATTACCAAGGATGATTTAAAAAGGATAAGAACTTTGGAGGACTTAGAGCGGGTGAAGGACTCTGCATTAATAATAGCTCCCCACCCATTTTTCTTTAAAGGGAGGTGCTTGGGAAACGCTCTGATAAAACACATTGACTTATTCCATGCTATTGAGTATTGCCACTTCTATACAAAGCAACTTGTCTCCCCGTTTTTTAGTTTCCTTAATGGTAATACCAGAGCAGTAAAAGTAGCAAAGAAGTATAATAAACCTTTAGTAGGTACTTCTGATGCTCATAAACTCTACGAGTTTAACAAGACTTACTCTTTGGTGAGGAGCGCTAAGAACAAAGATGATGTTCTTGAAGCGGTTAAAAAAGGGGCTGTGAGGCTTGTCACTAAGCCTATGCGTCCGGATTTGTTCTTCAGGAGGATACTGGGTTTTACTCTTAAAGAGTTCATCCCTCAAAGACTTCATCTGAGGAAAAAAATTCCTGATGATTTCCATGATTTCTTCCAAAAGATTTAAATAAATTAGTTGCGTATTTGGATGGTATGCCAATTGCTAAGCTAAGACCAGGCGATCATAGGGATATCTTAGCCACAAAGTTTGAGATTGAGCACGAAGAAGTCTTTCATCTTAAGAATCTCTATAAGCTTGTCCACGAGTGGCTTGAGGATGAGGGCTTCGAGGCTGTTGATACAGGAGACGATAAGATTGAAACACTTTACCTTGATAGGACCAAGGCTGATGGGAGTAAGGAACATCATATCTGGTGGAGGTGTATTCAGGTCCCTAGGGGTAACAATTATTATAGGTATTTCTTGAAGATTGACTGGCAGACCCTTAATATGAGGAAGATAGAAATAATGCATAAGGGCCATAAATTCAAAACAAATAAAGGGGATGTTATTATACGAGTGGAGGCTTGGTTACAACTGGATTACAAAGAGAAGTGGATGAAGAATCCTTTATTAAGAATATTTGAGCGGTGGTTTAGGGAGCGGTTTTATCTCGAGAATATAAAGAAGTACAGGGATGACTTGTATCTTACTGCTTTTAGGTTGCATCAAACTGTGAAGCAGTATCTAGAATTAAAAGCCCCTGCGGATTGGGGAAGACCCTTCCACCCGGTTAGAGGTGTTGGAAGGTCACGTTATGACTAGCTATGACTTAATTAAATTTACTTATAAAGTTTTTCTATGAACGCATGGGTTGTATCTCCTAATAATAAAGTTTATAAACCCTTTTCTTCTGTTAATAACTTATCATGTATGATGTAATAACTATGGGTAGTAATACCCTGGATATTTTTGTTCATACAGACCAGTCCGAGATAATAGGTATACGCTCAAAAACCAAGAAGGAAGAACTAATCTCTTATCCTGTTGGTACAAAGATGCTTATCACTAAGCTGATGCATAACTTCGGCGGTAATGGTGCTAATACCGCTGTTGCTTTCTCCAGACTTGGCTTGAAGACAGCTTACCTGGGTAAGATAGGTAAGGATACTAATGGACGGTTAATTCTTCAGTCTTTGAAAAAAGAAGGGGTTGACTTTATAGGAGCGCGAGGCTTGGAGTCTGGCTTCTCAATAATCCTTGACTCTATAGAGCATGACAGGACTATTCTTACTTATAAGGGTTGTAATAATGAGTTGAAGTTTAGCGAGGTAAAGAAGGCGAAGCTTAAGACGAGATGGTTTTATCTTTCAACCATGCTTGGTGAGAGTCTACGTACAATGCAGAGAATAGCAGAGTACGCCCATGGGAATAACATAAGGGTTGCTTTTAATCCTTCTGCTACTATGCTTGAGAATGAGACACGCGCAGCTATTAATCTGCTTAGATATACTGATGTGTTAGTGCTTAACAAGGAAGAGGCAGAGTCTTTGGTTGGTAGAGATCCTCCTGAAGTTAATATTAAGAAGCTTCTTGTGTATGGTCCTAGCATAGTTGCTTTGACTCAGGGGAAAGAGGGGGTGCTTGCTTACAAGGATGGTTACTTCTATACTGTGTATCCTAAGAAGAAGATTAGGGTGGTGGAGTCAACAGGAGCAGGTGATGCTTTTGCTTCTACTCTCACAGCAGGGCTTATTATGAACAAGCCGTTTGAGTATTGTCTTAGAATGGCTGTTAATAATGCTGAGTCCGTAATTTCTTATCATGGAGCTCAGAACCTTTTGCTTAGCAGGAGGAAACTCTTTGAGATTGTTAATAAGGATAAGCGGAGGGTTGAGAAGAGGAAGGCTTAACTGTTTTCTTTTCTGGGTTTTGAGTTGTGATAATAAGCTGAGTGCTACGCCAGCGCTACGCAATTAAGGGGGGTGGTTCTTCGAAGGATTTAAATATTATTACACCATTACTCTTTTTCTTGTTATTAAGAAAGGCATTAAGGATTCGGTATTAAGCTGTACATGAAGACTGCGAGTAGCACGAACAAGTTTTTTTTGATTATGTGAGGTGAAGGGTGGTTGAGGTGAGGTATATACTGACTCTTAACAAGGTGAAGCGTTCTGACTTAGAGGAAGCTGGGTTCAGAGCAGTGGATTTGGCTGTGCTGAGAGAGAAACGGCTTAACATCCCCTTAACTTTTGTTATTAATAATCAGGCTTTTAAGGATTTCCTGGAGGAGAACGGCTTGGCTTCACGGCTTGAGAATGTTTTTCAGAAGAGGAATCCTGCTGATGCTTACAAGGAAGTGCTTGAGCTATTCTTAAAAGCTGAGCTTCCCAGAGATGTTGAGTCTGAGCTATTTGAGGCGTACGAGTCTCTTGCAATTGATCCTGGTGTGAGTGCTAGTAGCATAGTAACGGATTGGAGTCAGCCATTCGTAAGCCTTATAAGGAGTCCTTCTTACCTGCTTAGCACAGAGGACAAGGAGGGAATCTTCCAGAATATAAGAGGCAAGAAGGCATTGGTGGATGCATTGAAACTGGTATGGGCGAGTATTTATTCGCCTGAATCATTGAAGTACAGGGAGAGGACTGGTATTAACGACTCGTTCGGGGTGGGTGTGCTTGTTCAGAAGATGAAGCGAGTAACTCAGTCTGCTGTTTCTTATTCCTGCTCTGACCTTGATAAGAAGACGATCATTGTTAAGAGCTTTTTTGGATTACAGGACTATGCGTCTGAGCATGAGATTTTAGGAAAGGATTATCACGAAGTAGATGTTGATACTCTTATGATTAAGAAAGCGGATATTAATGTGCAGGAGTACAGCCTTATAAGGGATCCTGAAAGTTTTGAAGTGGTGCGACACGAGCTAGGAGAGCAAGGCTCAAGGCAGAAGCTTAATGACAAGCAAATAGCAGAGGTTGCTAGGATTACTAAGCGAGCGAGGAGTTTTATTGGGAAGGATTTAAAATTATACTTAGGAGTGCGTGATAACTATACTTATGTGTTGCTAGCTAACCGGGTTGTTGATGAGCAGAAGAAGATAATTGAGGAGAAAGATAAGATGCTTTTAGGGGTTGATGAGAAAGGCGGGCATATTATTGAGCATGCTCATGAAGTTCTTGGAGGACTAGAAGAAGAGCCTTCTTTGAATATGCCGGGAATTATTAGTGAGGAGGAGGCTAGAAAGGAGATTGTTGAAGAGAGGGGTGTTAATGAGGAAGTGGGAATTGATGAAGAGCTGAGAAAAGACCTTGAGTTTCTTGACGAGATAGAAAAGGAGGAAGAAGCAAAGAAGCAGGCTGAGCAGGGAGGAGGGAGAGAAGTTGATTTGTTGGAAGAGGTTACTAAGATAAAGGAAGTGGTTGAGCGCATGGAGGAACACGCTTTTAATAAGAACAAAGAGGCTTATGAGCAGGAAGCAAGGAATTTAAGAAGCATGCTTAGAGCCATTACAGAGAGTGTTAAGGAGGAGGAATAGTTTTAAAAACAGGTTCTGCTTCTCTATTTTTTATGGAAAGGTGTGCTAAGTGTGATAAGTCCGTGTACTGTTCTGGATTGTGTAGAGAGCATTTCAAAGATTATTTTGAGAAGAAGGTTAAGAGGACTATTAAGAAGTTTGACTTGTTCTCGAGGAAGGATAAGCTAGGCGTTGCTGTTAGTGGAGGTAAGGATTCTATGAGTGCTTTGTATGTGCTTAAAAAGCTGGGTTATAATGTGGAAGCTGTTACTGTGGATGCTGGGATTGGTAATTATACTAAGAAGAACCTTGAGAACCTAAGGAGATTCTGTAAGAAGTACTGTATTCAGCTTCACGAAATATCTTTTAGGGAAGAGTTTGGTATGTCTCTGTGTTTTATCAAGTCAGCTGCTAATGAGAAGGGACTTAAGTACTCGTCATGTTTTATATGCGGTGTTCTGAGGAGGTATCTTATTAATAAATATGCTAAAAAGCTTGGATTTGACTGTGTTGTTACAGGACATAACTTAGATGACGAGGCTCAAAGTTTTGTTATGAACATATTTAGGAATGATTTAATTCTTGCCCGTCGCCAGGGCCCTATTAGCGGGTATGTTAGGACCAAAGCTTTTGTTAGAAGGGTTAAACCACTATATTTTTGTTCTGAGAAGGAGACAACCGCTTATTCAAAGCTTATGAGGTTTCCTGTGAATTACGAGCCTTGTCCCTGCCGCGAAGGTGCTTATAGGAAAGAGTACGCGGATATATTGGATGAATTCGAGAAAAGACACCCTTCTGTTAAGTATAATATTGTTCAGTTCTTTTTAAGAACTGTTTATAAAATGAAGCCATGTAAGGATGATGAGGTAAGGATTAATGTTTGCGCTTACTGCGGGGAGCCTTGTGCGGGAAAGGTGTGTAAGCGGTGTGAGATACTGCTAGCTTTGAAAATCCAAAGATAAAAAAACAGGAATGAATCCTTTAGAATAAAATTTTATTTATTTTTTCTGAAAAAAATATTTTTTCACTGATTTTTTTATGCTTAAAAATAATAAACTTTAAATACTAGTAAATCAAAAAATAAATTAAAAGTTCATAACGAGCTTGATCAGTTAAAAAAAACAATGGGTGAAAGCTAATGGCAAAGAAGAAAAAGAAGGCAACTAAGAAGAAGAAAACAACTAAGAAGAAGACAACTAAGAAGAAGACAACTAAGAAGAAAAAGAAGAGGTAAATAGGCTTCTTTGATTTTTTATTTTATTTTTTTTATTTTATTTTTTTTCTTTTCTATCGAACTCTGGGTTGACACGAATTTTTTATACGTATCTTAGTAAGAACACGGAATTTCAATACTAGTTAATACGAATTATGGGTTTAGTACTCTTCTCTTGGAACGAAGTTATGTGAACAAAAAAGCAGAATCAAGAAAATTTTTTAAAGAAATAATTGAGAAATACAACTTTCTTATTATTAAGTGCTCTCTTTATTATCCGAGTTAATATTTTCTGTGTATCTACACTTAGGGTAGCCTGTGCATCCAATGAATTTCCCGTAGACAGAACTCCTAAGAATGAGTTTCTTACCGCACTTCGGACACTTCTTTTTTATTTTTTCTATTGTCTCGGCCTTGTTCTCCCTTTCATTCTTTTCAGGACATTCCTTGTTAAGACAAACCTCTTGTGGCTTTCTTCCCTTAGTTGTAATAGTAATCATCGGCTGACCACATCGCGAACACTTCTTACCAGTTCCTTTTATCCTCCCTCTTTGCGGAATCGTAAAAGTTGTTTTGCACTCAGGATAATTATCACAAGCAATGAATCTAATCCTGGCCTTGCCTTTCCTTACAAATTTTACTCTTAGGTTCCCATTGCAATTAGGGCACTTACAAACATAGCTTTCTTTGTTCAATGTCTGATGATGAGCTGTTTTTAATTCTTCGCCGATTTTATCTTCTTTTTCTTTAAATGTCTTAAGGATTTTTGTTAAAACTGTTTTTGCTTCTTCAAGCACGTTCTCTTTTCTCATCTTACTGGTTCTTATCTTCTCCATTTCCTCTTCGAAATGCCTGGTTAGTTTCTCATCAATGATATCCGGGCAGTATTTCTGGAGGGTTTCAATAATACTCATCCCAATATCTGTTACTCGTATAGACTGGTCAGCTATGTACTTCCTCTGATAAAGAGAATCAATAATATCTGCTCTTGTTGCCTTAGTGCCTAAACCTCTTTTCTCAAGCTCATTTATTATACTAGCAGGAGTATACCTCTTAGGAGGCTGAGTTTCTTTTTGTAACAAGTCAAGTTTCACAACCTTTAATTCCTCCCCCTCTTTAAAAACAGGCCATTCCTCCTCCTTTAATCTTATATACGGCTCGTAAAGCTCAAACCAGTTCTTCTCCTTGGTCCGGATGCCTTTAGCAACAAATGTTTCTCCGCCAACGTTAATCTTTAAGAGTAAGGACTCTCTAATAGCAGGTTTTCCAAAAGTAGCAAGGAATCTCTTCACAACAAGGTCATAAATCTTTTTTTCCTTCTCACTAATCTTCTCAGGCTTAATACCTGTTGGGTAAATAGCGGGGTGAGCCGGGTCTCTCTTCTTACCCTCGTTAGGTTTCAGTTTTTCAAAACCAAGAACCTTACCTGCTTTCTCTGCGTAGTCCTTGTTATTCTTAAGAGCATTCAATATTTTTCTATAATCAATCTTCGCAGGTAGCTTCTGCGAACTAGTCCTGGGATAAGAGATAACCCCTAATGTATAGAGGTTCTGAGCAACACTAAGAGTTTCTTTAGGATTTATCCCGAATAGTTTATAAGCCTCTGTTTGCAAAGCTCCAAGGTCAAAAGGGTTTGGGGGGTGTTGTTGTAACTCTTTTTTGTCTATGCTCTTAACATGTGCTGGTTTCCACAGAGCGTTCTCAAACCTTTGCTTTGCTTCGTCCTTGTTAAAGAACTTGTTATTCTCATGAAAAGCACCTATGCGTACACCTTCCTTTTCAATCTCAAGGTATACTTGCCAGAACGGTTCTGGCTTAAAAGCAGCAATCTCTTTCTCTTTATCGTAAAGAATCTTAAGCGCGGGTCCTTGCACTCTGCCACTGCTTAAAATCTTAAAAGCTCCTCTGCTCTTAACAGCCAAGGTCAAGGCTCTTGAGATGTTAATACCATACATCCAGTCCAGGAAGTGACGCGCCTCACCAGCTTCAGCCAGACCCCGGTCAAGATGAGGAGACGCATGCTCATAAGCCTCTAATAACTCGTCTTTTGTAAGAGTGGAGAACTTCATTCTTCGCGCATCTTCTTGTTTACACGCGAATCTTATACAATTAGAACCAATAACTTCGCCTTCAACATCATAGTCGCATGCAACAGTGAAAAGATTAGCTTTTTTTGCAAGCTTTTTTATCACATTAAGATACTTCTTTGAGAAAGCAGCGTTCTTATTGACTTCATGCGTTGGCACCCAGTGCAAGTCAAAGCTAGGATAAGTAAAAGATTTTTTTTTCTCAGCAACGGTGTATAAGTGACCTACAGCACATGCCACAATGATTGGCTTCTTATCATGCTCTAATTCATAGTAAGGCACTCTTGCAACACTCCTCTTTTTGGGTTTGTTATCTGCAAGTGCTTCAGCTATTCTCCTAGCCGCATTTGGCTTCTCACTAATGATTAGTTCGTAACTCATGAAAACTAGAGAAGTTAAGAAATAATATAAAAAGTTATGGATTTTTAGGATTTTCAGAATTTTTATTTATTCTTTATTAGGAATTAATAAGACAGATTAATACAAGAATCCTAGTTTAATATGATCTTTTTTATTCCCACTCACTATGCCCGAACTGGATGATTAAATCAACACCCAGTCTTTTGGTTTCCGTCGGAACATCGCATGCTCCGAAACAACTCCCAGCCCAGAACCAAATCTTTACGTTTTTACTAATCCTTTTTTCTAATTCTTTTTTTATTTCTTTTGCTCTTGGCTTAAGACCGTCTGCTAGTTGGATAAGAACAGTCTTTGCCTTTAATTGCTTTATTCTCTCTGCTACTCTGCTCAGTTCCAGATCATAATCCTGTATCATCCTAAAATTATGAGAAGCCCGTGTTTGTTTATAAATATTTATGAAACGTTTTTTGCTTATGCACAGAAACAAGCGGTTTTTTTCTGCTTAGTCTTGATCTCCCAGCTTTCTTTTTTATTATTTCTCTTTTCCTTTCTTTTTTTCTTTTTTTCCTTTCCCAACCTCTACTTTGCCTTCTTCTTTTCTTTCTTCTTCATTCCCATCTCCTTTTTTATCTTCTATTTCTTCTTCACCGTCTTTTTCCATATCCTTTTTCTGCTTTTCTTCTGCTCTTTCCTTGTCTCCTCCTTTTATTTCACTCTTCTCTTCCTTTTTTTCTTCTTCTCCTATTTCTCTCCTCTCTTCTTGCACCCCTGCTTTTTTCTCTTCTTTAAAATGAGTTCTCATCTCTTTTGGTCTTATTACCCTGACACCTTCCTTTTCAATAATCCTAAAACTTCTTATTGTAGAACTCTTTATGGGGGTTATATTAGAAGCTACATTGCCAAGGTGCTTTTGCAGCTTGAAACTCATAATCTCCTCAACCAGCTTATCGTATGTGAGCTTGTTTGCGAGGCTGGCTAAGGCGTTCCTCACGCTTAATCTTATACTCGTCGCAGTTGAGTTATTCACAACAGTATTAGTAATTATTAATGGCTTAACCCTTACTTTTTTATTATCACTCGTAGCTATAACAATAGAATCGCTTATCTTGGTTCTTCCTCTCCTCACAATCCTCTTCACACTGCTAGGCATCATCTCAAAGCCTAGCACTTCTGTCATCCCTTTCCCGTCCTGCACCTTGTTAATCCTTATGATTACATTAATCTGTTGGTTCCTCGGGTTTCCTGTGAGACTCATCATGTTAACACTGAAAACCCTGTTAAGCACAGCTTCTGATTCATAGAGAGGTATCTCCCCTATGATTTGCTCATTGAATAGTTTTGGAGCTAGGATGGGGAACCACTTCTTCTTTTTTACTCTTGGTCTTGTTGTTTGTCTAGCCATGGGTCTTTCTCCCTCTGGAAATATGAACGATTTATAAATGTTTTGCGTGTTTAGGGGGTATAACTCCTGTGAATTCTCTTAGTTACCACTTTTAGGATGCCCTTTTTTGATTGGAGTATTATAAAAATATTTGGTTCTGCTAGACGTCAATATTGGCTGCTTCTCTTGCATGCTCTGCTATGAACTTCCTCCTAGGCTCTACTTCGTCTCCCATCAGAATTGAGAATATTTTATCAGCAGCAATAGCGTCCTCAATAGTGACTCTTTTTAGAGTCCTCTTCTGAGGATCCATTGTGGTCTCCCATAACTGCTCTGGGTTCATCTCTCCAAGACCCTTATACCTCTGCACACTAACGCCTTGGCCGAGTTTTCTTACTAGCTCGTCTTTCTCTGCTTCTGTTTGCACATAATGCCTTTCTTTTCCTTTCTTAACCAGGTAGAGTGGTGGTTGGGCAATGAACACATATCCTTCTTCTATGAGAGGTCTCATATACCTGAAGAAGAATGTTAATAACAGGGTGGTTATGTGATTCCCATCTGTATCCGCGTCTGTCATTATAATAATTTTATGGTACCTTAGCTTTGTTATATCAAACTCTTCTGCTATGCCTGTGCCAAGAGCAGTGATTATGGTAATAATCTCGTTCGAACTCATAACCTTGTTGATACGGGCTTTCTCAACATTAAGGATTTTTCCTCTTAGAGGAAGAATTGCTTGGTACTCCTTGTTCCTTGCTTGCTTTGCACTACCCCCGGCACTGTCTCCTTCTACGAGGAAGAGCTCGCATAACGCAGGGTCTTTTTCAGAACAATCAGCTAGTTTACCTGGTAATGATGTGCTTTCAAGAGCGGTTTTTCTCCTGGCTAGTTCCCTTGCTTTTCTTGCTGCTTCCCTTGCTTTGGAAGCACTAATTGCTTTTTCAATGATGTTCCGTGCTACCCGCGGGTTTTCTTCTAGGAAAGTGCTTAGGCCTGTGCTTACCATTGAGTCAACGATTCCCTTGACATGCATGTTGCCTAGTTTGGTCTTAGTCTGACCTTCAAACTGGGGGTTTGGGATTTTAAGGGAAATAATAGCTGTTAATCCTTCTCTTACATCCTCGCTTGTAAGCCTGATTTTTTCATTGCCTAGGTTCTTCTCAGCATAATTATTTAGGGTTCTTGTAAGTGCTGTTTTAAAACCTGTTAGGTGTGTGCCTCCTTCCACAGTGTTAATATTATTCACGAATGAGAACACACTCTCATTATAGCTGTCTGTGTACTGTAAGGCCACTTCTAGTTCAATATCCTGTTTCTTGGTTTTAAGATGGATGATATCGTGAAGCGGGGTTTTATTCTTGTTAAGCAGCTCAACAAAACTCTTAATGCCGCCTTCATAGTAGAACTCTTCTTCCTTTTTTGTTCTCTCATCTCTGAATTTTATTCTTAGACCGCTATTAAGAAAAGCTAACTCTCTGAACCTGTTCTCTAGGATTTCATCAGAGTACTCAATGCCGTTACTAAATATTTCTTTATCAGCTAGAAACCTTATCTTTGTGCCTGTCTTAGCGCACTTACCAATAACTCTTAATCTGCCTAATGGTTTTCCTTTCTTGTACTTCTGGTAGTAAATATGTTTATCCCTGTAAACCCATACTTCTAGTTCTTCTGATAAAGCATTAACCACACTCACCCCAACGCCGTGTAAGCCTCCTGAAACCTTATAAGCCTTTCTATCAAATTTGCCACCGGCGTGGAGCTTGGTCATCACTAGTTCTACTCCGCTGACTTTGTACTTAGGGTGGATCCCTACGGGTATGCCTCTGCCATCATCTTCTATGCTTACAGAGTTATCTTTATGAATCGTTATGACTATGTTTTTACAATACCCTGCCATTGCTTCGTCAATTGAGTTATCAACCACTTCGTATACGAGGTGATGGAGTCCTCTAGGGCCTGTGCTGCCTATATACATACTAGGTCTTTTTCTTACTGCTTCTAGTCCTCCTAGGACCACTATTTTTGTTGCGTCATACCTTTCCATTTTCCTGTCCTACCCAAGACGTTGCCTTTCTCTTTTGTTTTTTTTATTCTTATTTCTTTTTTTATTTTATTCTTTTTTATTTTTCCTTATTCTTCTTCTCTTTTTTTTATCTTATTTTATTCTGTGTTTTTTTATCTTAATAATTTTTCTTATAATTCGGTTTTAGTGGCTTTGAACAACAAGCCAGGAGCACTTCCAAGGTTTTTTTCCTTAGAAAACAATGGGTGTAAGTAACTCTTAGCTGCTTATAAAGCTTTTGGTTTAATATACGTCTAGAAGGCTTGAAACACTAGAATTTGGGGGTTTCGCCTCTTTGTTTTTTTATTTTTCTTTTATTTTCGTTTTAATACGTACTCCACTTCTGAATTGTACTCTGAGAAGACATGGGCTGAGTGAGCGATTGTGGTGAGGCTTCCTAGTTCTAAACCAAGGCTCTGAGCAACGTATCTTTGTAATAAGTAGACTTGGTAGATGTTTGCAGGCCAGCCTATGAACATGTCATTACTCCTTATCATCGTTGTAACTAAGAGTTTTCCATCTGTTATTTTGAAGAGTATGCTTATCAGGCTCGGGGTTTCCTTTACTCCTATCTTTGAGTCGATTACTGGGTTGTAGAGCACAATAAGTGCTTTCCTTGATCTTGGTTGTCTTTTCAGCACTGGGATGATGAAGTCGTCTACTTGGTTCTTTGTATCCGCGTAGTTGAATATTCTTGCTCCGTACGTGTAGTGGTATACGAACGAAGTTTCTTTTTTAAAGAAGACATCTTCTAGCTCGTCAAGTTCGGGGTATTCCCATTTTTTTAAGTCTTTCATTACTTCTACTGGTTTGGTAATGTCTTGTGCAGGATTATTTATTCTTATGACTAAGTTGATGATTTCTTTTAAGACTCTATTATCAGCATCTATTGTTTCTTTTCCTTGCTCTGTGATTATTCTCAGACTTGCTCTCCATGCTTCGTATGTTGAGTCTCTTATTATCTCCATCTTAAAAAAACCTTTTTTTATTCTTTTTCACACTACCTTTCGCTTATCTTTTATTCTTAGCATCTCGGTTAATCATGGTTTTATTTTTTTTATGTTCTTGTTCTGGCTTTCCTGTGTTTTTTTCTTGTGTTTCTCTGGTTACGCAATTTTTCTTTGTTCTATTCTATGAAGTTTGTGAGTTTTAGCTCTCCTTTCCTCTCTTTGAAGTCAATGGTGACTAAGGGTAAATAATAGGTGTTCATGAGGAAGATGAGTTCTCTTGTCATGTCCCTCGGGGTGTATTCACCGCTTCTAAAGAAGCGTATTCTGTCTCCGCCGTCAAGGATTCTGAATAATCGCTCTCTTATGTTCATGTAACTCGTTATTTCAGGTGAGTGGTAGTCTTTGAATTTTCGAATAGTGGTCTTTATGTATTTCCTGCTTGAGAGGTTCTTAGCAAATTTTCTGAACACACTGGAGAACACTATGTCAAAGTTGAAGGGTATGCCGCATGCTCTGTAAATGGTGTGTTGTGTGGAGCAGAACTTCTTGATTTCCTGTCTTGTGCTTTCTAATAAGTCGAGGATGTGTTCTTGTTTCTTTTCTCTCCAATCATAGTTCCAGAGCCGTATGTAGTTCCTGGTATAAGCAAAGAATTTCTTGGTGTACGGCTTGTTTAACTCGTTAAGCCTCTTGAAGTATTCGTTGGACTTCTTGTTTTGTATTATGTTGATTTTTAGCAGGGTTTTTGCTGTTTTAATAATTAGGCTTCTGAAATCAGCTGCGCTTAGGTCTTCTTTAAAGAACCTGTACACGTCTATAGCAATACTTGTGCTGGCTATTACTAAACCAAGGGTTTTTCCTCTTATGTTTTCTTCGTAATCAGCCCATTCGTGTTCTCGAATAGTGTATGGCCCTGCTTTTCCGATGATGATTGGAGCGTTGTGTATCTCTTTGTTATGAATGTTTAGTTTTATCTCTTCTTTTGAGAATTCTGAAACAATGTTCCTAAACAGGGCTTCGTGGGTTTTGACTTCTTTACTCTGAGTCTTGAACACAACTGTTATGTTTCGAGGATTTATTCTTGCAAAGGATTTTATGAACTCGTACACCTTGTTATCATCACTGATGTTCCTGGTATTGATTATGAGGCTTACAACTCTTTCATGGTCCCGGGTATCAATATCAAGCCTTCTTAGGAATTCATCCAGGTTTTCCAGACTGTTATTCTCGATTAGGTGTTCGAAGTTGTTAAGGCCGAGGGCGTCGTTTATCTCTGAGAATAAGCTGTATGCCTGGTTGTAGAATTTGTTCAGCCCTGTGTAGTTCGTGCTTTCTAGTAGTATGCAGTTGAGCTTGTTAATCCATCCTTCAGGGTCGTATTTGTGCACAATGTTTTTTTCCTCGTACTTCTCTATGAGGCTGGTGGAGATTGAGGGTTTTGATATGATTATTCGTCTGTGTTTCTTTTCTATGATAAGCTCTCCTTCTTCTATGCATAAGGCGAAGTACTTCTCTCCTTTGCCTTTCATAGAGGTTACTTTTAGTATTCCGTCTTCAATGAGTTTGTTTAGGTGGTATAGTATCCTTCTGTGAAGCTGAGCTTTTTTCCTTTTAGCTTTTAGTGCGAGTTTTTTATCTGAGAATTCGTTATTAGTATCCCTGGTTATTCTAGCGTATTCTTCAGGGTATACTGCTCTTACTATCTCTGTGGTTGGTATTTCTCTTAGTGGTTCTTTTTTAAACTTGTTCAGTATTCTTTGCTCGATTAAGTGCATTCTTTCTTTTTAAAAGCCAGGCTCTTCCAAACAAAACCAGGTTTTTTTTGTATTAATTCTTTTTTGTTTTGTCTTTTTTAGACGACAGGGTAATTGGTTAGGATATATAAATATTGTTGTTTCAGAGCTGTTTCAGGGCTTTGGGGTTTTTTATTCTTAATAAACAAGATTGTTTCAGGAACTTCTTTTTGTGTTTTCTTGGATGAATTATTTTTTTAGAGGAAATATTTTGGTTTTAATTGAAAAAAACAAGCTTTGTTTCAGGAAAGTTCTGAAACATTCAGTTTTTATTCTAAGAAAATGTTTATATTATACCCTGTGTTCTCTTCTAGTTACACATTAGTTAAAAACTAATAGAAACAAAAGGCGGGGGGATCGTATATGCTTCGTAAATCAGACCTCTTATTCTTAACATTTCTAAGACAAAACGCTAGGCAGACCCTTACAAGCATAAGCAAGAAGACAAAGATACCTATTAGCACGTTATACGACAAG
>Ga0190334_1000320_pt1 | contig 25202 bp, 24 predicted proteins | sample 48720478_MG_FD_161270 | JGI IMG/M metagenome (GOLD analysis project Ga0190334, IMG submission 161270) | Hydrothermal vent sediment bacterial communities from Southern Trench, Guaymas Basin, Mexico - 4872-04-7-8_MG | ecosystem: Environmental > Aquatic > Marine > Hydrothermal vents > Sediment ... | reverse complement strand
CCAATATCGCTAAATTTTTAAACTTACCTGGAAATAATCCTGAAATATCTAATATCTGTAGATTTAAACTTAGGGCAAGAGAAATTCTTAAAAAGGCTGGGATTCCTCAACCTAAATTTAGGAAAACTACAAATATCCAAGAGGCTAGGATTGCTGCTCAAAAAATAGGTTTGCCCTGTGTTATTAAGGCCTCTGATAATTCTGGCAGTAGAGGTTTCAGCAAGATAGAAAGATTAGATGACTTGACCCCTGAAGTTTTCAATAAAACAATTGAAGCGGGTACTACTGGCTATGCTATTATTGAGGGGTTCCTTAAACCCTTAGAAAATGAAATAGCTGAGCAGTCAGTAGAAACTCTTTGGTATAATGGCAAAATGTATTGGTTAAATTGGGTTGACAGGTTATTTCGCAAAGATTTTCTATTATTTGAGAGTTTAAAAACAGAGGATATTTATTCAAACGTTGGTTGGGGTATAGAATTGGGCCATATTAATCCAGCTGTTCATGATTATAAATTAACAAAGCAGGTTCAAGATTTGGTTTACAAAGCAGGAATAGCAATAGGATTGGATAAAGAAAAAGGCGGCCATATCTTTAAAACAGATATTATGTTAACTAAACAAGGTCCTTATATTCTTGAACTAACCTTAAGATTATCAGGTGGTTGGGATAGTTCCAAAACCACCCCTCGGCGAGGAGCTGATTTTGTTGGCGGAGCAATTAAGATGGCTTTGGGCGAGAAATTAGATTTAGATTTATGGTCAAAATATTTCCAATATAAAAATCCAAATTTATTTTCTTCAGTGCTTAGTGAAATTCCTAAAGATGCTAAAGATTGTTTGGGTAGGAAGTTTGCCGAAGGTTCAAGTTTTGATAGGGAAGAGTCAATAAAAATTGCTTACGATAATTTATTGGCCGGTAAATATATCTCTGAAAATTATAATAAGTATTTTCAAAAAGGTCGAAGCTAATTATAAACATTAAAATTAATTTTATTTTTATGTATCCATGGAACAACGAGAACAAATTGGAAACCCTGAAGGTTGATGGCGAAAATGATATTTTGGTTTTTGAGGCCGGAGACGAAAGAGCTAAGGTATATATTGAAAACAATGATATTGCCAAAGTTGTTTGTTTTTATAACGGAAATGAAATGGTGATAGACAAATCAGAAAGAGCCCATCTTGTACCGGGGGAAGGCAATACCCAAAGAGATGTTTATCATTATCTAAAGCCCGGTGGACCACTTCCTACATTAAGATTAGGCATTACTAAGCATAAGGGAGTTGGGACCTGGTCGAGTCTGCCGCACAAGTTTGAACTGGAAACCGAACCCGGTTTTGAAGAGGTATTCTTTCATATATTGGAGGGCGAGCCAAAAAGAGCAATTCAGTTGGGGAAGGGCGTTTGGGCTGACGGTTCGCCAGTTGATAAGGCCTGGTTTGTATATGACCGAACCTGGAGTACAATTCCTATGGGTTATCATCCGGTAGTGGGAGAGCCCGGAGTTCATGTTTCCTATATCTGGGCCTATCTTGCAAAAAAACCAAAATGGGAGAAAGTTCAAAAAAGCTGGTATGCTGATGAATACAAGAATCAATAATTCTAACAAGTGAATTATGATTAATCTATCAAATAAAATTGCAGTTGTGGCCGGAGGGAATGGCGGAATTGGTTCTGCAATTGTCAAACAATTCATTGAATTGGGAGCCAGGACCGCTATTTTAGACGTCAAACAGACAGAAAATCAGCCAGAAGATAGCGCGCTTTCTATTGTGGCTGACGCAACAAAAGAACAGGATTTAGTTGACGCAAAGAACAAAATTGTAGAGAAATGGGGGAGAATTGATATTTTGGTAAATGCTATTGGCGCTCCGGCTGCTGCTGGAAAAACAGAAGAGTTGAGCTTAGAAGATTGGCGAAAGGTGGTAGACACAGATATTACTTCGGCCTTTCTTCTTTCAAAGATTTTTGGGCAGGAGATGATTAAAAACAAGTATGGAAGAATTGTTCATTTTTCTAGCTTTCACACGACAGCCACTTATCCAAATCGAGCCGCCTATAATGCTGCTAAATCAGGGGTTAAGGGGCTAACAAGGGCTTTGGCTGTAGAATGGGGTTGTTATGGAATTACGGTTAATGCAGTGGCTCCAGGCCCTATTGTTACCCCAAGAACATCTTGGTTTTTGTCCCAAAGTCCTGATGTTGAGCGGGGAATGCTTGGCAGGACGCCTAATGTTAGATTGGGCCAACCCAAAGATGTGGCCGCTTTGGTTGCATTTTTAGTCTCGGACCAGGCACTGCATATTAATGGTCAGGAGATTGTTATTGACGGCGGCTGGACAAAATGTGCTTGGTGGGGAAAGCATGAAAAAAAATATTAATTTCAAGGTCAACCTGTCTAATAAAACCGCTGTTGTTGTTGGAGGAGCTGGCTCTATTGGTCAGGAGATTTCCTTAGGACTTTTTGAGTCAGGGGCTGAAGTTATTGTAGCTGACTTGAAGGATTTTAAGGGAAAGCCGGGGATTTCTTTTATTCCGGTAGATGTTCTTAACGAAGAAAACGTTAAGGCTCTTTCAGAGAAAGTCGGGAGAGTTGATATTTTAGTTTTAGTTCAGGGAATACAGAAGAGAAAACCATTTTTTCGGTTTACGCTTGAAGAATGGAATAAAATCATTGGCGTTAATCTAACCGGGACTTTCTTGGCTTGTAAATATTTTGTTAAGTTAATGAAAAAACAAAGATGCGGTAAGATTATTGGGATAACCTCTTTAACTTCAGAATTTGGAATTAGAAATATTTCTGCTTACGCAGCAAGCAAAGGAGGTATGGCTCAATTCCTTAAAACTATTGCTATTGAGTTGGCAGATTACAATATCAATGTCAATATGATTGCTCCGGGTAGAATTAAAACAAAGATGACCAAGGACCTTATAAAAGACAAGAGTCTAAGGAATTCCAGTTTAAGGTGTATTCCGATGAAGCGTTTTGGGTTGCCGGCTGACATAGTTGGGACAGTGCTGTTTTTAGCTTCAGATTCTTCGGATTACATTACGGGCCAGACAATTTTTGTTGACGGAGGGTGGTTATCAGCTATGGGCAATCCCAAAGATTAATACATGAATCAGAAAATAAACAATCTTTTAGTGGATAGAAATTTTTCAATAAAAGAAACAATGCGGGTAATTGATAGAAATGGTTTAGGAGTGGCTTTTGTAATGGATGAAGATAAAAAACTTTGGGGGGTAGTAACCGATGGTGATATCAGGAAGGCAATTTTAAGAGGGGCAAATATTGAAAAACCAATAGAGGAGATCGTTAACAAAAAGCCAATAGTTATTGAAGATAGGTTCTTCAAGAATGGGGTTTTAGATTTCAGCGTTAAACAAGAAATAAAAAGACGTCTGCCCATTATTACAGGTTCCTTAAAAGTTCCAGTTGTTAATCACAATGGAGAAATTAAGGATGTTATTTTTGTCGCTGCCAATGAAGAAAATAGTTACTTGGTATTAAAAGGCAAACCAAAATTTAGTAAAGAAGGGGTCAGAAAAGTTTTAGTTATCGGAGGAGCCGGCTATTTTGGTTCTTTTCTTTGTTCTAAATTACTGAAGAAAGGATACCAGGTTAGGGTTTTAGATAATTTAAGTTATGGGGGAGAGGGGATAAGAGATTTGCACCAGGATAAAAACTTTGAATTTCAAAAAGGCGATATCAGAAATATTTCTGATATTATTGAGGCGACTAAAAACATTGATGCAGTAATACATTTAGCAGGAGTTGTTGGAGATCCGGCTTGTGCCATGTCCCCAAGAGAAACCTTAGAAACAAATTATTTAGCAACAAAAACCATTACTGAGGTTTGTAAATATTTTCAGATTAATAGATTTATTTTTACTTCTACGTGTAGCGTTTATGGAAAAAATCCTTTTGCCGGGCAGAAGTTAACTGAGAAATCTCCTTTAAATCCTATTTCTTTGTATGCTGAAACAAAAATAAAATGCGAAAGAGCAATTTTAGAGGCAATGGATGAGAACTTTTCTCCAACTATTTTCAGAATGGCAACCTTGTATGGTTATTCTCCAAATATGCGTTTTGATTTAGCAGTAAATCTGATGACCGCCCAAGCCTTGTTTGATAAAAAGATAACTATTTTTGGAGGAGAACAGTGGAGGCCCTGGCTTCATCTTGAAGATGCTGCTGATGCCCATATCGTTTGCTTAGAGAAACCAATAGACAAGATTAGAGGAGAGATTTTTAATGTTGTTTCAGAGAATTACAAAGTTATTAAGATAGGGAAAATTATCAATTCTCTTTGTCCAGAGGCAAAACTTGAAATAACTAAAGAAATAAATGACAAAAGAGATTACAATGTTTCCTTTGATAAAATTTCTCAACTCTTAAATTATCAGCCAAAAAAGAAAATCGCTGATGGCGTTGTTGAAATTAAAGATCTTGTCAAGAAAGGACTGATTAAAAATTATAAAGACCTTGAATATCGAACCCTCTATGAAAGTTGAATATTTTTTAAAAAAAATAAAGCAATTCATCCATAAGCACGAGAATTTAGAAAAATTAGCCCTCGCTAGTTGGAGTATTTTTCAAATTGCCCGAATAAAGTTTATTTTTAGAAAGATAAAGCATCAAGCACTAAAGGGTAATTTTAAAGTTATTATTCTCGGAGTGAGAACAATCCCTACTACAAATTTGGTCTATTTTGATGCAATTTTTGGCCAGGCTTTTAAAAAATTAGGATGTGAGGTAAAAATGCTATATTGTGATGGGGTGTTGGACTCTTGCGATGCTGATACTATTTTCCGAAATCAAAAACCCCAATGCTTTGTCTGTAAAAAGTTTGGGAATTGCTTAAAGAATTCTTTAAACCTTGATTGTATCTCTTACCATCAATATATATCTAATTCTGATATTGAGAAAATAAAAAAAATAGTTGCTGGTTTGGACGATAAAGAGCTTTTAGATTACGAATATCTCGGGCTTAAAGTAGGTGTTCATGCTCAATCTTCTGCTATAAGATACTTTCTTTTTGGGAAATTAGATTTAAACGATCCTGCTCAAGTCGCTGTGCTGAGAAAGAAACTTGTTTATGCGATGATTGCTGCAAAAGTAGCTGAGGGAGTGGTTAAAGAAGAGAAACCTGATCTTCTTTTTATGCTTCACGGTGTTTATAGCACTTGGGGCCCTTTCTTTGCCTATTTTCGTCTGAAAGGGATAGATACCGTTATTTACGGTAATGCGCCACTAAGGCTTGGACACTTTGCTTTTGGTCGTAATATCGAGCTAACAAAAATAATCTCTAAACAGGATTGGGCTAATTTTAGTCGTTTTCCTTTAGAGAAAGAAAAAGAGGAACAAATCAATGCTTATTTTAATTGTCGGATAAAAGGGGAAACAGGCGATCAGGAAATGTTTAAAGCTAATTTCAATACTAATATTAAAAAAAATTCACTTTTGGAGTCATTATCTAAGAAAAGATATCTAAGACGATATGTTCTTTATCCTAACTTAGCCTGGGATGTTGGTATAGAAGGAAAAATATCTGAGATTTTTGATGATGTCTTCTCTTGGATTGACACCAATATAGAATTTTTTAAAAACAAGAAAGATTATCAATTAATTATCAAACCCCATCCGGCTGAACTTGTCTGGGAAGGATGTAGCAGGAGCATTGGTGATTATATTAGAGAAAAGCACCAGTACTTACCAGAGAACATTACCCTTCTTAGACCAGATGTTCCTTTGAGTGCTTATGATTTAGCGAGGCCAGACTCAATATGTCTTGTTTTTAATGGAACCCTTGGTTTAGAGTTAGCAGCTTTGGGCGTTCCAGTATTGGTAGCTGCTCAGATTCATTATCGGGAGGCAGGGGTGGTAAAGAAAGTTGAGACCCTGGAGCAATATTTAAGATTGCTTGAAAATCCCGATGACTTGATTTCCTTTACTAAAAACAATATTGAATTAGCTAAAAAATATGCCTACTTTTACTTCTTTAAATCAATGATAAGAATCCCTTTTTATAGAGATGATAAATGGTCAATTATTGACTGGAAGAAAGTAGCAAAAAGCGAAGAGTTGTTTGATAAAAATAGTAATATAATAAAAATTTGCCAGAAAATTATAGATAAAAAAGATGTTGTGAATCCTTTATGAAAAAAGCGAAACTCTTTATTTGTCATCATCCCGGGGGGTTGCTTTTGTATAAAAATTTTACTAGAATCTTAAGAAAATACGATAAAAATAGCAAGATTATTTTATTTAAAGTAAACCACCCTTATTTTTTGAAATTTAATTTCAGTCCTTTCAGAAAATATTTTGATGAAATTATAGAATTTGATTTTATAGACTATAAAAAGAATTTCTTTTTAGGTTACTGGGAGATATTCAAATTTCAAAAAAAGTTCAAAAGAGTGACAATTAATTTGTTGAGAAGTTTTGAGAGAATAGATCTATTTTTAGAGACCTCAGCCTGGTTACCAATAAATATTCTGCTTTACAACTTAAGCAAAGAGAAAAATATCAAAAATATTATTAGATTAACCGGAAGTGAATCTTCGAGTACCAGAGTCCAAATGAAGACCGATAAGTTAAAAACCCTTTTATGTGCCTTATATTCTCTACCTTTTAAGGCCTATAGAATTAAGCTACTAACTACTCCAGGAAGAACTTCTAGTGATTTTGTTTATCGCGATAATGTTCCGGGAACCGAAGTCCAACTGGTTAGTCCGATAGCCTATAAGAAGAAAGAAAATACCTTGCCTTACCCCGTTATTTTAAAAAATTCTTTAACTGTTAAAAAAGATATGGTTATTATCTTTGGGGACGGGAATCTTTACCATTCAGCTTCTGAATATCTTCCAGATTACCAGACTTATGCTCAAAAACTGAAAACTCTTTTTAAGGCGATTGAAAATAAATATTTAGATTGCAAATTATATTATAAGCCCCATCCCGGGGACAGAGGTCAGCTTATGCCAGGAATTAACCCTCAGAGATATAAGTTGTTTGATAATACAACTAATGCCCAGACATTGTTAGATATTTATCATCATAAAATAAAAGCAGTTTATACTTTTTCTTCTAGTTCAATTACTTATTCCTCTTTTTTCGGCATACCTGCTTATACTTTTTACCGCTATTTATCTAATCCGGCCGGGATCGAGAGACTTAATAGCTATTTTTTAAGTCAAAATAATAAATTTATCTTCCATCTTTCTAAATTAAAGGAAATTGGTAAGATAGATAATATTAATCCGTCAATCTCTTTTGATTTCAATAATTTCATCGAGAGCTATAAAAAAATATTAAAAATTTAATTTATTTTTATTTATGCCATTAAATAACAAAACAATATTAATTACTGGAGGGGCTGGTTCTTTTGGCCAGAAATTTACTGAAATTATTTTAAGAGAATATAATCCTAAAACTGTCCGCATTTATGACAATCGGGAACTCGAAGAAGTAGAAATGGAGAGGAAATTTAATGATTCCCGTTTGAGATTTTTTATTGGAGATGTCCGAGATAAAAGTCGTCTCCATCGGGCGATTGATGGCGTTGATATCGTGGTTCATGCTGCTGCCCTAAAACATGTGCCTATCTGTGAATATAATCCTATTGAAGCAGTAAGAACTAATATGGAAGGAGCAATAAATGTTATTGATGCAGCAATTGATAGTTCTGTTGAAAAAGTAATGGCAATCAGCACCGATAAAGCAGTTTACCCGGTTAATTTATATGGAGCAACTAAAATGGTAGCTGAGAAGCTTTTTATTCAGAGTAATAGTTATGTGGGTGGGGAAAAGACTACATTTTCTTGCACCCGTTATGGAAATGTTCTGGCAAGCAGCGGAAGCGTTATTCCCTTGTTTAAGGAACAGAAAAAGAATGGTCAAGTTACAATCACAGATAAAAGAATGACTAGATTCTGGATTACTTTAAAAGAAGGTGTTCATTTTGTTATTAAATGTATTGAGCTTATGAAAGGAGGCGAAGTATTTGTTCCCAAGATTCCCAGCATGAAAATTATAGATTTAGCCGAAGCAATAGCCCCTGAAGCTGAAAAGAAAATAACAGGCATTCGCCCGGGGGAAAAATTATACGAAATTCTTCTAACAAAAGAGGAAGCAAGGCATGCCAAAGAATTTGATAAATATTTTATCATTGAGCCAGAATATCCTTTTTGGGATAGAGGTAATTTCAAAGAGGGCAAACGTCTTCCCGATGGTTTTGAATATACAAGCAATACCAACGACAAATGGATTACAAAAAAACAAATGAAAGATTTTTTAAAGAATTTAGATATAAAACAGACATAATTATGAAAAAGCTTATTCCTTATGGTTGTCAATGGATAGACAAGGAAGATATTAAGGGGGTAGTTAAGGTTTTAAAAAGTAATTGGATAACTCAGGGACCAAAAGTTAGAGAATTTGAAGAAGCAGTAGCTAAATATAGCAAAGTAAAATATGCTGTTGCCGTTTCTTCTGGAACCTCCGCTTTAGAAACAGCTTATGCCGTTGCCGGAATTAATCCTGGCGATGAAGTAATTACTAGCCCTTTAACTTTTACTGCTACTGCTAATGCTATTGTTCGTTGGGGAGGAAAACCAGTTTTTGTTGATATTCAAGAAGATACTTTAAATATTGACCCAAAAGAGATTGAGAAAAAGATTACAAGAAAAACTAAAGCAATTGTTCCAGTAGATTTTGCTGGCCATCCTTGTGATTATAATAAAATTAGAAGAATAGCAAAGGAACATAAACTTTTGATAATTGAGGATGCGGCCCATGCTTTGGGATCAGAATATAGGGATAAAAAAATTGGTAATTTTGCTCACTTAACTATTTTAAGTTTTCATCCAGTGAAAAATATTACTACTGCTGAAGGGGGAATGATTTTAACAAACAGGAAAGATTTCTCTGAGAAATTAAAAATATTCAGACATCATGGAATTATCAAAAAACCGGAAAAGGGTGGTTGGTATTATGAAATAGAGAATCCCACTTTTAATTACCGGCTTACTGATATTCAATCTGCCTTAGGTTTATCCCAGTTAAAGAAATTAGATAAATTTATCAAAAAAAGAAGAGAAATTGTAGCAAGGTATAACAAGGCTTTCAAAGATATTAAAGAAATTATAATGCCGACTGAGAAAAATTATGTAAAATCAGCTTGGCATATTTATGTTATTCAACTGCGTCTGGATAAATTGAGCGTCGATCGGAAAAGAATCTTTGAAGCCTTCCAGAAAAAAGGCATAGGGGTCCAGGTTCATTATTTACCCCTTCACCTTCAACCATTTTATCAAAAGAAATTTGGTTATAAAAAAGGAGATTTTCCTATCGCGGAAAAGTATTATCAAAGAGCAATTACTCTACCCCTTTTTCCCAAAATGACCAACAAGGACATCGAAAGGGTAATTAAGACTACAAGGGAGATAATAAATTTTTATAAGAAATAATTATATGAAGAAACTTTCAAAAGGAATCAGATTGTGGCAAGAAGCAAAAAAAATAATTCCTGGAGGAACTCAATTATTATCGAAACGCTCAGAACAGTTTCTACCCGAACAATGGCCTTCTTATTTTAAAAAAGCCAAAGGAGTAGAAATTTGGGATTTAGATGGAAACAAATTTATTGATACTTACATGGCAATCGGGGCTTGTCCATTGGGCTATGCTGACCCGGATGTTAATAAAGCAGTAAAAAGAGTAATAGAGGAGGGCACTATAACTACATTAAATTCGCCAGAAGAAGTGGAATTAGCAGAATTATTATTAAAATTACATCCCTGGGCAGGCCGGGTTCGATATGCCAGAACTGGAGGAGAAGCAATGGCAATAGCAGTTAGGATTGCAAGGTCTTATACAGGGAAAGACAAACTCGCTTTTTGTGGGTATCACGGGTGGTCGGATTGGTATTTGTCAGCGAATCTAGCTAATAAAAAAAATTTAGATCGCCAATTATTACCGGGCTTGGAGCCTCTAGGAGTACCCAGGTGTTTGAAGGGAACTGCATTCCCTTTTAAATACAATAAGATTAACGAACTTAAAAAAATTGTTAAAGAGAATGACATTGGGGTAATTATAATGGAACCAAGGAGAGAGCAGGAGCCAGAAAAAGGATTCTTGGAAGAGATAAGGGAGATTGCCAATATGATTGGCGCAGTATTAATTTTTGATGAGGTTTCTTCTGGCTGGCGAATGAATATCGGGGGAATCCATATGCTATATGGGGTATATCCTGATATAGCAGTTTTTGCTAAAGGAATAAGTAATGGCTTTCCGATGGCAGCAGTTATTGGAAGGAAAAAAGTAATGGAGGCTGCTCAAAAGAGTTTTATTTCCAGTACCTATTGGACAGAAAGAATAGGGCCGACAGCAGCAATAGCCACAATTAAAAAAATGCAGAAATATAATATCCCCAAACATTTATCAAAAATTGGAAACTTAATTGCTAAAGGATGGAAAGAAATAGCAGAAAGACATAAGTTAAAAATAAAGATAATGAACATTCCTTCATTAATTACCTTTAAATTTGATTATGGAAAAAAGACCCAAGCGATACATACTTTATTTACCCAAGAAATGTTAAAAAGGGGATACTTAGCTTCCAAAAGCGTCTATGTTTCTTATGCCCATAAAGAAAAACACCTAAAAGAATATTTAGAAAATGTTGATAATGTATTTGGGCTAATTAAAAAAGCAATTGATAGACACAAAATTTACAATTTACTTAAAGGACCAGTTGCCCATAAAGGATTTAAAAGATTAACCTAAATTAAATATGTCAAAAATTGCTTTATTTGGCGGGCGACCAATTTTAAAAAAACCTTTACCCAGATATAATAGCTTGGCTCAAGAGGAAGTAAAAGCAGTAGCCAGGGTAATTAAGGAAAAAAATCTTTCTGGTTTTCTTGGTAGGGCTGGACAAGGTTTTTTGGGCGGTAAATATGTCCGAGAATTAGAAAAACGCTTTTCTAAATATTTTAAAGTTAAATACGCGGTTAGTTTTAATTCTGCTTCTACTGCCTTGCAGGCGGCAGTAGGGACTTTGGGCATTGGTCCTGGAGATGAAGTAATTACTTCCCCCTATACTATGCCAGTTACTGCTTCAGCCATTCTTTTTAATAATGCTTTACCAGTATTCGCTGATATTCAAGAAAATAGTTTTTGTCTTGATCCAAAAAGCATAGAAAAGAGTATTACTAAAAGAACCAGGGCAATTTTAGTCGTCAATTTATTTGGAGGTTCGGCGGATTATAATCCTATTTTAAAAATAGCAAGAAAACATAAATTAAAGATTGTTGAAGATAATGCCCAGGCGCCAGGCGCAACTTATAAAGGAAGATTTACAGGAACAATTGGAGATATCGGCGTTTTTAGCTTCAATGTTCACAAGGTTATTCAATGTGGAGAAGGGGGGGTTTTAGTTACCAATAATAAAAAATACGCTTTCAGAGCCCAACTTATTAGAAATCATGGAGAAGCGGTGATAAACGATCTTTACCCAAAAAGCTATGAGCCGGTTTTAGGTAATAATTTTCGTCTAACCGAAATCCAAGCGGTAGTTGCCATTGAACAGCTTAAAAAATTAAAGAAATTAAACAAACAAAGGATAGTTCTTGCTGATTATTTGACCAAACAGCTTTCTCGGTTTAACTGGTTTATCCCCTGTTCAGTTTTAAAATCAAGCTGTCATGTTTATTATGATTATCCTTTTAGATTTCTTTCAAAAAAAATCAGTATTAATCGGGAAACCTTTGTTAAGGCAATGGCGGCAGAAGGATTCCCGCTCGGCGAGGGTTATCAAAAACCGCTTTATTTAATGCCCCTTTATCAGAAAAAAGAGATTTATCCTAATTCCAAATTTCCTTTTATTTCTAAGGAATATCCTCATAAAGTTAACTATCAGAAAGGGATTTGCCCAATTGCTGAAAGAATGTATGAAAAAGAACTCTTAACAACTAAAATTCACTGTCCTCCTCAAACAAAAAAAGAAATAGATTTGTTTGTAAAAGCTGTAAAAAAGATAGAAAACAACATCCGAGAATTAAAAGCTTATGAAAAGAAAGCATAAAATTATTTTTGCCGCTCAAGATCCTGGCGGTTTTAACGCAATCTTCCCGGTAATTAAAGATTTAAAAAAGAAAAAATTTCATTTAAAAGTAATATTGGCCGGTGAATCAAAAGAAATAGCCCAAAGAAAGAAAATAAACTATCAGGACGGGAACTCTTTAACAGATAGGCTATTGCTTCAGTTATTCAATAAAGAATCTCCTGATTTGGTTTTTACCGGCACCAGTATTGGGGAGAGTATTGAAAAACGAATAACCAGAATTGCCAGAATTAAGAAAATTAAAACCTGTGCTATTATTGACTTTTGGAGTAATTATAAGTTACGGTTCAGTAATCCCAAAACCAAGAAACTAGATTATCTCCCAGATTATTTTTTAGTGATAGATGAGATGATGAAAGAAGATATGATAAAAAAAGGATTTAAGGCAGAAAAGATTTTTATTACTGGTAATCCCTTTTTTGATACTTTTCCTGAGCCGAGAAAACATAAAGAAAAAGAGGATCTAATAACTTTTTTCTCTCAGCCCTTTTCTGAATTATTTAAAAAGGACAGCAAAGAATATTTGGGCTTTGATGAAATTCAAGTTTTAAAGGACTTAATCAAAGTTTTAGAAAGGCTTCGACCAAAAACATCGCTGATAGTTAAACTTCACCCCCGGGATAAAGAGCTAAATAAATTTGATAAAATAGTTAAAAATTCAAAGTTAAATATTTTGATTAAAAAAAAAGAACCAGTGGAAGACCTAATTAGGAAATCAAAATTAGTAATAGGAATGGGTTCGGCAGTTTTGTTTCAGGCTGTCCTGATGGGCAAAGCTGTACTTAGCTATCAGCCAAATTTAAAAAAAACCGATTATTTAATTAGTAATAGATTAGGTCTTTCTAGAGCGGTTTATAAAGAAAAAGATCTTTGCCCGGCCTTAAAAATATTATTAACCAGTCCTTCAAAGGGGGACCTAAAATTGAGAGAAAAATATACTCAAAGTAATTCAACTAAGGAAGTAATAAAGTTTATAACTAATTTTTTAAAAAAATGAATCATAAAAAAATTGTTTGTATAGTTCAGGCCCGGAGCGCTTCTTGCCGTTTGCCCAATAAGGTTCTTTTAGATTTAGCGGGTAAGCCCGTTCTTTTAAGGGTGGTTGATAGGATCTTAGAATCTAAAAAGATTGATCAGATTGTTGTGGCTACTACCACCAAAAAAAGAGACCAGAAAATTGTTGATTTGGTGAAAAACTATCACCCCAGGGTTGCTATTTTTCGGGGTTCAGAAGAAGATGTTCTGGATAGATATTACCAGGCAGCCAAGCATTTTAAAGCAGAAATAATCGTCAGAATTACCTCAGATTGTCCCTTAATTGATCCTGAAGTAATTGATAAAGTAATTGACGTTTTTTTGCCGGCTGACAAGAAAGTAGATTATGCCTCTAATACTTTTATCAAAAGAACTTATCCAAGGGGGTTGGATGTTGGGGTTTTTGATTTCAAAACATTAGAAAAAATCTGGAGAGAAGAGAAAGATAAAGAAAGTAGAGAACATGTTGGCGCTTATTATTTAAGAAAAAATCCTCATCTCTTCAAATGTAAAAACATTGTTAATAAAATAGATTATTCTTATCATCGTTGGACCATTGATGAAATAGATGATTATAAACTTATTAAGATTATTTATCAGGAGCTTTATGCTAAAAACCCAAATTTTAGGATGTCAGATGTGATTGCATTATTTAATAAAAAACCAGAGCTTATAAAAATTAATCAACATGTTAAGCAAAAAAATCCCCGTTTCTAAAAAGAAATTTAGGATTATTGCCTGCATTCAGGCCAGATTAGGTTCCAGCCGTCTTAAAAAAAAGGCCTTATTAAAGATTTCTGGAAAAACGTTAACTGAAAATATTTTCCGAAGATTAAAAGCTACTAAAGAAGTTGGTGATATAGTTTTAGCAACTTCTCTTAATAAGGAAAACGATATATTAGTAAATCATGCTAAAGATATTGGCCTAAAATATTATCGGGGGTCAGAAGAAGATTTGGTTTCGCGACTTTATGAAACCGCTAAAGCATTTAAGGCTGATGCTTTAGTAAAGATTACTGGTGATTGTCCATTAGTTGACCCAAAATTAGTAGACAAAATGGTTAAGAAATATCAAGAAAATTACCAAAAATTTGATTTTTTTACTAATGCTTTTCCACCAAGCTTTCCCGATGGTTTAGATGTTGATATTCTTCCATTTGTAACTTTGAGGCAAGTAAATACTGACGCTAAAGAGCCTTTAGATCGGGAATATTTTACTTGCTATATACTAAGGAATCCTCAAAAATTCCGAACTTATAATTTTAAAAATCCTGTTGATTTATCATCTTTACGTTGGACAGTTGATTATCTTGAGGACTTGATTTTTGTCAGAAAAGTTTATAAAGCTTTAGCTAAAAAAAATAAAATCTTTACCACCCCTGATATCCTTAATTTTCTTAAAAAGAATCCTCAGATTTCAAAAATAAACGAAAAGAGAATAGACAGAGTCATTGTTCAGGGTATTCGCAGTAGGGAGTACCATTCAATGGTTGAGAGATTAAAAAAAATCTAAAAAACATGCCCCGTTAGAAATTTATATTTTTAATGGGGGCAAATAAAAAGATTATGAAAATTTCTAACAGGGTGAACAAGTTAATCATATTTGATTTTGATAAAACAATAGTAAATCTTAATGTGAATTGGAGAGCTGTGCGAAAAAAACTTAGAGATTTCTGTTTATCTCATGGCCTTGATATTGATTTTAATTTCCCTCATCCTATATTTGAGAGTATTAAAAAAGCCAGACACATTCGCCAAGATCTATTGGATATCGTCAAAAATGAGGAAATAAAAGCAGTGAAAAAGGCGAAGCCGATAGTTGGGGCAAAAGAATTTTTAGAATTTATTAATAAAAAGGGAATAAAGTTTATAATTATTAGCAATAATCATAGTCAATGCATTGATGCCGCTTTAAAGAAATTTCATTTTCCAGAACCAGAAATTATTAAAGGGTGGGACAATGTCGAGCTTTTAAAACCAAATCCGCAAGCATTAAGAAGGGTTCTAGAAAAATTAAAAATAAGCCCTGAACATTGTTTATTAATAGGAGATTCTAACGATGATTTAATTTTAGGTAAAAAATTGGGAATTAAAACCTTGTTAATTAATAATTTTAATAATTTTAAACAATTGAAGCAAATCATAGTATGACTACTATTCTTATTACTACAGCTTCGGGAATGGGCTACCCCAGCTTTATAAGATACCTTAAAACAAGCTTGGGAAAAGAATATAGAATTATTGGTACCGCAGCCCAAGAGGACGCTGTTGGTTTTGCTTTTTTAGATAAAGGATATTTAACTCCAAAGGCAGAAGATGGAAAGAATTATCTTAACGCTCTTTTGGAAATTTGCCAGAAAGAAAAGGTTAAGCTTTTGCTTCCGGTTGCTCCCCAGGAACTTTTGCTTATTGCTTCCAACATTAACAAATTTCAAAAAATAAACACCATGGTTTTAATTTCCCCTTTGGAAAGTTTGCGCATAGCTGAAAATAAATACAAACTTTTTAATTTCTGTAAGAAAAAGAAAATTCCAGTACCAAAATTTATAAAAGCAAAAGACTATAAAGAGTTTAAGAAAGCAGTCTTTGATCTTGGTTATCCAGAAAAAGAGGTTTGTTTTAAACCCACAATTTCAAGCGGCACCAGGGGTTTTAGGGTTTTATCCGAAAAGGATGATAAACTTATTCGTCTTTTTAAAAACCAGCCAGATAGTACTCTTGCTGATTTTAAAGAAGTTTGTTCAATTTTAAAAGAGGCGAAATCTTTTCCCGATTTGTTGGTAATGGAGTTTTTAATAGGGCAGGAATACACCGTTGATATTTTGGCCGATCAAGGAAGACCTTTAATTATTGTACCGAGGACAAGAAAGAAAATTGTTCTTGGAACTAGTTTTGTGGGGGAGGTTGTAAAAGAAAAAGATATAATTCGCTATTCTAAAAATATAGTAAAGGAGCTTAAACTTAATGGAATAGTAGGAATACAATTTAAAAAAGATAAGAATAATATCCCGAAAGTATTAGAAGTGAACCCACGAGTTCAGGGAGGTACGATTTTAGCAGTTGCCGCCGGTGCTAATCTTGGTTATTTAGCAATAAAAAATACCCTAAGAGAGAATTGGAAAGTTCCAAAAATCCAATGGGGCACTAAACTTATTCGTTATTATGATGAGGTTTATCAAGACAAAAAAGGTAGATTTTTTAAATTATAACTGCAATAATAAAAGGTAAAAAATGAAAAAAAATAAAAAATACAAAGCAGCTCTAATTGGTTGCGGTAAAATTGGCATTGAGGTAGGAAGGTATAGGAAGGAAGTCCAGCCAGCTACCCATGCTGGAGCTTTTCAGATTCATCCCCAAATTGAGCTTGTTGGCTTTGTCGATATTGACCAAAAAAGATTAAAAATCGCGGCCAAGAATTTCCCCGGAGTTCCTTTGTTTAGTTCAGCTGAGGCGATGTTAAAAAAGCAAAAGCCAGATATTATTTCTATTGCTACCCAGCCCGATTCTCATCCGAAATTGGTAAAACTGGCAGCTCAATACAAAACAAAAGCCATTCTTTGCGAAAAACCAATTGCCCTTTCTTTAAAAGAGGCGAAAGAGATGATAAGAATTTGTAAAGAAAATAACTCTCTTTTATTTATTAATCATTCACGCCACTTTGATTACTTATTACGAAAATGGCGGGATAAAATTAAAAAAGGCCTCATTGGGCATATTTATCAAGGTAATTTCTACTATTATAATGGTTTGTTTAATAACGGCACCCATAATATTGATCTTTTAAGATTTTTTTTAGGAGATGTTGATTGGGTGCGAGCTATTACAAATGAGAGAACTAGCTGGAATAAGAAAGATAAAAATGTAGATGCTCAAGTTGCTTTCAAAAGTGGGGCTATGGTCTTTTTGCAATCGCTTCCTAAAAATTACGGTTTTCTAGATTTGTATTTTTACGGTACTAAAGGGAGATTTGCTATAAAAAATTTGGGCTACCAAGTCGAATATAGAAAATTAATAAAGAATAAATATTACAAAGGTTATTATCAATTATCTGATTTAGTTACGAAAGAAGGCAAACTCAGGAGTTATATGAAGGCTGTAATAAACCATTTAGTTGCTTGCCTTGATAAGCGCGAGAGACCTATAAGTACCGGCAAAGATGGACTAGCTGCTCTTAGGGTTCTTTTTGCCCTGAGAGAAAGCGCTAAAAATAACGGGAAAGTTATTAAGATTAAATGTTGACTATTTTTACTATTCCAAAACCATTTATTGGGCATAATAATATAATTCAACGCAACGCAATTCGAAGCTGGCTTAAAGTTTTGCCAGGAGCCGAAATTCTTTTATTTGGAGATGACGAAGGAGTAAAAGAAGTAGCAGAAGAATTTGGAATTAAAAACATTCCTGATGTAAAAAAAGACGAATTTAATAAGCCGCTTTTAAACTCAATCTTTAACTTAGCTAAATCTTTATCAAAAAACGACATTTTAGTTAATATCAGCGCTGACATTATTTTGCTTTCTGATATTGTGCCAGTGGTAAGGAAAATCCACTTTCCCTTGTTTTTGGTGGGAGGCAGGCGTTGGGATTTAGATATTAAAGAGGAAATTAATTTTAATGAAAAAAACTGGTCAGAGCTTTTACTTAAAAAAGCTGAAAACCAGGGCAAGCTTCATGGATTTTGTGCCATCGATTATTTCATATTCCCAAAAAACTTACCCCACAACCTTCCTCCTTTTGCTGTTGGTGTAGCTGGGTGGGATAATTGGCTGATTTATCGTATTCGTTCTTTGAAAATACCAGTAATTGATGCTACTGAACTAATAAGTATTATTCACCAGAATCATGATTATTCCTATTCTCCTTGGGGAAAAGAAGGGAAACTAGGTGGCAGAATAGAGGGCCCAGAATTAAAAAGAAATTTTAAATTAGCTGGAGGGTCTCTAAATATGCTGACTTTAAGGGATAGTGATTGGATTTTAACTCCCCAAGGTTTAAAAAGGCCAAAATTTCCCAGAATTATTTTTTCAAAATTATCTCTTTTTTACCCCTGGCGAGTAATACTATCTATTAGGCGTAAACTTAGAGAACTTTTTCAAATATGAGAAAAAAACTCAAAGATTTGCCATTAATTCTCTTATTCTCTGCCATCGCTTTATCTCCCAGTTTTTCAGTCGGGAGATTTGGAGGAGGAAAAATTATTGAGATTAGAATAGAAGATATTTTAATAGTTATTTTAGGATTAATTTGGTTAGTTAATATTCTAATTTCAGGAAAGAAAAGACTTGAAAAACCTCCTTTATTTTTTCCTATTTTAATTTGGCTCTCTATTGGTTTTGTCAGCGTTTTAACTAATTGGTTTTTTAGGAACCTTAGCTTTGACCGGGGTTTTTTTTATTTTCTAAAATGTCTTGAATTTTTCATTTTCTATTTTTATATTTTCTATCACCTAAAAAATATTGAATCAGCTAAATTTATTACCAATTTTTTGATATTTTTGGGAACGGTTAATGTTGGCTATGTTGTTTACCAGGCAATTACTGGCTTGCAAGTTGGCGAGTATGGCGCTGGAGCTGTTGGAGAGAGAGGGGTTTTCCCAACCGGAGCATTTTTTCTTATCTTTTTTGTTTTTTTTCTCAATATTTTTCTTTATTATTTTTTAAATCTAAATATTTCTATTCTCAAAAAAGGAATTTTAGGGATAATAGCTATGGGCCCAGCTCTAGGAGTTTTTGGCTCTGATTCTAAAACCAATTTTTTAGGGCTGGTTTTTGCTTTATTCTTAACATTATTTTTTTTATTTTTAAGGAAAAAAAGTTTTAAATTAATTTTAGTCAGTATTTTGATTTTAATCTTGGTGGCTTTTATTTTTATTTTTGCTCTTAACCATATTCGATTTGTCAGCCGACTTTTTCCTATGTTTTTTCCCTCTCGGATAATTGCCGATTTCATAAGAGGAAGGTTGATTTTTATTAAACCTGTATTCAAAGAAGCTTTAGAACGGCCTTTATTTCTTTTCTTTGGGTCTGGGATTGGTTATCTTGGCGAATCCCATAATCAATATGTCCGAAATCTTGTTGAAACTGGAATAATTGGCAGTTTGGCATTTTTATTCTTAATTTGGATTATAATAAAGAAGAGTTTCAAGATATATTCAAAAAGCCGGGATGGTTTCTCGCTTGGCTTATCAGCCGGGCTTTTAGTGGCTACCCTAACTATGCTTTTTCTTTCCGTGGCCACTGATTCTTTCATTGTTGTTAAGCTGGCCTCGGTTTATTGGTCTTTTACTGCCGTAACCATGGCTGTAATTTATGTTAACCAAAGAGAATATTTGCGTCATTATAATAAGTCATAGTCCTGGAAAGGATTTTATCTCAAATATAAAAAATGGGCACTATTAGACCAAGATAGTTTGTTTAATTCTTCAATGATGGTAGGATTAATTAAAGCATATCAAAATTGTCCTTATCAAGAAAAAGTCAAAATGCTTAGTTCAAATTGTACTTTTAGAGAAATAGAGGAGATAAAATATACAAAAGAATGTCAAGGAAAATTGTATTTTGAAAAAGATGTGGTTCAAATGTCAGGCAGTTTGCTTTCTTTGATGGCTTTCAAGGAAATAGGTCCTTTTCGGGAAGAATTTTTTATTGATTCCATAGATGCTGATTATTGTTTACGATTAAGAAAAAAAGGTTACAAAATAATTGTTGCCTGCCAGGCCCAAATGAAGCATTCTGTAGGGGAGAGGGCAGTTATGTAGAGATTTTTGGGAAGAAAATTTCTGGTTACAAACCATAGCCCCGAGCACTGCTATTATATGACCAGAAATGGCTTGATTTTGGCGAGAGAGTATATTTTTAAGGAACCTTATTGGGTATTAAGAAGAATTATCTGGTATTTTTTAATAAAACCCCTCTTGATTATTCTTTTTGAAGAAAAGAAAAATAGCTAAATTAATAAGCATGGCTCGTGGCGTCTTTCGTGCTTTGATGATTTGAATTTTGCTTTGAAGGAGAGATGTGATATAAATAATTATAGAGTATTAATTAAACTTATTTCTTCCAAGACCATGTATTTCGTTATTATTTTTGTAATATTTTTGGTTTTCTTTCCCCTTAGTTCGGTAGAAGCTTATCTTGATCCCGGAATAGGGGGTATGTTTGTTCAACTCTTGGCTACTGGTTTAGCAGGAATTTTAATAATTCTGAAAATATTCTGGAAAAAAATTTCAAGCTCAATAAAGAGAAAAAAAGATAATCAAAAACAGAAAAATTTAGAAGAAGATGAAACGACCATCTAATTCTCTTTATGATCCATCGGGGTTTGTTTATCAAAATCAAGGACGGGTTTTTCGGGTTATCTTAAGGCAGGCAGAAAAAGATTGGCAGCATTTTGTGAAAAGCGGATTATTCCTTAAATTACAAGAAAAAAAATATTTACAGCCATCGGAAATACTTCCTCTCCAAAATTGTGATTATAAAGAAGCGGTTGCTTTTATTGAACATAAAAAGATTCCCTGTATTAGCTATCCTTATGAATGGTCTTTTTCAATGCTAAGAGATGCCGCCCTCTTTCATTTAGATGTTCTTTATCAGTGTATCCAAGAGGGTTTTATTACTAAAGATGGAAGTAGTTATAATATTCAGTTTTTAGGAGTGAATCCTATTTTTATTGACCTTCTTTCTTTTATTCCCTATAAGGGGAGTTCTCCTTGGTTAGGCTTTACTCAATTTTGCCAGTTATTTTTGTTTCCTCTTTTTATCTCTTCCTATAAGAGAATTCCCTTTCAGCCTTGGCTAAAAAATGAACTGGAGGGGATTGATGTATTTACCACCCGAAGGTTTTTTTCTTTGGCAGATATTTTAAAACCTGGTCTTTTTTCAAATGTATTTCTGGGAGCTCAATTTCAAAAAAGATTTTCCCAACAAAAAGAAAGTCTTTTTGATCAAATTTCTTCTGCAAGGGTCATTAATGAAAGAACAATTGGTAGTCTTATTTTAAGGCTTCAGAAGACAATCAAGTCTTTGCCTTTACCTAAATTACCTTCTCTGTGGGAAAAATATGAAGAAGATAATATTTATAATATTAAAGACAGAAAGGCCAAACATCAGTTTGTCTCAGAGGTGGTTGGGATTGTCAGGCCAACTCTTATTTTGGATCTTGGTACCAATAGGGGAGAATATGTTATCCCCCAAAGTTCCAGAAGTAATTATATAGTAGCAGTTGATAATGATTACCAAGCAATAGATAGTCTTTACCAGCGCTTGAAAAACAAGGGTATAAAAAATATACTTCCTCTTGTTGAGGACATTGTTAATCCTAGCCCTCCTGGCGGATGGAATCTTAGACAACATCAGTCATTTTTTAGCAGGTTAAAACCGGATATAGTTTTAGCCCTTGCCTTGATTCATCATATTGTGGTTAGAAATAATATCCCTCTTAAAAATTTTGTAGAATGGATAGTAAAACTCTCGCCAAACCTTGTAATTGAATTTATTACAAAGAAAGACCCCATGCTAAGAGTACTTTTGAAGGAGAAAGAAGATGTTTATTTTGATTATAATGTTGAGGCTTTTGAAAAATATCTTTCCCAAAGGGGAAAAATTATAAAAAAGCATAAACTTTCTTCTAATTCTAGAATTCTTTATTTTTTTAGAAGACAATGAAAAGAATATTGATTCATACAGGTCTTATTGCTTTTTTGTTAACTTGGCCGTTGGTTAATATTGTTTTAAAAAATGATGCTTTTCGTATTATTGGCGGTTGGTCTCTGTTTGCTTTTATTATTTTTGTTTTTATTTATGCAATTATTCCGGTTTTCGTTCTATCTCTAATTGATTACTTTCTAGAGAAAAAAAGTACAAACTATCATTCTCTTTTTAGATATTGCATTTTTATTATTGGAGCAGGTATTTTTTGGGTCCAACTTACAGAATATCATCTTACCCCTCTTATAAAGGGAATAAATCCCGGTGTTTTGAATTATAATTTGTATTTTTTGTTTTTCTTTTCAGGTTTGGTTTTTCTTTTTCTAATTTATAAACTAAGGAAATACCTTTTTATTTTTTTAAAATTAATTTCTCCCTTAATGCTGATTGCCCTCGGGGCGCTTTTATTTGTTACTCTTCAGACAGAGAAATTTTATTCTTCTAATAAGGAAGATTTTATTTCTATTCAAGAAGATGAAATCCAACAAAAACGAGTATATATTTTAATTTTTGATGGTGTTTCCCTCCCTTTTTTAATGGAAGGCCAGGAAATAAACAAAGAGCTTTTTCCTAATTTTTACCGAATTTCAAAAGAGTGGACCTGGTATAGGAAGGCTATAACTAATGGGACATCAACCAGCACGGCGCGCCCAATGATGTTTTCTGGCAGATATTATGGCGGCAAACTAAATTCTTTTAAGGGGTTCAATGATAATCTTTTTCAAATGGTAGGTTCGTCATTAAACACTCATATTTTTTTTGACATAGAGACGCTTAAAACAGAGAACGCTCCTGTCCTTCAAGGGGTTTGGCTTAATAAGACCCTCTTTGTAGCTTACCTGAATATTTCTACGCCTCCCCCTTTAAGGGGCTATCTTGTTAAATTTATTCCTCGGTCTTGGAATTTTGACTGGAGAGGCGAGGTACCAGAGAGGTATTATGGAAAAGAACAAACTTACTTTGGGGGAAAACTTAAAGATCAATTCTCTGCATTTGTTAAAGAATCAGTTGAGGCCTCTGGAGAAAAGGAAGGGTTTTTCTTATTGTGGTCTACAATATCTCATTTTCCCTATATTTTTGATAAAAATGGAAGAATTATAGAGAATACTGAATACCGCACTTTTGAGGTCGGCATGGACGAAGAAACTGTTCAGAAGGTTACAAAAAATTATATTGAAACACTTCAATATGTTGATTTTCTCTTGGGTCGTTTTATTAAAAAACTTGAGGAGGAGGGACTTTATAAAGAGGCAGTTATTCTTGTTACCTCAGATCATGGTATGAGTACTACGGGGAGTAATTATAATATTGATGAGCGGGTATTTAGGATTCCCTTCTTTTTAAAAACTTCTCTAATAGAAAAAGGTATAAATGATAGAGATGTTCAGACGGTGGACATAACTCCTACTATTCTTGATGTTTTGGGGATCTCTCTTTCTTCTAAATATCAGGGTCAATCTCTTTTACGTCCTTATCAAGAAAGAGCAAAAATTATCTATGCTTTAGGCGTACCTGGTTTTTGGATATTGGGGGAGGATGGTTTAGTCTGGCAAAAATAAAATAATGAGCAAAATACTCGTTTCTGTTATTATACCTTGTCGGAATGAGGAAAAATATATTGGCAGATGTTTAGATTCTATAATCGGACAGGATTATCCAAAAGAAAAATTGGAAGTTTTGGTTATGGACGGAATGTCGGAAGATAGAACCAGAGAAATCATTAAAAATTTTCAATTTTCAAATTCCGATTTTCAAATTAAACTAATAGATAATCCTCAAAAATTTACTCCTTTTGGATTGAATATTGGAATTAAAAATTCTAAAGGGGAAGTTATCATCCGAATGGATTCCCATGCTGCTTATCAGAAAGATTATATTTCAAAATGTCTAAGCTATTTAGAGAAATACAAAGCAGACAATGTTGGCGGTATAATTAAAACTATTCCGGCTGAAGATACCCTGATAGCCAGAGCTATTGCTGTTTGTTTAAGTCATTTTTTCGGGGTCGGCAATTCTTATTTCAGAACCGGAAGCAAAAAACCAAAATGGGTTGATACGGTTTTCGGCGGATGTTACAGAAAAGAAGTTTTTGATAAAATGGGTCTTTTTAATGAAAATCTCATCAGGAGCCAAGATATGGAATTTAATTTGCGCCTAAAAAGAAAAGGCGGCAAAATTCTTTTGGCTCCGGATATTGTATCTTATTATTATCCCAAATCAAAACTGGGAGAATTTTTTATTCATAATTTTAAAGACGGGTTTTGGGGTGTTTTCCCTTTAAAGTTTGTGAAAATGCCTTTGAGCTGGCGTCATTATATCCCTCTTTTTTTTGTTTTAACTCTCCCCATAAGTATTTGGCCCTATCTGTTGATTAATTTATATTTTTCATCCAAAGTTGCTATAAAAGAAAAAGAATTTGGATTTTTATTTGCATTGCCAATTGTTTTCGCCGTCCGGCATTTTGGCTACGGGCTTGGCTCTTTATGGGGATTGATAAAACTGATATTATAAAAAATATGGAAGAAAGAAAAGAAAAAGAAATTGAATATTATGAGAAAAAAGCCAAAGAGCAGATAATCAACGGGGAGAATCAGGGTGATTTTGAGGGATTTAACCCTTTTTTATTGGAAAGTTATAACTTTTTGAAAAATTTTTGTCAGGATAAGTATCGGGGAAAGAAAATTTTAGATTACGGCTGCGGCAACGGGGTTCATTCGCAATGGCTGGAAAATATCGCAGCCAATCTCGTTGCCATAGACCTTTCCCAAAAATCTCTTGATATTGCCAGAAAAAGAACAGAGAAAACAGAATTTTTTTTAATGGATTGCGAGAATATGGATTTCTCTGATAATAGTTTTGATGTTGTTTTTGACGGCGGAACCTTTTCTTCTCTTGATTTAAACAAGGCCCTGCCGGAAATAATTCGGGTTTTAAAACCAAACGGTTTTTTAATCGGCATTGAGACCTTCGGTCATAATCCTTTAACCAATTTGAAGAGAGCATTTAATAAGCTAACCGGCAAAAGAACGGACTGGGCAGTCAGTCATATTTTCAAAACAAAAGATTTAAAATTAGCAAAGAAATACTTCGGCAAAATAGAAACCTACTATTTTCATCTTATTTCCTGGGCTATCTTTCCATTTTTAAAATTACCGGGAGCTGAACCCATCCTGAAATTACTGGAAAAAATAGACCATACTTTGTTGTTTGTTTTTCCTTTTCTCAAAAGATACTCTTTTAAAATTGTCTTTATTTTTTCTTTTCCTAAAAAATATGATAAAACGTCTCTTTGATATTATATTTTCTTTTTTCGGGTTTTTATTGGCAAGTC
>Ga0190334_1000319_pt1 | contig 25207 bp, 31 predicted proteins | sample 48720478_MG_FD_161270 | JGI IMG/M metagenome (GOLD analysis project Ga0190334, IMG submission 161270) | Hydrothermal vent sediment bacterial communities from Southern Trench, Guaymas Basin, Mexico - 4872-04-7-8_MG | ecosystem: Environmental > Aquatic > Marine > Hydrothermal vents > Sediment ... | reverse complement strand
TAACCCTTTTTTAATCTTTTTTCAACCCTTTCTTCTTTTCTATTCATCTTTTCCTCCTTTTTCAGTTGGATTTTTTTGATGAAACATCTCCTTTTCGGTTAGATTATTTTTGAAGAAAAAAGTCTTATTGAAAAAATAAAAAAAAGGGAGTATAATTTTTTTGAAATAAAATATTAAGAGGTGAAGGATGAGGAGAAGTGTTATTTTATTTGTGGTTTTATTATTAGCAATACCTTTAATTTCTTCGGAGTATGGAAATTCAGGATTGTTTCATCTTTTTTATGCAAATTCAATTGGTACAGGCAACTATATTTTAACTCTCGGTCTTGATAACCTGGACAGAGAAAAACAGGATATTGACATTAATGATTTTTACCTCAGTCTTGGATACGGACTTTCCAATAAAGTAGAAATCGGAGCAAGGCTGAATTTTTGGAGAAGAGTTGACCCCGATAATTTAAATGATACTTATTATAATGGAACACCATATGCACATTCACCTTTCTATGAAGGACTCGGTTATGCAGATTTGGGAATCAAATTTTCAATCTCTAAAAACTTTGCTATAAGAGGGTTTGTGGAAATGCCTCTATCTTCAAAAGATACAGCAACGACTACAACAAAATCGGCTTTTGGTGGTAATCTTATTCTATCCACAAATCAAACAAAAAAGGGAATTTTTACCTTGAATGTAGGCTATAAACACAATGGGAAAATTGATAAAACAGAATATGTAAACTTTATGAATTCCAACCTTTCTACATTTGTAACTCCGGCAGGATCAGAGATAATAAGTGATGAAATTCTTGCAGGTGCAGGTGGGAAATTAAGAATTGCAAACAGAGTTTATACAATCGGGGAACTTTATTACACTGGATACTTAAATTCTGATACAGAGCAAAAGAATAATCTTGATCTGGCAATTGGTTTTCAGTTTTTGCTTAACGAAAAGGTTAAAGTAAATATAGCGTATAAGAAAAACTTATTATTCAATGATGGATTACCAAGTACACAAGGTGGAGCTATTTCAATTGTTTATTCAACAATTCCTGAAGAAATTAAAAAGAAAGTTGTTGAGAAAAAAGAGGAACCCAAACCTGTAATTAAAAAAGAGGTGAAAAAAGAAGTTGTAAAACCTGTTATAACTCCCTTAATTTTCAAAGATACATACTTTGCTTTCGATAGCTATGAATTAACGGATGAAGCAAAATCAATTCTTCTGAAGGAAGTGGAAAAACTTAAAGAGAGAAAGGATGTGAAAATTATAATAGAAGGTCATACCTGTAATATAGGAACCAATGCTTACAATCTCGCCCTTGGAGAAAAGAGAGCTCAAGCTGTAAAAGATTTTATGGTAAGCAATGGAATAGATCCTTCAAGAATAGACATTATAAGCTATGGAGAGGAAAGACCTGCTTTTGATAATAGTACAGAAGAAACCAGAAGATTTAATAGAAGAGCTCATATAAAAAAGAAAAACGGGTAATAGGAGGCAAGGATAATGAAGAAAATAGCATTATTAATAATAATAGTTTTTGTTTTAACATTCTTTCTTTTCTCATATGAAAGAAATTTAGGATATATCTATTTCCCGAACTTTATTCAAAAGGATACTCCTCATAATAAAGGAATGTATAAAGTGGTTGTTAAAGAGGAAGAGGGAAACTACTATTTCTATCTTTACAAAAAAGGAAATCTCGTACTCAAAGAAATGGCTGTTGTAAAACCATGTAATAGACCTTTTAAGGGTGTAAGAAAAGCTATTTTAAAGGGAAAAGAGTATTTTAGAATTCAAATTTATCACAACAACAATTTAATAATGGGGTACTTTGAGCTAAAGCAATAAATGAAAATATTAATCCGCATCCCCAACTGGATTGGGGATGCGGTAATGTCAATACCGGCAATAGAGACAATAAGACAAAATTTTGAAACTTCTGAAATTTATTTAATAGGAAGAATTCCAGCAATTGAAATTTTTAGAAACTATCGCGGAATAAAAAAAATAATTGAGCTTAATAATAAACTTATCCCAGAAATAAAAGCTCATTTTGAATTAAAAAAAGAAAAAATTGACAAAGCTTACCTTTTACCAAATTCTTTCGGGTCTGCTTTTTCAATGGTATTTTCAGGCTCAAATGAAATAATAGGGTATTTAAACGAAGGGCGGGGGATTTTTCTAACAAAAAGATTTAAAAAAAAATTTAATCCCAATGAACATTTTTCAAACTATTACAAAAATTTAGTAATATCCTCTGGATTGGAAAATATGGAAATTGATAAGATTTCTCTCTCCACATCAAAGGATGAAAAAAAATGGGCTGAAAACTTTCTTTCAGAAAAACTAAAAGACATAAATATTGGAATTTCCCCGGGTGCTGCCTATGGAAACTCAAAAAAGTGGTTTACGGAAAGATTTAAAGAAGTTGCTATTTATTTTGAAAGACAATATCAAGCAAGAACTTTCGTTTTCGGAAGCAAATCAGATAATTATGATTGTGAAAAAGTGGTCACGGAAAATTCAATAAATCTTTGCGGTAAGACATCCATCAGAGAAGCGATGGCTTTAATTGAAAGAATGGATATTTTTATCTCCAATGATTCAGGACTCATGCACCTTGCTAATGCTCTTGGAGTTCCGGTTATAGGAATTTTTGGCCCAACAATCCCAACTTCCACTTATCCTTTTAACAAAAATCATAAAGTCCTTTTTCATAAGGCTCCCTGCTCACCGTGTAAATACAGAGAATGCCCTCTTGAAAAAAAGATTTGCATGGATATGATTAAAAGCAAAGAAGTAATAAATAGTGTGAAAAGCCTTTTAAACCTTACTTAAACAATCCTCTGTACATTGAGGATTTCACCCATTTTGCTTCATACTTATATTTGGTCAAATAGATTTTTAAATCAGAATTATATTTATATACTTTGTAAAGTAAATCTTTGTGTCGGCTTCGTACTTATAAGGCGTGTAATACCAAATTTCATCCTTGCCTTTCGCCTCGTATTTATACTTTGAAACAAAGACAATAAGATCAGCTTCATACTTATATTTTGTTCTATACACTTTAACATTCGCATCATATTTATACTTTGTCTCATAAATAGTACCACTTCTCAATAATGATAAACTGAAAAAAAATACAAGAAAAAAGAGGGGGAAAAATCCCCCTCTTATTTTATGGTCCGACATGGGTCATAGGCCAATTTATTTCATAATCTTCAGCCTCTTCAATAGCTCTTCTCTCCAACTCAAGAAGATTATAGTGCCCTTTCTCCATGTAAGCAATGTAAGTAAGCATCTTTTTTGTTTCCTCATCCCCGAATTTTTTAGAAAGTTGAGTGTAAAAATCAAAAGCTGCCATCTCTGCTTCCATAGCTTTTGCAAAAATCTCGCTTAAAAGAATATTCTCTTTGTTAATTTTAATCTCTGGCAATGGCACAGGACTCTTTTCAGGTAAAACAATCTTTTCCCCGGGAAATAGTTTTTTAAAAAGAGATTCAAAATATTCTCTATGTTTGACTTCTTCTTCAGCAAGAAAGAGTAACCTGTCCTTTAACATCATATTTTTTACCTGCTCAGCTATAGCCTTATAAATAGCCTTTGCTTCAATTTCGCTTTTGATTGCTGTTAACAAACAATCTTTAACTGAATATTTACTATAATCCATTGTTCTATAATTCAAGGTCAATGGAATTTGACCAAAGCCCATGAATATTGCAGAAAGATGATGCAAAAATTTTTCCGGGTTTTGATGTTTTAAAATAAAAAGTCACATCAGGCTCAGTATAAACAGAGCTTGTGTTCGGTCCTTGAGAGGATGCTCCGTGTGCAGAAAAGTCAAACCTGCCCAAATGATAGGTAAACTTTTCTCCCTCCGGTAAAAAATAAACTTCAATCCAGTTTATGTGGTGCTCTGTTGTGTTAGGATGAGGAATCTCCTTTCCAACACTAACCCTAACCTTAATTTTTTCTCCCTTTTCTAAGATTTCAATAACCGGTGAATGCTTCTCATTTTTCCAATCACCTGTTTGAAACAAATTTCCTATATTCATTCTATCCTCCTTTAAAGCTTAAACATATTTTTATGTTTTTCAATTATTATATTTGCAAATTCTTTTATTTTCTCCTTATCATCACTCTTTGGCAATCCTTTTATTAAAAGAGGTTCTACAAAATCAAGCTTTAGATTCTTCATAATAGTCGTAAGAATATCCACTGTCTTTCCTCCCCAACCGAGAGAGCCTACAATGGAAGCAATTTTAAGCTTCGGTCTTAGTGCATTTACAAGATAAGCAGCATAAACAACAAAGGGATGAGGACCGGCAAGAACCGTAGGGGTCCCTATGATGAGAGTTGCAGCATCAACAAGAGCCATTGCAAGCTCTCCTACATCTGTTTTTGTAAGATTAAAGGGCATAACCTCAATCCCACTTTCAGTAAAAATCTCAACAAGTTCCATTACAATTACATCCGTACTTCCGTGCATTGAAACATAAGGAATTAGAATCTGATTTTTTACATCTTCAGATATCCACTCATTATAAGCATTAATAATTATCTTAGGATTATTGTAAACAGGCCCATGACTTGGTGCTATGTATTTTATCTCTTTTGAAGAAATCTTTTCTATGTTTTTTCTTATGTGATTTCTAAAAGGCATCATAATCTCAGCATAATATCTCTTTGCATCTTCTATTACCTTGTATTCATCCTGTACAAAAAGGCTTGAAGTTGCTCTGTGCGAACCAAAAAAATCACAGGAAAAGAGAATTTTATCCTCAATAAGATAAGTTGACATTGTCTCAGGCCAGTGAACCCAAGGAGTGTAAATAAATTCAAAGGTTCTGCCACCAAGAGAAAGAGTCTCTCCGTTTTCAACCTCAATAAATTTATCATCGGGAATGTGTAAAAGATCAACTAAAAACCCCTTACATTTAGGATTTGTTACAACCTTTGCTTCCGGATAAATTTCCAAAAGATCGGGAATTGTACCAGAATGATCCTGCTCAGCATGATTAGCTATGATGTAGTCAAGTTTTTCCACTTTAAGTCTTTTAAGATTATTGATAAGCTCCTTGCTTTTTTCAGGATCAACTGTATCTACCAAAGCTGTTTTTTCTTCTCCTATAACAATATAGGAGTTGTAACTTGTTCCATCAGGAAGGGGAATTAATTCATCGAACAATCTTCTATCCCAATCCACTACACCTACTGAAAAAACTCCTTCAACCAATTTTTGTATTGCCATTTATACCTCCAAAATTAATTATTTTATATTAAAAACCGCTTAATATCCTGTACTTTCCTCCAATTTAATCTTTCCCTTGAAAATTTTGTATATGTAAATTGTATAACCTATAACAAACGGCATACCAATAAGTGCAATTATAAGTATTACAGTAAGGGTTAATTTACTTGAAGAAAATTCATAAAGACTCATACTAAGAGCAGGATCAGTTGCTCTAACGAGATAAGGAAATTGCACTGCTGCAATTAATCCCCAAATTGCTACATGAATAAGGGATGAAAAAAGAAAAGCTTTTCCATCTTTACCATTTTTAACATTTGATAGAGTAATATACCAAAAAACGATGGTTAAAATTGCAAAAATCCATCCGACCACATTTGAAACAACGCCTTTTATTTGTAATATTCCGAGAACAATTGTAAGAACAAATAATACAATAAATCCAACCAAGAATTTTCCCGCAAGCGCATGGCCCCTTTCTCTTATACTACCTTCCGACTTTAGTGCAGCATAAATACTGCCGTGTATTAAAATCATGGTAAGGCCTAAAATCCCTGTAATAAGAGGAAACGGCCTTAGCAGAGTGAAAAAATTTCCCGCAAAATCATGCGCTTTATTTAAAGGAATACCAACAATAATATTCCCAAGAGCAACTCCATAAAGAAGAGATGGCAAAAAGCTTCCTATTACAATAGCTTTGCACCAAATTTTTCTTGTTCCCTCATCATGAGCCCAATATTCAAAAGACACTGCTCTGAAAATCAGTGCAAACAAAACCAGCATAAGGGCAAGATAAAAGCCACTAAACACTGTTGCATAAACAGGTGGAAAAGCCGCAAAAAGTGCTCCGCCCCCTGTCAAAAGCCAGACTTCATTTCCATCCCACACGGGACCTACCGCATTAAATAAAATTCTCTTCTCAGTATCATTTTTTGCAAGAAATGAGGTTAAAATACCAACTCCCAAATCAAAACCGTCAAGTATTGAATATCCTAAGAGAAGCATAACTATTAACAAAAACCATATTATTTGTAATACCTGCATTTTAACCTCCTCAATAACCCTGGATTATGTTTTCTTCAGGTCCCTTTCTGATAATCTTAAAGAAGATTTTTAGAAAAATGGCAAAGAGAAAAGCATAAATTAAGATGAACATGATAAGCGAAAAGAGAATTTGCCCCGCAGGAACCACTTTTGATATGGCATCTGTTGTTTTCATAACATTATAAACTATCCAGGGTTGCCTTCCTATTTCAGCTGCCATCCACCCGGTTTGAACAGCAACATAAACAAGAGGAGTTGTTAATATAATTAGTTTTAAAAACCACTTTGAATCCCAAATTTTCTTCTTCCAGTAAAGATAAATACCTATTAATGAAACAAATATAAAGAAAAATCCGAGACCGGTCATAATGTGATACACCGTATATGTTAACAAGACAGGTGGAATATCCTCTCCAAATTCATTAAGACCCTTAATTTCTCCGTTTGTATCCCAGTAAACAAGAAAACTCAATAACCCCGGAATCCCTATTTCACATCTTGTAACTTTGTTCTTTTCATCGGGAATTCCAAAAATATCAAGCTGAGCGTGGGTTGTGGTCTTCCAAATACCTTCAAAAGCAGCTAATTTTGCAGGTTGTGTTTCCGCAACCTTAACCGCTCCAGCATGACCGGATACGAGTTGAAGAAGAGAAAAAACTATAAAGACAATCACACCTACATTAAAAAATTTTTTAGCTTCTTTTTCAAACTTCTTTTTTAAGAGATAATAGGCACCTATTGCTGCTACAAGAGCCCCCCCGCTTATCCAAGCAGCTATAATAACATGGGTGTATCTGTTTAAAGTAGAATGATTTACAGCTGCCTCAAAAAAGTTAGTTAAAATCGCCTTCTTCTTTCCCGAAATCTCTACGATTTTATAGCCAGCTGGTGTTTGCATCCAAGAATTTGCTATTATAATCCAAAGTCCCGAAAGATGGGAACCTAAAAAAACAAAGAAAGATGACCACCAATATGCTTTTTCAGATACTTTTTTTCTTCCGAAAACGAGAACGCCCAAAAACATTGATTCAAGAAAAAAAGCAAAAATTCCCTCCGCTACCAATGGAGCACCGAAAACATCTCCAACCATCTTTGAATATTCAGCCCAATTATTTCCAAAGGAAAATTCCATTACAATACCGGTAGCCGTACCTATAACGAAAACAAGACCTAAAACCTTAACTAAGAAAGCAGATGTCCTTTTGTAAATATTCTCTTTTGTCCTGATATAAAGAGTTTCAAGAATAAGTATAATTAGAGACAGCCCGAGTGTTGTAGGTGGGAATAGAAAATGGAAACTAATAGTTACTGCAAATTGAATCCTTGCCAATAAGGCAGCATCCACTAATTACCTCCTTTTTATTTATAGTTATTTTTTTCTTCAAACATATCTTTTTCTGCACCACACATCGGACAAACCCAATCTTCAGGAAGTTCTTCAAATGATGTGCCAGGACCAATTCCATTATCAAAATCCCCTGTTTCAGGATCATAAATATAACCGCAAACAGTACAAATATACTTCTTCATCACACTCCTCCTTAAAATAATTATTTATATAAAATAATTATACTTTTTATCTTTTTTGTCAAGAATTTTTTAAACTTTGGCATCTTTTACAAATACCCTCAAAATAAACCAATGCTTTGTTTATCTTAAAACCATTAATCTCTTTTTTCTTAAAAACATCACAGTCAAGCTCAAGATCATAAATCTTTCCGCATTTAATACACTTAAAATGGGCATGTGGAGAATTCAAGTATTCGTATCTAAGTTCATTATCCCCCGCAACTGTAAATGATTGAGCTATTCTTTTTTCTAAAAAAAGATTTAATGTGTTATAAACTGTAGTTTTTGAAAGAGTTGGAATTTCATCTATAAGAGCCCTATAAATATCATCCACAGAAGGGTGCCCCTCTTTTAATAAGACTTCAAGAATCTTAAGCCTTTGAATTGAAGGTTTCACTCCTTTTTCCACTAATATACTTTTAAGCTTATCCAAACCTATTTCTCTTTTCATTTGAAAACTTCTCCGGTTTCTTTGTACCAAAGCACCAAATCAAGTTCATCCATCGGAATATTAATTTTTTCAGAAAAATTCCTCATCTTCTTTTCAATTTCAAGATATTTATTTTTCGATAAAGCTTTGTGAATATCAGTTAAAACACCAAAATTGACTAAATTTTTTAAAATATGCCTATCTAAAATTGCAAGTTTTTCCCCTTTTCCAATATTTCTTAAAAAATGGCTTGCCTCTTTCAAACCATATCCCTTAACCTTTTCTACCAACCAATTTCTTAAATCCAAAATCTCGGCTTCATAAATTATTTTCTCAAAGAATTCCTCACTTTTAAAAAACATATTTTTAAGTAAAATTATGAATTCGCTTTTTCTTTCATTAAACCTCACACCTTTTATATAATCCTTAATCTCAGATGAATTCTCTTTATACAAAATATTATCCCTTTTCATACTAAGAACAGCTTTCCATGCCCTTTTTGCTTTTGATTGGGGGGTTAAAAGGCAAAAAACCATTTCCTCAAAAATTCTTCTTCTATTTTTTGATGCTCCCAAAAGTTTAAATTCTTTTAATTTTTCTTTAATTAAAGGTTTAATTTTTTCATAGAGCTTCATAATCTCTTCACTGTTCTCTTGGTACATAATAACATCTCTTTGGAGATCCAATTTTACCCTCTTTTTTTAAACTATCTATTAGTTTGGAGACTTCCTTTTTTGGTATTTGTGAAAGTTCAACAATCTCTCCTGACTTAAGAGGTTTGTTTGCATCAGCCATTACTTTTAAAATCAACTCTTTCTTATCCATTTCTACCTCCACTTGAAATAGAAAAAAGGGGAGAAAAAACTCTCCCCTTTTATAGCCATTAAATCTTTTTATGGCAAAGCCACCAATCGTAACACTCCATCTCACCTTTTTTCTTACTTTCCTCTCTTTCCTTGATCTGATCAACAGTACCTGCAGGAGGTACAATTGCCCTGTCTCCTATAAGTTCATTTTCAGGCCATTTATGAGGAAGTGCCACTTTTTTCTCATCACTAATTTGAAGAGCCTTAATAGCTCTTAAAATCTCGTCCCAGTCTCTTCCAACTTCTGCTGGATAGTAAACTATCGCCCTAATTATTCCCTTGGGATCAACGATAAACACTGCTCTTGCTGTGGTTGATGCTCCGCTGGGGATCATACCTAAAGCCTCAGCAACCATTCCTCTGTCATCAGCAATGATAGGGAATTTAATCTCTGTATCAAGATTATCTTTAATCCATTCTGCCCATTTTAGATGTGAAAACACCTGATCCACACTAAGACCTAAAACTTCAACACCCAACTCTTTGAACTTGCTCAACCTTTTCTGCATTGCATAAAATTCAGTTGTGCAAACAGGTGTAAAATCAGCCGGATGGCTGAATAAAACAAACCACTTTCCCCATAAATCATCGGGTAATTTCAGATTCCCGTGGGTAGTTTTTACCTTAATTTCGGGAAATCTTTCTCCTAATACGATCATTTAAAACCTCCTAAAAATTCTTTTATTTTTCATTAAATTAACCTCTTTGAGAAAGCTCTCTGTCAACCATAAAAAGGCCGCCTTTGTAATCTCTGACCATTTTTAGCTTTTCATAAATAGCAAGAGTAGAAGCCTCTTCTTCAACCTGCTCATCAACAAACCAATTTAAAAAACTCTGAGTGGCATAATCCTTCTCAGCCACTGCAAGATCCATTAATTTGTTAATTCTTCCTGTTATATACTTTTCATGCTCATAAGCCTCTTTAAATGCCTCTTCGAATGTCTTCCACTCTTTTTTTGGCTCCTTGATTGTCTTAAGAATAACTCTTCCTCCTCTCTCTTCCAAATAATGATAAAATTTCATTGCATGTTCAAGCTCCTCTTGTGCCTGCTTTTGGAACCACTTTGCAGCGCCATTTATGTTTATTGAACTTGAGTAAGCAGCCATCGAAAGATAAAGATAAGAGGAAAAAAGCTCAGCATTAATCTGATCATTTAATTCCTTTTCAAGTTTTTTACTTATCATTTTAACCTCCATTTTAAATTTAAAATCATAACATTTTTAATATAATATAATTTTTTAAAATTGTCAATACTTAAAATAATTTTAAATTTAAAAAATTTCCATATTCTCTCCTTTTTTAAAAAAACTAAGATGATTTTATTCACAGGGTTCTATGTGAATATTTATAATAATATTATCCATATACTTTTCTTTCAGTCTTTTTTCTACTATTGTAGAAATTTCATGAGCGTTTTCAATACTCATACTTTTCTCTATTCTTATGTGAACATCTATGGCAACCCAATTACCAATCCTTCTTGTTCTTAATTTGTGGGGATCAAAAACTCCTTCAACTGAGGAAATAATCTCCAGTATTTTTTTTTCCTCCTTTTCATCCAAAGATTTTTCCACAAGTTCATCAAAAGATTCTCTTATTATCTTAATAGCCACCTTCACTATCAAAACACTTAAGATAAAAGCTGCAAGAGGATCCAAAAATGCCCAACTGGAAGGCAGTATTTTTGTTCCCAAAATCCCGATCATTACTCCCATGGATGAAATTGAGTCGCTTAAATGATGATAAGCATTAGAAATCAATAAATTGCTTTTTATTCTTTTACCTATTTTTACAGTATAAAAATAAATTACTCCTTTAAAAATAACAGAAACAAAAGCTACAAAAAGAGCTATCCATTCAGGTGCTGAAAGAGAACCTTTGCTAAAAAACAAAATAAGTTTTTTAATTGATATATAAAAGATTTCAGATCCAGCAAAAATTAGGAAAATACCTAAAATAAAATTTGCAAAGGTTTCATATTTACCATGTCCGTATTTATGCCTTTCATCAGATGGTTTAGAACCAAATTTTAAACCCCATAACACAATAATATCAGAGCTTAAATCTGAAAATGAGTGAATACCATCAGCAATAAGAGCAGAACTTCTACCCAAAATGCCTACTACCAACTTAATTACTACGAGAAAAATATTTATAAGAATTCCAATAAATGTAACCTTTTTCGCTTCCTGAAAATAAATATTCCCACGCATGACTTTTTATAATATAATATAAAATTCGTTAAGTAAACAAAGGCACTAATTATAAAGAAATTGTTTTTGCTGATTGGCTGAGACAGCTCTAAGCTGCTCGGCTATTGAAGGAGGTGAAAATGTATTTTGCGCTTATCCTCTTTTTGTTAATTGCAATTGTTGCGGTTATTTTTGGCGTACAAAACACAGCAGTTGTTACTCTTAAACTTTTCGGATTTAAGTTGGAAAGTTCTCTTGCTCTGATTCTTTTGGTTTTTATGGGAATAGGTGTTATTCTCACTTTACTCTCTTCAATTCCTTATTTTCTAAAAAATAAAAAGAGAATTTCATTCCTAAACAAAAGAGTAAAAGAGCTTGAAAAAATGCTTTCTGAACTGGAAGAAAAGAACAAATCTCTTGCTGAAAAATCGGAAGAAGCTGAAAATGAGTGAAATAACATTTAAAAGTATTTCCTATTGACTTTATAGGAAATTATGTTATAATCCCTTTACTTTAATTTTTGGAGGTTTAAAATTTTAGAAATAAAAAATCTTAGAATCGAGATTGAAGATAAGGTTATCTTAAAAGATGTGAATCTTATTATAAGAAAAGGAGAAACTCATGTCTTATTCGGACCAAACGGAGCGGGGAAAAGCACTCTTTTAATGGCAATAATGGGTTTTCCAAAATATAAAATTACTGAAGGTCAGATACTTTTAAATGGAAAAGATATTACACATTCAAGTGTTGACGAAAGAGCGCGAGAAGGGATAGGTATTGCTTTCCAAAAGCCTCCTTCAATAAGAGGTGTAACTTTAAAAAAAATAATAGATATTTTAAAAGAAGAAACAGATGGTGAGGTTGATATTGAAAAACACATAGACTTTTTACAAATGAGAGATTTTCTAAATAGAGATATTAATTACAAATTTTCCGGTGGAGAGATTAAAAGGGCAGAACTTTTGCAACTCTTGGTTCAAAAACCTGCTCTCTCTCTAATAGATGAACCTGAGTCAGGAGTTGATGTTGACAACATAAAGGTTGTTGGAGAAGCAATAAGAAAGATTTTAGATAAAGACAAACACATCTGGGAAAGGAACTCTTCAGGTCTTATAATAACCCATACGGGAGCCATATTAGATTTTGTCAAAGCGGATTTTGGTCATCTTATAATTAACGGAACTTTAAAATGCACCGCAAATCCTAATGATATTTTTGAATATATAAAACAAAATGGATACAAGGAGTGTGAGAGATGTCCGAGAAATCTACTGAGAAGATAACAAAAGAAGACAAGGAATTTTTAAAAAACGTAGGAGTAGATCTTGAAAGCAAAGAGAGAGCAGGAACATTTACTATAGTAAACAATAATGTTTCCGAAATAGATGTTCAAGAGGAAACTGCTATAGAGCTACTCTCTCTTAAAGCAGCCAAAGAAAAACATCCGTGGTTAAAAGATTATTTATGGACTTTAATTGATAAGGATAAGGATAAATGGACAAAGATAGCAGCTGAGAATGAAGCAAATGGCTATTTTATCAGAGTTAAAAAGTGGAGGAAGGTAAATTATCCCCTTCAAGCCTGCTTTTATATAAAGATGCAGAGATTTGTGCAAGCTGTTCACAATGTTATTATAATTGAAGAGGGAGCTCATCTTGATATAATAAATGGCTGTGCAACAGCATCTTATGTAACAACAGGAGCTCACTATGGGATAACAGAAATTTTTGTAAAAGATGGAGGATATTTAAGCTATAACATGATTCACGATTGGGGAGAAGAAGTTGAAGTCAGACCACGAACAGCAATCAAAGTTGAGAAAAACGGAACATTTATATCAAATTATGTTGCTCTTGAAAACACGAAAATCACTCAATCTTATCCTGTGGCTCACCTTGTAGGAGAGAATGCTGTTGCAAAATTCACATCATTGGTGTACGCACCCACTGGAGCAACTTATGATCTTGGGGCAAAGATAATTTTGGACGCTGAAAATTCCAAGGGAGAGATAATATCAAGGACAATAAGTGGAGGGGGGAGAATAGTATCAAGAGGATATCTTTTGGGAGCAAAACCTAAAATTCATGCACATCTTGAATGCAGCGGCATGATCTTAAAAGAGGGTGGCTCTCTTTACACTATTCCAGAACTTGAAGCACTTGTGGATGATGTTGAAATGAGTCATGAAGCAGCTGTAGGAAAAATCGCTGAAGAAGAGCTTGAATATCTTATGGCAAGGGGATTAACAGAAGAGCAAGCAACGAGTTTAATAGTAAAAGGCTTTCTTGACACAAAGATAATGGGGCTTCCCCCAGAACTTGAAGAGCAGATGGAAAATGCAATAAATAGTCTTGAAAATGCATTTTAGTCTTTCTTAATGAAAAAAGTTTTACTTCTTACTTTCCTATTAATCATAATACTTTTTGCCTGTTACTTTTATCCGGAAAAAAAACTTTCTTCAAATACAAAAATTGACAAAATAATTGTAATTAAACACAAACACAAAATGTATGTATATTCAAAAGGTGAACTTCTTAAAACATATAAAATCTCCATCGGAAGAGCCAAAGGTAAAAAACATTTTGAAGGAGATAATAAAACTCCTGAAGGAAAATATTTTATTGATAGTAAAAGCCCCAAAAGCTCTTTTCATCTGAACTTGGGAATCTCTTATCCTAACAAAGATGACATTAAATATGCAAGAAACTTTGGAAAAAGCCCGGGAGGACTTATTAAAATACACGGATTAAAAAACGGATTGGGATTTATAGGGAAGTTTCACAGATTATTTGATTGGACAAGAGGTTGCATTGCTGTAACTAATTGTGAAATAGAAGAGCTTTACAGAGCAACTTCAATAGGAACTCCTGTAATTATAAAAAAATAATCCCCATAATGTTGACATATTTTTTTTTCTTTAATAAGATTGATTGGTAATAAATATTTGTTTCAAAAGGAGGATAAAATGGAACTTATATTAAAAGGGAATATTTGGGTTTTAACAGATGAAAATGGTAACCTTATTGATGATATTGACACTGATCAAATCTATCACAATGCCCACCTTCACATAACAGACATATATGAGATGGGAAAATATGCTCTCGGAAACTTAAAAGGATGGGAGGATTTTTCACAAAAGGCGAAGGCAGGTGATATTATTATCGCAGGAGCGAATTTTGGGGCAGGCTCTTCAAGACAGCAGGCTGTTGATTGCTTTAAAGCACTTGGAATTTCCGCTATAATCGCTGAATCCTTTGGAGCAATTTATAAAAGAAATGCTATAAATTCAGCCTTTCCCATTCTTACATTTGACAAAATAAGAGAAGCTTTAAAAAATGGAGAGCTACAAACAGGGCATAAAGCAGAGCTTAACCTTGAAACTGCTGAATTGAAAAATCTTACAAATAACAAAACATTCAAACTTAACCCCTTTTCCACAGTACAAAAGGATATATATTTAAAAGGCAGTCTTTTTAAAAATTATTCTGCTTAAATTTCAATATCCCCGAAATTATAGTGTTTTCTGACAGGTTCTTTAACATCCCAAGTGCAGGATAATCCTTTGGGAAATTGGACCAAATCCCCTTTCTCTATTTCAACATTACCTTCATCTGTTATCACAATAACTTTACCTTCAAGAAAATAGCAAGTTTCCGTATCAGAGTACGACCAATCAAATTTTTGGACGTGTGAAGTCCAAGTTGGCCAGCTTTTAACATTTAATCTTTCAATATCCTCTTTCGTTGCTTTTTTCTTTATTATCTTCATCTTATCCTCCCTCTAAAAGGATTTATCAGGAAAATTCTTTTTATAAATATAATTAATGTTTCTTAAAAAAGAGCTTACTGAGAATAGCTCATCTATCTCATCCTCATTAAGATACTTTCTAATATCTTCATCTTTTAGTATCAAATCTTTAAATTTTTCTTTTGTTCTCCAGCTTTTCATAGCATTTCTCTGTACCATAAGGTAAGCATTTTCTCTTTTGACCCCTTTTTCAGCCAGTGCAAGAAGGACTTTTTGAGAGAAAATTAAACCATTCGTAAGATTAATATTTTTCTCCATGTTTTCAGGGTAAACTAAAAGATTTTTAACAAGTTTTATTGCTTCTGAAAGCATAAAATCGAGAGTTATGAAAGAATCCGGAATAATCACCCTTTCAACGGAGCTATGGGAGATATCCCTTTCATGCCAGAGAGCATTGTTTTCAAGGACAGCAATAAGATTTCCCCTCAAAAGCCTTGCCATACCCGACAATCTTTCGGAATTTACAGGATTTCTTTTGTGAGGCATTGCCGATGAACCTTTCTGTCCCTTTGAGAAAAACTCTTCAGCCTCCAAAACCTCCGTTCTCTGAAGATGTCTTATTTCAACAGCTATTTTCTCAAGAGTTGTCCCCGCAATTGCAAGAGCTGATAAAACTTCAGCATGCCTGTCCCTTTGAAGGACCTGCGTTGAAGCTTTTGAAGGAGTAAGCTCAAGTTTTCTAAGAGCAATCTCTTCAACCTTAGGAGTTATGTGAGCATAGGTTCCCACTGCCCCTGCAATTCTTCCCACTGATATTGATTTTTCCGCTGCTTTTAGTCTCTCAAAATTTCTTTCCATCTCATTTTTCCAGATCAAAAACTTTAATCCGAAAGTAACAGGCTCTGCATGAATCCCATGGGTCCTCCCTATTTGAGGAAGGTTCTTGTATTTCAATGCCTTTTCTTCAAGAGCCAAAATAAGCTCTTCATATTTTGGTTTTAAAACATATATGGCTTCTTTTATTAAAAGAGAAAGAGCAGTATCAACAACATCATAAGAGGTCATACCATAATGAACAAAACGGGAATCATTTCCAACAAATTCCGAAACAGAGGTTAAAAAAGCTATAACATCATGTTTTACCTCTTTTTCAATCTCCTCAATTCTATCAACCGAAAAATCCGCATTCTCTTTTATCCTATTTAAGGCATCATCAGGAATAACCCCCAATTCATTCCAGGCTTCACAAACAGCCAATTCAACTTTAAGCCATGTTCTGTACTTATTTTCTTCACTCCACACATTACCCATTTTCTCAAGGGTATATCTTTTAATCATAAAACACCTCTCACAATTGAAATGATAAGGAAAATTCCAACCTGCTTCCCTTTATATGCGTCATAGGAGACTCACTTCCGAAGGTAAATTCTGTTTTACCGAAAAGGTATCTGTAATCAACCTTTAGGAAGATATTTTTATATACAATTGTCAATGCACCCCTTAATGAATAAAGTTTGGGTGCTTCCGAATTTTGATTTAATATGAAATACTTTTCCTTACCAAATGAAAGGTCAATAAGCTGAACAAAAATATTATTTAAAATAATAGATGTACCCAATTCATACATATTCCACTTTGTATTATCCACTTCCTTAAATGTATATGTATCATCCTCATCATAAAGATATATGTTTTTTTCTGTAAATCTATAATTTCCATACAATATTACTCTTTTAAGATCAATTTTGCCCCCAAAAATAAAAGGGATACCAACATACCAGCTATAATCAGAGCTTGTGGTTCCTGAATCATTTTTTGTGCTAATCATATAAGAGCCTGATATGTTTTTAGGGATAAATCCAAAGAGATGAAGAGCTTTCCAAGGGATTAATTCAAAGTAAATATATTTGTAAACACCAGTTAACTTTTCTGTTGTAAAAGAATAAGTCTCAGTAATTTCCCTATTATCTTCTATTCTTTCCACGGATGAGTTAGTATTATTCCCGAAAACTCTTCCGTAAGCAGCTCCTATATTTAAAAATTTCCAGGGAGTAAAATATATGTAAATCTGATAATACCTCTCTCCCTCCCCTACATTGTTTGAAAATAAATACTTTTTCCCATCATATTCATAGGAAACTTCTCTATCAAACACAGGAAAGAATGAACCAAGTGTTAGATTTATTCCCATTGAATTATTACCGAATATCAGGTTTATTTTTTCAGGTAGCTTTCTCGTAGCTTTCCAATTAACCGAAGTGTATGAACTCAAAACATCAAAATCCTGAGAAATACTTTCTGAAATATAGCTGATTCTAAAGTAACCACTGAATGCTTTTGGAGAACTGTAAAAGCTTCTGAATTCATTAACAAATTTCAGATTTGAATTAAAATCTCCATGATAAAATTCATAAAGCAGAATTTCGTCATAGGAAAATGAAATCCCCCCCAAAAATAAGAGAAAAAGGAGGACAAAAACTATTTTATTAATTTTAATGTTCTTTTCCATCTTGTTTTAGTGAAAATGTGAAGTAAAGAATTGATCATATTTTTTATTTGATTCCCCGTACCTTTCACTAAGTATTGTCTGCTCGATGCTTTATAACTCCAATATATTATCCACGGTCTCCCCTTTATATAAGATCTTTTTAAAGGTCCCCAATATCTACTATCAAGGGAATTATCTCTGTTATCCCCCATAACAAAATAATAGCCTTCCGGTATCCTATCAATCTGAAAATTATCCCTTCTTATATAATCTTCAAAAATAGTGTTTTCCTTTGAGTAAATATTTTTATCTTTATGATAAACATAGGGCTCTTTTAATGGAATTCCATTTATCAAAACTTTTTTATTTACTATTCTAAGGCTTTCACCCGGAAGCCCGATTGTTCTTTTTACAAAATCCTTTGTAGGATCTTCTGGAAACCTGAAAACAACTATATCTCCCCTTTCAATATCTTTTATAGGAAGAATCTTCTTCTCCCAGCTAAAAATTGTAGGAGCATAGATAAATTTGTTTACAAAAAGGTGATCCCCTATTAAAAGCGTATCTTCCATTGAACCTGTAGGGATCAAAAATGATTGAGCAACAAAGGTTATGACAAAAAACACATAAATTGCAGTTTCGACAATAAGCTCAAAGTACTCTCTTACAAAACCGTGCTTTTTCTCTTTCTTTTTTTCTTTTTTCTCTCTTTTAAAAACCATAGTGAATGGTAAATGATTTTTAAAAATTGGTCAAGCAGGAAGTAAGACTAACTTAAAAATACTTCAACTTCAATAATCTTATCCCCGAAAATTAAAAGTCACCTTGTTTTTTAGGGGATTTTGAACTATAATACGGTATTATGAGATTAGTAAGTAACCAAATTAATCATATGGCTTTTGTTATCGTAAGAGATTTAATCAAAAAGGGATTAATCACAGCAGAAGACAGAAATGAACTCACAGATAGAGTGGCAAAGGTGATAGAAGCGGATTTAAAAAAGGAAGAGGAACTTGAGGAAGAGGTAAAGGAATTACTTCTTCAATATTCTGAAAAGATGAGAAAGGAAAATGTGGATTACGGAGAAATGTTTCGAAAGATAAAAACCATGCTTGCAAAAGAAAGGGGGATAATTTTATGAGATATGGGTTTTCACTTGATCGGATATCTCACATTGCAAAGCAGATAATAAAAGAATTTTATGATGATGATGGAGTTGAAATTTACACTGATGATTATACATTAATCAGAGCAATAAGAGAATCCATTGAAAAAGAGCTTGAATTTTATGAGGAATTAAGAGAAAAGGCAAAAGAAAAGATTCTGTCTCAAAAGAAAAACATTCCCGAAGGAAGTAGAGAGTGGGATCTTTTAGTAAACAAATACTTTAATGAAGAGATTGATAAATTAGAGAAGATATTCGATTAATTCCTTGAACAGCAGTCAAAGAGTTGACAACTTAATAAAATAATGCTATTTTTCAATGCATTTTTAAAAGCGAAAGTGGCGGAACTGGCAGACGCATCGGACTTAGGATCCGGTGGGGATTTTCCCTGTGGGGGTTCAAGTCCCCCCTTTCGCATTTAGGAGGGTTTAATGGAAGAAAAAAAACAAAAAAATGAAGAAAAAAAGGAAGTAAAAAAAGAAACTAAAAAAGTGTCAAAAGAGGTAAAAAAGCAAGAAAAAGATGAAGAAAGCCTTAAAATTAAAGAAATTGATAAAGCTCTTTCAAAGGAAGAGAAGCTTGAAATAAGTGATTCTGAAATCGAAGATATGCTCACAGAAAAAGCTAAATCTTACAGAGGAAAGGTTAAAATCAAAGGTTTTAGACCGGGGAAAGTCCCAATTGATTATATTAAAAGATACCTCTCCAAGGAATTATTAAATGAAACCATTGATGAAATTGTAAATCAAAAGATTAAAGAAATTCTCTCAAAAGAGAAAAATTTAGCCACATACCCCAATGTTTCAAAGGATTATGAAAAGGGAAAGGGACTTACCCTAAAAATTCAGTATGAAGTACTCTCAGATTTTGATCTTGGTGATTATAAAAACATAGAAATTGAAGATGTTGAAGTAAAAGTTACAAAAGAGGATATTGACAAAGAGATAGAAAGATTAAGACTTCAGGTTGCTGAAGTCTTACCGCTCGAAAAAGGGAAAGAATTAGATGAGGAAACAATAATAGATTTCGAATTCCAAATTAAAAACCCGAACACTGGCAAGTGGATGAAGAAGGAGACTTTAAAAGATAGAAAAGTAAAAGACCAAACTTTCATGGGAGTAAATGAAAAACTATTGGGAATGAAAGTGGGGGAGGAAAAATTCTTTAAAGGTAAGATCCCAGAAGAACTTGAATCCAAAAACTTTGCTGGAAAAGAGACAGAAGCTCGAATTAAGATTTTAAATGCGAAAAAAATCAAACTTCCGGAGATAAATGATGATTTTGCAAAATCTTTGGGAGAATACAATACCCTGAAAGAATTAAAAGATAAAATAAAAGAGGCCCTTGAAAACAGAAAAAAAGAGGAAAGAAAGTATCTTTTAGGAGAGAGGGTGCTTTCAGAGATAGAAAAGAATGTAGAATTTGGAGTCCCTGTCAGTTTTATCTTTCAAGAGATGAATGCACTTTTCAAACAGGGGTTAAACCTTGACCCAGCGACATCTTTAAAAGTTTCAAGGGAAAATATCAAAAAAATCTTTATAGTTGAAAAGATAGCAAAGGAAAACAAGATAGAAGTAAATGATCAAGATATAGATAAATATGTTGAAGAGCAAGCAAAATCTTACGGAGTTCCGCCTCAGATTTTTAGATCCTATTTAAAAGATGATCACTTAAGTGAAATTAAGCATCAAATTTTAAGAAATAAAACCATAGAATTTCTTTCTGAAAATGCTAAGATAAAAGGAAAAACAAAAAAAGCTTCAAGCAAAAAAGCTGAAGGGGAAAAGAAAAAAACTACTAAAAAGGCCTCAACTTCGACACAAACAAAGAAGACAAAAACACAGACAACAAAAAATAAAACTGCTTCAAAAACAAAAACAACAAAAAAAGCCGAAAATAAAACAAAAGAGACAAAAAAGAAAAAGGAGTAAAAAATGCAAATACCCTATGTTATTGAACAAACAGGAAGAGGCGAAAGAGTATACGATATTTATTCAAGACTTTTAAAAGATAATATAATCTTTATTGGTTCGGAAATCACGGATCCAATGGCAAATACTGTAATAGCGCAGCTTCTGTTTTTGGAAGCCAATAACCCGGAAAAAGACATTTACCTTTACATAAACAGTCCGGGAGGTTCCGTAACAGCAGGACTTGCCATTTATGATACAATGCAGTTTATAAAAAATGATATTTCTACAATATGTATAGGGCAGGCAGCAAGTATGGCAGCTATTCTTCTTGCAGCTGGTACAAAGGGGAAAAGATTCATACTTCCTCATTCAAGAGTAATGATTCACCAACCTGTTGGAGGTTCTCAAGGAAGAGCTTCTGATGTTGAAATTTACACAAAAGAGCTTTTGAGAATAAAAGAGGAACTCTTTAAAATTTTAAGCAAACATACAGGACAAACAATTTCAAAAATAAAAAAAGATTCTGACAGGGATCTTTTTCTCACTGCAGAGAATGCAGTGAAATATGGCATAGTAGACAAAGTTATGGAGATCAGAGATGACAAGAAAAAAACATGAGCCAAGATGTTCCTTTTGTGGCAAAAGTAGATCAGAGGTTTCTCAACTTATTATGGGCCCAGGAGGAGTTTACATATGTAATGAATGTATTGAAACAGCTTACAAATTAGTCTCCCCCACAATCACAAGGGTTCAGGATACTCAGTTTCAATCAACAGAAACAGTAAATTTACCCACACCTTATGAAATTAAGAAAAAACTGGATGAATATGTAATAGGACAGGAAAAGGCAAAAAAGAAAATATCTGTTGCTGTTTACAATCATTATAAAAGAATCTTTCATGCAAAGAAATACGATAATGTGGAGCTTGAAAAAAGCAATATATTGTTGATAGGCCCTACAGGTTCCGGAAAAACATTAATAGCTCAAACGCTGGCTAAAATTTTACATGTACCTTTTGCAATAGCAGATGCAACGACACTTACAGAAGCAGGGTATGTGGGAGAGGATGTTGAAAATATCCTCTTAACACTCATAGAAAATGCTGGCGGAGACATAAAAAAAGCTGAAAAGGGAATAATTTACATAGATGAAATAGATAAAATAAGTAGAAAAAGCGAAAATCCTTCCATAACAAGAGATGTATCAGGGGAAGGAGTTCAACAGGCACTTTTAAAAATATTGGAAGGTACAGTTGCCAATGTTCCTCCAACAGGGGGAAGAAAACATCCCCATCAATCCTTCTTAAAGATCAACACAACAAACATTCTCTTTATTTTAGGAGGAGCTTTTGTAGGATTGGAAAAAATAATTGCATCAAGAGTTGGAAATACAACCGTGGGATTTACAGCTAATAATGCTAATAAAAAGAAAAAGGATGATCTAAATTATCTTTTTAATAACCTTTACCCTGAAGATCTTGTGAAATATGGTTTAATACCTGAGTTCATCGGAAGAGTTCCTATAATAGCTACCCTTTCTGAACTCACGGAAGAAGACTTTATAAGAATTCTCAAAGAGCCAAAAAACGCTCTTATAAAACAGTATAAAAAGCTTCTTAAAATGGAAGGAGTTTCAATAGAGTTTACTGATGATGCCTTAAAATACATAGCAAAAGAAGCAATTAAGAGAAAAGTGGGAGCAAGGGGGCTTAGAAGTATTATGGAAGAATTTATGACTGAGTTAATGTTTCATTTACCAGAACATAAAGGTATTGACAAAATTATAATTACGGAGGATACTATTAAGGGAAAGGAAAAAATATTTAAAAAAATAAAGAAGGCAGCAGGATTATGAAAAAAGAGAGGGAAAATGTAAAAAGTCTTATACCTTTAAGAGAAATGATTGTATTTCCCTCCACTTTTGTAGCATTTTTAATAGGAAGGAATACATCAATAGCAGCACTGGACTATGCTCTTCACAAGGATAAAACAATCTTTTTAGCCACGCAGATAAATCCTGCTATAGATGTTCCAAAACCAAAAGATATTTTTACAGTCGGAGTTGAGGCAAGAATAGTTCAAACAGTCGAAGCAAGTGGCGGAAATATAAAAGTAGTGGTAGAGGGAATAAGAAAGGCAAGAATAATAGAGTATCTCAGATTTTATCCGTTTTATGAAGTCGTTATTAAGAGCTTTCTCGATGTTTCTTACAAATCAGAAGAGTTTGATACTCATTACAATGTATTGCTAAAATTGTTCAAAGATTTCATTACCCTTACATCAGGAAGCAAAAGTATAGATTCAATAATCCCGGCTGTAGCTTCAGGAGATCCAATAAAGATAATTGATATAATATCTTCACAAATCCCGGTTCCAATCTATGAAAAGCAGAATCTTCTCGAAACTATGAATCCTATAGAAAGAGTAATTCGATTAATTTACTTACTTAGGGATGAATTAAGAGAAAGGAAAGTTTCAAAAAAGGTTTCAAGACCAAAAAAATTCCCGGGATTTCATCACACAAGTTCAAAAAGGGAATTTGATGAGGAAGAGGAAAAGGATTTAAATGAAATAGAGGAATTAAGAAATAGAATTTATTCAGAAGATATGCCTGAGAAGGTAAGAGAAAGGGCATTAAAGGAATTAGACAAGCTTGAGCTTATGCCTCCTATGTCAGCAGAGGCCACTGTTTCAAGGAATTATATTGATTGGCTTCTCGCTATGCCATGGAAAAAGAAAACAAGAGAAAAAAAAGATATCAAAAGAGCAAGAAAAATTCTTGAAGAAGATCACTATGGACTTGAAAAGGTTAAAAAGAGAATACTCGAATTTCTTGCAGTGAAAAAATTAACACCAAAAAGCAAATCTCCTATTTTGTGCTTTGTGGGTCCCCCCGGAGTTGGGAAAAGCTCTCTTGGAAAATCCATCGCAAGAGCAATGGGAAGAAAATTCATAAGACTTTCATTGGGAGGAATCAGAGACGAAGCAGAGATAAAAGGACATAGAAGAACCTATATAGGAGCTTATCCGGGACAGATTGCCCAACAAATCAAAAGATCCGGGGTAAGAAATCCGGTTTTTCTTCTGGATGAAATAGATAAAATGAGTTCTGACTTCAGAGGTGATCCGGCAGCAGCTCTTCTGGAAGTTTTAGACCCGGAACAAAACAGAGAATTTGTTGACCGCTATCTTGATATTGAGTTTGATCTTACAGATGTCTTTTTTATAACAACTGCAAATCACCTTCAACCTATACCATCAGCACTTTTGGATAGAATGGAGGTTATAGAAATCCCGGGTTATACAGAGCTTGAAAAATTGGAAATAGCAAAACAATATTTAATAAGAAAAGAACTGGAACAAAATGGAATAAAAGATAAAAACATAAAGATAGAAGATAATGCTATTCTTGAGATGATAAGAAGCTATACAAGGGAAAGTGGAGTTAGAAATCTTCAAAGAGAGATAGCTAATATCTTAAGAAAAGTTGCTCTCAAAGTAGTTGAAGAGGGAAAAGAGACTTTTGTAAAAATCACAAAGGATAACATAGAGGATTTTCTTGGACCTAAGAAATTTCACCTTACTAAAAGAGAAGAAAAAGATGATATCGGAGTTGTTGTTGGCCTTGCATGGACTGAAAGTGGAGGAGATTTATTAACCTTTGAAGTAAGGCTTGTTCCCGGAAAGGGAGAGCTTGTTTTAACAGGAAGACTGGGAGAGGTTATGAAAGAATCAGCTCAAACAGCCTTTTCCTATGTAAAGAACAAACTTCTCAGGCTAAATTATGATTTTTCAAACTTCAAAGATTATGATTATCATTTACATGTGCCTGAAGGAGCTGTCCCCAAAGAGGGTCCTTCCGCGGGAATAACAATAGCAACAGCCTTAATTTCCTTAATATTAAATATCCCTGTAAAAAGCACAATAGCCATGACAGGAGAAGTAACTTTAAGAGGAAAAGTTCTTCCAATCGGAGGTCTAAAGGAAAAGTTAATAGCAGCTCACAGAGAAAAGATAGAAGGTGTCATAATACCTTATGAAAATAAGGGAGATCTAGTAGAAATCCCGGAAGAAGTAAAGAAGAGTATTAAAATATACCCGGTAAAAACAATGGACGAAGTTTTGTCCATAACTTTAAAAGAAAAAATAGAAAAATTTTTATACAATAAACCCATTCCAACCACATTTGTAAAAAGAGAAAATTAGTGATCAAAGTAAAAAAGGTAGAGCTTGTTAAAACTGTTTTTGATAAAAAAGAACTTTTATTTGACAAGAGGAAGAAAGTTGTGTTTGCAGGAAGATCAAATGTTGGAAAATCTACTCTAATAAACACAATGCTTAATAGAAAAAAATTAGCAAAAACAAGTTCTACTCCGGGAAAAACGAGGTCCATAAATTATTATCTTATAAATGATAAATTCTATTTTGTTGATCTCCCCGGTTACGGATATGCAAAGGTTTCAAAAAAAGAAAAAGAAAAATGGAATAATTTACTTAAAGAGTTTTTTTATTTTGAAAAATATGTTATTCTATTATA
>Ga0190334_1000317_pt1 | contig 25277 bp, 22 predicted proteins | sample 48720478_MG_FD_161270 | JGI IMG/M metagenome (GOLD analysis project Ga0190334, IMG submission 161270) | Hydrothermal vent sediment bacterial communities from Southern Trench, Guaymas Basin, Mexico - 4872-04-7-8_MG | ecosystem: Environmental > Aquatic > Marine > Hydrothermal vents > Sediment ... | reverse complement strand
ATCCTGCATGATAGACAACATACCCAAAATCTTCGCGCATAGTTAAGAATTCTTTTGCTCCAATATTAAAAGTATCATTCACTTTATCTTCTGCTTTTTTTAGACACAGTTCAATGGCAACACACAAATCTTCTACATCTAAAAGTTGATAGTGATTATTCCCGTTTCCAATAAGGGGTATGTTCTTTCCCCTTCTTATCCAATCTGAATAAATTGCCATTATGCCTAATCTCCCAGGACCCATAAATGTTTTAGGTCTTAGGATTGTAACACACATACCTTTTTTTCTATATTTATCACATATTTTTTCTGCTTTTATTTTGGCTTTTCCATACGATCCAACACCCTTTAGTTTATGGTGTTCATACAAGGGAGTGGAGTCAGGTATACCATAAACTGCAGTTGATGAGATATAGATAAATTTTTTTATTTTTTGCCTATGTGCTACTCTAAGTATGTTTTCAGTTCCCATGATTTCTGTTGAGTAAATATCTCTTGCTGAGTACAAGGGTAAAGCAGCAGCAGCATGAACAATGTAGTCGACACCGGTGAATATTCTATTTAGATTTTTTATTTTCCTTATATCACTCCAAACATACTTAGCTTTGTACTTCATATCATTGTAGTTTAAAGGCATCACAAGATCTATTACTTTGAGTTTATATCCTTTTTTGTAAAGATAGTTTACAAGATTGGTTCCAAGAAATCCAGACCCACCAGTTATTAACACAGTTTTCTTCTTTACCATAGGTTTATAATTGTTAATAAATTTATAAATATTTTTAAGAGATAAAAAATTTGTTGTGATTAGGGTTTGTTTATAGTATATTGTTTAGATCTATTTACAAATTCTAAATCATAAAACTCAAAATTTTTTATTTTTGTTTTGAAAGAGACCTTATATTTGTTTTTTATTAACAAATTAAAATCATTGCAGTCCGTTGAAAGATTTTCTTTTACTATAAGTAAGCAATATATCTCTCCTTCTTTCAATGTATTATTTAGAATATCCTCATATAAATAATCAAATGGTGTTCCACACCCCATATGTAAAGAAAATGCGGTTAAAGGATAATTTTTGTTTGTTAACCAATATAAACCAGGGTTCCATCCCCAGTAGTAGAAGCTTTCATTTTCGTTTAAATTATTTTTTAGAAAAGAGACAATTGCTTGTTGTTCAGAGTATGATGAAAATTCATGGAATTTTACTGAGTTTTTAATATTGTGTTCAGGATAATATTTTATTGATGTTAGAAAGGTAAATAACAATAATAAACTTATGAACAGTTTAAGATTTATATTTTGTTTTATTTTATTAAAAAGATTACTACTAAAAATTACAATTATGGGGAATAATGAAACTAAATAATGACCAAAACTAGGTGTTATTGTTTGATATATTAATGCAAACATACTCAACAAAAGTGCAATTTTAGATGTAAGATTTAGTTTTTTATATAACTTTAAACCAATTAATATTAATCCAATCATTAAAATGATAGCTTCAAAATATAAAATTGGAAACCCTTTATTGTGGAAAACTGCAAAATATTTTGAATAAATTAAATAAAAAGATTTTATAGAAACATATGCTAAGTAAATTAAATTGATTTTAAATCTAACATAAAAATATCCAAGAGAAACAATGCCAATTGCAAAAGAGATAGATGAATATTGAATTATGTGTTTAATTTTCTTCTTTTGAAATAATAATATTAAATTGAATATGCCTATATAGACCATGTTAAGAGAATTGGATAATAAAGCAATCGCCCAAAATAAGGAAGATAGATAAAAATATTTTTTATTATCAGATGTAAAATACTTCGTTAAAAAATATAAAGATAATACAAAATATAAATTAAAGAATGTTCCAGGTTTGTTTAGAAAACCTTGTAATAATGGAATGTGCATTAAAATTGAATAAATAAATCCTCCAAATAATGCCTCTTTATGGTTCTTTCTAATTTCATATAAATATAGTAGTAGAAAGAACAGAGACAAAAAGAAAATAAAACAACCATATAATCTAAAAACAAAAAAAGAGTGGTTTTTTAATATTAAAGGTGGAAAATAATTCATATATGAGATTGGTGTTTTTGTGTCAGCATATGAATAGGGATTTTTTCCTTTTAACCAACTATCAGATAAATAAAGCATAACTCCTTCATCATCTTCTAGAGGAACATTGAACCATAACAATCTAAGAGATATACTAAATATTAATAAGAAAAAGAACCATTTATTAAAAAATAATTTCTTATAATTTTTGGTCTTTTGTTTCATATGTTTTTCTAAAGGCATTGTCTTGTTTTTAATTTATTCCTTTTGTATGGGTGATATGTTTTATTACTACTTTCTTAAAGAGAATAAATAAACGATATATACTAAAAGCACAAAGTACATATACAATTCCTATTACTGGAGTTAAATATCTCTCTGAACCAATTGATAATAAAAGTAATAAAATTATTAATATTACAGTATATAATAACGTTGTACCTGAAAGGTTTTTCTCTTTTATTGTTAAAATCCCTCCTACTGTAAAAAATATTAACCTTTAAATTGAAAATAATAAATTTATAGTTTCAGTTTCTGTATCCCTAAAGTTTAAAATTCTTATAACAAATAACACCATTTAAATTATATAGTCTTTCAGGAGGTCTAAGGTCTATGTTTTTAACTTTAGCTAATTTTAACAAATTCAACATCATTTTTTATCAAAAACATAATCCGGAATTAATATAATAGAGTTTCCCTTTTTTTCCAAAGATTCTATTTGACTTTTTAATTCATAATCTATTTTTTCAATTTCTGTCCTGTTAATAGGGTCAAACAGAGACCATGATTTTTTAAGGGGGTATACTACCAAAGCAGGGGTTGTAATTTTATTATTCTTCTTATTATTCACATGTTTTATGTATTCACCTATCTTTGTCCACAAATCTTGATTTTGGAAAAAGAAGCTTGGTGGATAATCATTATATTGAATTTCTCCTTCTGTTGTATAAAAAAAAGCATGGGGAACAATTATATCAACACCGTTTTCAATTAGCCAGTTTGTTGTTGCTATTACTTTATTATATGTCAAATCCCAACCATATCCTGCAAAGGTTTCTGTTAACGAATAAGGTTTATTATATATGAACTCTGCTGATGAAACCAAAATTGGAGTTATTTTATTTTTATCAAAATATATAATATCATCTGTACCTGGAATATCTAAATATTCCATAGTTCTAAAGAAATCTCCTTCAAAATTAACAATATCATAAAGATTTTCTTCAATTAAAACGTGACCAGTTAACAATACTTTATGACTGCTTGTCCAATCATGTATTGTTTTAAAATAATTTTCAACATATAAATCTGTTCTTACTTCAAAATAATCTCTTTTTACTTTTTCAGAAATATTTCCTTCATCATCATACCAGAGGTAATACACATAATTTGTTATGTTGTATCCTTTTTTTTCATAAAACTCTTTTTCAAACAAATTGCTCCATGCAATTGAACCCACATCATAAATATCATATGTGTTTGCATAAAAACCAGGTTCATCTGTGAAAAAACCAACTATTGTGTTCCCAAAATGGTCTGGAAATCTTCTATAATATTCTTCATGTGTAAGATTGATGAAATTAAGAGTTGCATTAGGATTCATCAAATCAACATAATAATGATGCTTATATTCAGTTTTAAAATGACCATAATCCTGATAAAAAACATAAATCGAATTATTTTTGTATTCTTCACCAAATGAGCAGGAAATATTATTGCAATATTTTTCTTTTACATTAGAGGTATTATCAATATTTGAGAATATGACAGAAACAATTTTTCTTGCCTTAAATTGAGTATTGGGCAGACTGAAATTTGAATTTTTCATTTTTTTCATTTTCAAATTTTTTGCTATTAAATTAGGATTTTTTTCTAATACTTTTCCATTTGCAATTCCACTTGGCCAATCAAACTCATCGTAGATCCATGCTTTCATGTCTTTTTTTTGTAATTCTTTTAATGCATGTCCAACAAATTCAAACCATTCTTCAGAAAGATATTCTTGTACTAGTCCAGAACGTGCATGAATTATAACTTCTTTAATTCCAGTAGACTGCATTAACTCAATTTGTCTTGTGATTTCTTTTTTACTTAAATTACCATTCCAGAACCAGAAAGGTATGACTCTTTGGGGTGTATAATTAAGTCTTTTAAATAAAAATATGGTACTATTATCTCTATGAAATTTATTGATATCTACAGTTAATGAGATATCTTTCTCTTTATACAATATATTGTTTTTTCCATCTACAGATTTTTTTATTATCTCAAATGAGATAAAACTGAAAAATAGAATAAACAATATTAGGAGTGAAACTTTGATTGTTTTTCCATTAAAAATACCCATTAACATTATAAATCTTTTTTGTAATTTCTTATTATCTTTATTTCATATATACTTTTTCTTATATTAACCTTCTTTTTATAGATATTCTTTTGGAATTTGAAATATTCTTGGATTCAAGTCTTTGTGTAATGGGACCTTATTTAAGACAGTTAGGGGAAGGTTAAGTACTTCATCGAAAAGCCTTTTTAGAGTTGACCATCTAATCTTGTTTTCTTCATTTATAATTTTCAGTGCTTCTTCTCTTGAAATCTGATTATTTCTTATCATATTGCTTCTTAACTCATCATTTTCTGTAAATCCTACCATCTTATAATATAAGAAATTATAGAGTGGCGGAATTAAATCATCTATTCTCCATGTGGCAAGGGTATCTTTTGCTGTTTCCCAATTAAGTTCTTTTTTAATAGTAGACACTATTTCTCTCTCATTCCACATAAAATAATCAAAATATCTTATAAGTTTTATCTTCTTTATTAGATTTTTTCCTTCAAAAAACACATAAAAACCAAACAAATTCTCAATAAGATCAAATGTTGTAAAATATTTGGGATTTTTAACATATTCCCTAAGATAACCAAGTAAAAGTTTAATCTTTAACTTTGTAGATAAATTATGTCCTTGTAAATTAACGCCCAAAAATCCAGATTTAAAAGGGACCCATTCAAAAGCAGATTCTGCATCCAGCATTAATGATAAATTATTCTTTACGCACACACTCCTTAGATGGTATTCCATTGTTTTATCTGCTAACATTAATATTGGAATCATGGCTACAGAAGGTTTTTTAAGCCATGCTCGAAAATTATTACTGAGCATTTTAATATTTTTTTTGATTTTATAGTTAATAACCAAATGATCTACATTTAATTTCTTAACAACCTTTTTTGCATTTTTGCTGCCAAGGGGAGATTGAATACCACATTTAAAAGTACACACTAATACCTTCAGTTTGTGAATTTTAACTAATCTATAAAGAAGATATGTACTGTCTCTTCCTCCACTAAAACCTATACAACAATCGTATTTACTCCTGGACTTTTGTTTGTATTTTTTTATTTCTCTTTCAAATATAGCCCTTCCTTTTACAGTAATTGGTTTGTAATTTAGACAGAAATTACATATGCCTTTTTTATTAAATTTTATATTAGGATATGTTTCTGGGAGAATGCATCTAGTACATCTTTTCATAAATAAAAGAAAAACGGCAATTTATTTAAATTTGCATGCTTTTAATAATTTGAGTTTTATATTTACTATTACTGAACTAATAATATACAAGATTACTACATTGTAATCTTCTAGAGATTAAAACATGGTCACTGTTCCAAAGCATTTTAGTAGGAATTATATAGTCTATCTAGACTCTATCTCCAAAATAAATAAGGTTTGGTATTTAAACATTCAAAAAGAAATTAATCCCCTAATAAAAGGAAAGACTATTTTAGATATTGGGAATGGTGGCATATTTAATTTTGACATTTCATTGCCAAAAAAAATAATAGCAATAGATCCTGCTTTTAAGTATTTTTTCAAATTAAAAAAATATTCTAATGTTGTTTATGGATTTGACGATGCTAGATCTCTCAAATCAATTAAAAGAGAATCCGTTGATGTGGTTTTGTTTCAATTGGTTTTACATCATGTAACAGGTAAATCGTTTAATGAAACTATCAATAATCTTAAACAAATTTTTGTTGAAACTGGGAGAGTTTTAAAACCCAAAAGAGAAATTGTTATTGTGGGATCTGTTGTTTTCAAATTTCTTGAAGAAATTGAAAAAATATTCTACTATCCACAGATATACTTCTTTAAATTGTTCAACAAACCAACTGTTTTTGAATTTTCAGAAAAAACACTACTTTCTCTTATACAGAAAGGAAATTTTCAATTAATTAAAATTAAAACCATATATTATGGGAAGAAATTAGATGTGCTAAATGGAATAAAACCAGGATTATTAATATTTCCAGCTTTTGGATGCTTTCGGATAAATGTAAACTTTTTATGACCAGAAAAAAATAACCACTTAGTCAAATGGAAACTCTGTGTTTAATCCCAGTTTATAATGAAGATTCAACAATTGAGTTTCTGATTCATGAAATACACAAGTATGAGGTTGATATTCTTGTTGTGGATGACTGCTCAACAGATAAAACGCTTGAAAAAGTAAAAAAATGGGATATTAAGATAATATCTAACAGCAAAAGGCTTGGTAAGGGTGGATGCATCATTAAGGGTCTTAAATTTGCCAGAAAAAACAATTATAAGACCCTTATAATCCTTGATGGGGACTTAGAACACAACCCTAACTTAATTCCTTTATTCATTAGAAAGATATCTAGGTATGATATTGTTCTGGGACAGAGATGTGAGTTTAGATCTATACAAAGATTTATTTTAAATAGGTTTGGTGCTTTCTTTTTTAAATTACTCAACCAAAACATCTATGATATTTCATGTGGTTTTAAAATATTAAAAATTAGTTCTTTTAAACAAATCCAATTTTACAGCAAGGGATTTGAAATTGATCTTGAAATTTTGCTGGAATCGTTAAAGAATGAACTAAGTATTGGTCTAATAAATATTCCTTCCAGAAAGATTGAGAAAAGTCATTTAAAAATTTCAGATATGATCTCTTCAAATAATTATTTTGACAAATGGATTATCAGTAACATTAATCATTTTAAAATCAAAACACATAAAAAGATCTTATTATTAGTTTTTTCTTATATTGGTTTATTCATTGGAACAATGTTAGCCTTGGTCGTAAAATGGAAGACATTTTTAGAATAATATTTTTGACTCATGTTCCTTATTATATTATCTCTTTTTTATCTATATATTATATTAGAAAAACACGAAAATATCTACGTGAAATTACTAGGAGATTATAATGAATACATCAACAGCAATAATTATTACACAGGTTCCAATTGCAATCTCAATTTTAGTAGGGTCATATGAGATTTATAAATTAAGAAAAGAATTGATGGGTTTACTTGAAAAAATAACAAAAAAATAAAATGTTTTATCACTTTAAAGATTACTTTATTCTTTCACTGATCTTCTGGTTATCTGCTTTTTTTTTATTTACTCCGCAAATATTGGTAATTGATGGGATACAGTATTATGCACCTGTAAGATCCCTTGTAATAGATAAGGACATACAATATGATAATGAATTTAAGGAAATTTGCTCAAAAGATTTCACACCAGAAGTAAAAGAAACAAGTTGTACTTATTATATAAGTTATCAAACAGAGACAGGACATACAAGAAATAATGCTATGTTTGGCGCCACTTTTTTTTGGTTGCCTTTCTTTGTTTTTGCTCATACCTTATCTTTTCTATTTAATCTTCCAATAAACGGATACACAAACTTATATTTTAATATAACTCTTTTTGGGACGGTTGTATATTCCTATCTTGCCTTGCTTTTGATTTATAGATTTGTTAAAAATTATTTTGATATTTCAACATCTCTCTTTGCTGTAATAATCTATTTTTTATCTTCTTCTTTTTTATTTTATGCATTTAAACAGCCAGCAAGTAATCATGGTATCTCTCTATTTACAACGGTTCTGTTTTTGAATTTTTATTATTTGATTAAATCTAAAATAAAATTTTTTTGGATATTGCTTGGTTTTATTTCGGGATTAATGAGTATTGTTAGATGGAATAATCTGGTTTTTGTTATTCTTCCTGTAAAAAGATTAGTATTGGATTTTTTTAAAACAAAATCAAAAAAAAGTTTTATTCATCTGTTCTGTTTTAGTTTTGGTTTTTTAATTGCAGTGTTACCACAATTTATAGTTTTGAAAATTATATATGGTGTATGGGTAAAGAGTTTAGTATCTACAACATTGCAAATCTGGCCGAAATATTTTTTTCACATCTTTATTTTACCACCCCATGGAATAATTTTATGGACTCCGATAACCATTTTTTCACTAATTGGATTAATACATCTTTTCAGACAACACAAAAATTTAAGAGAATTACTTCTGGTTTTTTGGATAACTGTATTTTTTCTATCCACGTTTGAATATTACCATGGGGGTTCTTCATTTGGGATAAGATATCTCTTTGGTATGACACCTGTTTTTATTTTGGGTCTGGCCTCTTTTTTGGAAAGATTTAAGTTATCCAGGAGATATTACACACTTTTCTTTTTACCTTTTATTGTTTGGAACTTGCTACTAATATCTCAGATAGATAAAAATTATCTCCTATTAGCGCATTTTCAATCTTTTAAAGAGATGTTCTTTAATCAATTCAGATCTTGGGAGAATTTATGGAATATGCTGTTAACTAGACTCTAGATGTATATTTCTAGTATGTTATAGGGAAGGGTCCACTTTCTAGGCTATTATCTTAATAAATACCATAAATATTAAATAAACGCCAAAGCTATTCTGTGATATGATAGAAATAGCCATAGGGATTATAGCATATAATGAAGAGAAGAATCTACCTAAATTACTTGATATAATTAAGGACTTAAAAATAAAAGAACTCTTTTTGTTTTCCGATGGGAGTACTGATAAAACCAATAATATAATTATGAATTTTAAGGGTAAAAAGACGAATAATGTTTATAAGATAATTGGGAAAAAGAGAAGAGGGAAGTATTTTAGGATAAATCAATTTATTGAGAAAACTACTTGTGATATCTTACTACTTTGTAACGGAGATATTTTACCTAAAGAAGGGTTCCTAAAGAAGATTATTAAATTTATGCAAGATAAAACCATAGCTATAATCACAACAAGAGGCGTATGTGTGAATAAGAAGGATTCTTTGTTGAATCAGGCAGTACATGTTTATTGGGAGCTGCATCATGAATTTAGCTTAATTCAACCAAAAGGAACAGGCTTGCTAGCATTAAGAAAAGAAAGGATTAAATTGCCTAAAACATCTGTAGATGAGATCTACTTAATATCTTTACTTGAAAAAAAAGGTCGTATAAAATATGCAGACAATATTACATATTACACAAAAAGTCCAGAAAAACTAAGTGAGTTTGTAAAACAAATAAGAAGATATCATAATGGTCATAAAATTGTTGCAAAGAAAACAAATTTTAAAGATATAACTTTAAATTATGTGCAAAGTATAAAAATTATTTTCAATTACTTGACACATAACACAAATAAAATTTTACTGTTTTTTATGCTTCTCTGCATTGAAATGCTAGGGAGAATTTTAGCAAATTTTGATTATTTTTTTAAGGAAGAACAACCTGTGTGGGATGTTGCAGAATCTACAAAGAATTTGAAAATTTAATTTAAAGACTTTACTATCTCAACAATCTTTTTCCCCTCAGCCTTTCCCCTCAGCTTACTCATCACTTTTCCAACCAAAGTATTTAAAGGAAGATTTTTATTCTTAACAATAATCTTCTTAATCTCTTCTTCTAGCTCTTTATCACTCAATAATTTGTATTTTGAATAATCTATCCTCTTATTATGGGCAATTTCAACAAGGATCTCAAACACAGCATCTTTGCTTATCTCTTTTCTATCTAATTTATCAAAAATCTCATCAATATAGTTGCCAATATCAATCTCTTTATTATATCTTTTTTTAATCTCTTTCGGCATTTCTATTAATGTTCTTACAATAAAGCTGGGCTTGATCTTTTTATGCTTATTTACATAATACTCCAAATCAACATCTTTTTTTATCAATTCTTTTGTAATACCTTGCGTAATCTTGTATCGCTTTGATATCCTTTCTATTTTTTCAGATACTAATTCAGGTATTTCAATAGACTCGAGAACTTTTTTTGTTACTTTTATGTTTGGGATATCAGTCTCAGGATATAATCTATGCGCCCCGGGCAATGGCCTTGCATATGAGCTGGTTGCATCATTATGATTTGGAATGCGTGTTTCTTCGGGCACACCTTTTAAACAGTATAATGCGCGTTCATAAACAGCATTTATTGCTTTCTCTGCAATTCCTTTTTTCTCAGCAATAATCAGAATTAAATTACTCTCTTTTGCATTGAATAATTTCCTTAATTTTTTAAACTCATTTTCTAGTTTATATTTTTTTAAATCCTCATCAGTATGAATAAGGCCTTTTGTTCCGTATGATTTTGCATATTCGCTTACTTCCTTGCCAAAAGTTTTTCCAGGGCATAATTCTTTTTTTAGTAAGCCAGAAAAACCAGGTAATAAAAGAGCATATACTTTGCTATTATTTTTTATTAAATTAGAAATAATTTTTGATTTTGTTTTTCTGAAAATATGAGTAACGTCTTTTTCTTTTTTATTGAATTTTTTAACTTTTCTAAGTTTAAGTTCTTTTTTTATTTGCAATAAATTAAATTGTCTTAATACCTCATTTTCGACCAATTTCTCAATCTTTCTCAAATCCTGCCATCCTTTGACCTCAATTCTCGCGCCATTCCTGATAGAAATATTGACGTCCTGCCTTATGCTTCCAATGCCTCTTTTAACATTAAAAGACCTTAACATCGTTCCAATTTGTAAAGCAACTTCTTTTACATGGCTTGGATCTTTAAGAGAAGCATCTGTACCTAATTCAAGTAAGGGAATTCCTAATCTGGATAAAGAATAATACACTTTATTATGTTCTTTTTTTTCGATTTTGCAGGCATCTTCTTCTAAATTTAGCAAAGTAACTTTAACATTTCCTTTTGATGTTTTAATATATGAAGAATCACTTTCAATACCAACTAACATTGTTCTCTGGAATCCAGTAATTGCAGATCCGTCTGTCACTGTTTTTCTCATGACACATATTGTATCAGGAATCTTTAATTTAAGGAGTTTGGCAACACCTAGTGCTATAGTGAAAGCATCTTTATTAACAGGATGCGGAGGCTCTTCATCTAAATCAACCAGGCATGCTTCATTCTCATATCCATGATAAATAAACAAACGATCTCTAAACTGTTCATATGCGCTTGCTAAATCAATCTCGCCAGTTTCACCGGCAACAGCCCTTAATTTTCTTACTGTTTCAGAAATTAGCTTATTTTCAGTCATTGTAGAAGAACAATTACAGAATAATTTTTTGGTGTTTAATTCTTGGTGGATTTCTATGCCTGCTTTGAAACCGAGTTTTTTATAGTCTAGACGCATATAACAAGTGATATTAGCATTATTTAAATAAATTTTGTCTAAGAGAGAAAATATTTTAAATAAACTTTGCTTAACTAATTTAATATGAGACGCTATACTAAAGAACAACTTATTTTTTATCTAAAAAAACTAGCTAAAGAATTAAAAAAAAGTCCAACTATAAAAGATATGAACAATAAAAAGAAATATCCTTCTGCTTCAACATATTTTAAAAGATTTGGTTCTTGGAACAATTCTTTAAAAAAAGCAGGTCTTAAGATTAATGTAAGGAAAAAATACAGTAAAAAAGAATTAATTGAAAATGTTAAATTATTGGCAAAGGAAATTGGAGACATCCCTAAAGCAGTTCATTTAAAAAAGAAAAAATGGATTGCATCTTATTCTACATACAGAAAGTACTTTGGCAGCTGGAAAAAAACTTTGAAAGCTGCGGGAATAGCAAAAACAGAACAAATATTAAATCTAAAGGAGTTTACAAGGAAAAAAAGAAGATAAATTTAAATTAAGTTCTTTATTCATTAGATTTATGTTGTACAAAGAGCTTGTTGAATTATACGAGAAATTAGATAGTACTTCTAAAAGATTGGAGAAAATTTATTATTTATCTGAATTAATTAAAAAGACAGAAGCTAAAAATTTAGCGCTAATTATGTTAATGGCCCAAGGAAAAATATTTCCTGATTGGGAGGATAAGAAAATTGGCGTTGCTTCTAAACTTATTATTAAAGCCATTCAAAGAACTACTGGCATTTCAATAAAAGAGATTGAAGAAGAATGGAAAAAACAAGGCGATTTAGGTAATGTTGCTCAGCTATTAATAAAAAAAAAGAAGCAATCATCATTATTTCCAAAAAGATTAACTGTGGAAAAGGTTTATAATAATCTAAAAAGTTTAGCATCTTTAGAAGGAAAGGGCAGTGTTGATAATAAAATAAATATTATCTCTGAATTATTGATTAATTCTACGCCGATAGAAGCTAAATATATTATAAGGACAGCTATTGATAATCTAAGGGTAGGAATAGGTTCTGGAAGTATCAGAGATGCGTTGGTCTGGGCCTTTTTTTCAGATGAATTAGATATTAAATATGATCCTGAAAATGTTAAAATTGAGGTTAAAGATCGTGCTAGGTATAACGAGGTTCTTGAGAAGGTCAGGCATGCTTATGATTTAACAAATGATTTTGGTAAAATCGCTTTAATATTAAAAGAAAAAGGTCTTAATGGATTAAATGAACTTTCTTTACAAGTTGGCAAGCCAATTAATGTTATGCTCTACCAAAAAGCAAAGAATATTGAAGATGCTTTTTCTATTGTTGGGAAGCCAGCTGCTTTTGAATTTAAATATGATGGTTTTAGAATGCAGATTCATATAGATAAAGACATTCAAATATTTACAAGAAGATTAGAAAATGTTACAGAACAATTTCCAGAAGTTGTTTCTTATCTAAGAAAATATGTTAAAGTTAAAAATGCAATTTTAGATGCTGAAGCTGTTGGATTTGATCCTTCAACTAAGAACTATGTTCCGTTCCAAAAAATATCTCAGCGTATAAAAAGGAAGTATGATATTAAAAATATGGCCAAAAGATTCCCTGTTGAAGTCAATATATTTGATGTTCTTTATTATAATAATAATAATTTACTTAGTAGACCATTTAAAGAGAGACGGGAGATACTTGAAAAAATTGTTATAGAAAAACCAAGAAAAATAGTTTTGGCAAAACAAATTATTACTGCTAATTTAAACAAAGCACAAAAATTTTATGATCAATCTCTAAAATTAGGTGAAGAGGGGATAATGGCCAAAAACCTTAATAGTGTATATAAGCCAGGTTCTCGTGTAGGATATGGTGTCAAGATTAAGCCAATCTTAGAGCCGTTAGATTTAGTTATTGTGGCTGCAGAATATGGTGAAGGTAAAAGAAGTGGCTGGCTAACTAGTTTTTATTTGGCCTGTTCTGATAATGGTCAATTAAAAGAAATTGGCAAGGTAAGCACAGGTCTAAAAGAACTTGAGAAAGAGGGTGTTACATTCAAAAAATTAACAGAGTTATTAAAACCATTAATTACAGAATCTTCAGGCAAACATGTTATAGTTAAGCCCAAAATTATTATTGAGGTTGGTTATGAAGAAATTCAGAAATCTGTTAATTATGATAGCGGTTATGCATTAAGATTCCCAAGATTTTTAAGATTAAGGACAGATGAAAAAACAATTAAAGATATAAATACAATAGATGATGTAAAAAAATTATATATCCAGCAAAGGGGTTGTAATTAAATTAATTTGTTCTTTATTAGAAATTTATAAATTTCTTCACTTACAAACTTGTGTCCGTTCTCATTTAAATGAAATTCATCACTTATATAATAACTTGTCGGGTCTTCGCTCTCTTTAAATAAAGGGTATAAATCAAGATAATAAATCTTGTTTTTGTTAGTAATTTTTTTTAAAATGTTTGCTATCTTTTTTTGGTCAAAGTTATTATTATTCATTGTATTATCAAATTGCATTTTTATTGGCAAATTTACTATTACCAATTTTATATTCTTTTTTATGCAAATTTTATTTATCTCTTCAATTAGTTTAGTAAATAATTTTACGGATTCTCGCATCTCATATGTTTCATTTTTAAGAAACAATATGGCATCAGCATTATACCCTTTATTATCTTTAAAGAACACACCATTAGTTACTTCATTAAATATATATTCGAAACTTCCATAATTTTTCCCTAACCTTAACTGTAACATATAAACTGCCTGTGATTTTATCGCTAAGTTCCAAAGAAACTGATCTATTTTTGATAAATAAAATGCTTTATTGTTTTTATCTAGAATTAATTGATTATCTTTTATATAGAATAGCCTTTTTACATAACTCTCTCTCAAATCATTCGGTGCTACTACCAAAATCATAATGTCAGGGTTATATCTTATAACATGATTTTTTAGAACCAAATATTCTTGATCTGTGGCGTAAGCAGACACTCCAAAATTCAATATTTCTGAATCTTCAAATTTATCTTGTATAATTCCAGGAAAAATCATTTGTCTAGGAAAACTTACTCCAGCAGTATAAGAATCTCCAACAAATACAATTCTTTTTGAACTTTTTTCTAATTTATGGTTAGAATCTCTAAAACCAAAAGAATTGGTTGTAAACGTATCTAATCTTAGATTATGGACATAAGTCCATACTAAGACATTATCATATTGGATAACAGGCCTTGAATATTCTAAAAAAATTATTCTGGTACTTAATTCAAGAAGGAGCAATGCAAATAATATAGTAAAAATACCTAAAAAAACTCGGTTTTTTAGCTTCATAATATTCAGTATATCAGCAAACTTTAAATAATTTCATTAACTACAATAGTTTATGGCTAAATGTTCCATATGCAATAAAAAAATAGAAACTACTTTTTTAAATAAGCTAATAGGCACATACATAAAAGATAAAAAAGGAAAGAAACATGCGGTTTGTTTTGAATGTCAGAAAAAATTTCCTTCTAAAGAAGAATTATTAAAAAACATAAAATAATTTTTAAATCCAATGTTGTTTCTTGGCTTTTATGCCCTCGTAGCTCAGTGGCTAGAGCGACAGTCTCGTAAACTGTAGGTCGGGAGTTCAACTCTCCCCGAGGGCTTATTACAATGACTCATTATTACTCAGAAAAACAAAACTCAAAGTTAAATTTGAAAAAAATACTTATAAAATTGAAAAATAAAGAGTTTGAATTATATAGTGCTTCAGGCATCTTTTCTAAAAATAAAGTCGACAAAGGTACTAAGTTACTAATTGAAAACTGTGTTATTGAACCAATTTGGTCTGTCTTAGACATTGGTTGTGGTATTGGAGTTATAGGTATTGCTGTTAAACTGTTAAATCCCTCTACAAAAGTAATAATGTCTGATATTAATCAAAGAGCTGTTATGATAAGTAAAAAAAATGTTAAGTTACATAATTTAGATATAGAAGTTATTAAAAGCAATTTATATTCAAAAATTAAAGATAAATTTGACACTATCTTAGTTAATCCGCCGCAGACAGCAGGTAAAGAAATTTGTTTTAAAATAATTGATGGTGCAAAGAAACATCTTAATGAAAAAGGATTTTTACAATTAGTGGCCAGGCATAATAAAGGCGGCTCCATGTTAGAAAAATATATGAAAGAAATCTTTGGTAATGTCAAACAGATAGCAAAAGGCTCTGGCTATAGATTATATGTCAGTCTTATGAATAGTTAATTCTTTTTTTTCTTTTTTCTCAAGTTTTTTTGTTTCTTTTGTTTTAAATATAATTGTTCCAAATATTGAAACAAACGAAGTTGCAAATATTAATAATAACACAATTTCTGGAAATGAAGGAATTATGATGCCTTCATTATATGGTAAAAACGCAAGTAGAGTAGCTACAAATCCTCTTGGCACCATTGTAGATATTAAAAAAGCATTTCTTTTATATTTATGTTCAAAAAGAGAAATTATTCTTACACCAAGATATCTTGTTGCAATCATAATAACTAAAATACCAATAGTCATATATATTATTGGTAGTGTAACTAAACTGAGATCTGTTATCATGCCTAAAAACACAAAGAAGAATGTTTTTATAAAAAATGAAAAATCAAGTTGTATTAATCGTATTGATTTTAGTGATTGTATGTGTTCTTTCCGATAGAATTTTTCTTTCAGGTTTAATGCTTTTATTATAGGACGTATATTACCCAGTAGTAAAGAAAAGAATAATGTTGCCATAACGCCACTTCCGCCAAAAAATTCTGCTATACCATATAAAATGAAAATCATTGCTAATATAAACACATAATTACGCTTTTTATGGGGAGGTATTTGCTTGACAGTTTTAAACCAGATTGAAAAAAAGACAATAGCAAACAATAATCCAATAGAAAATTCCACTAAAACAGACTGAATCATAGCAAAAACAGAGTTTAATAACGAGAAGGACTCTTGTTTGAGTATATTAATTAAAGAAACAGCTATTAAAATTAAAGTTGTATCATTTAATATGGATTCTAATACAAGAAGATGTTTGGTTTCCCTATTTATTTTAAGCCCTTCCAATAAAACTTGTACCATGACCGTAGTTGTACCGCTTGACACAACTCCTAGCAGAAATCCGTGCAACAAATTCCATCCAAAAACAAAGTGTACAAAAAAACCCACTAACACAGTTATTAAAACATTTACAATGACAGTAAATAAAGTTGCGTCCAACATCTTTTTGAGTAGTAAGGATAAGTCAAATTCAAGTCCACTATCTATTAATATAATTAAAATAGCTAACGTCGCAAAAATACCTGCCACAGCCCTGAAATCCGCGGGATTAATTAAACCAAAAATAGGTCCAATTAATAACCCAATAATGATCATAAATAAAGCTTCAGGAATTTTGGTTTTTTCAGAAAAAATATTGGCAATATAACCTACCATAATTATTAATCCCAAAAACAACACTGTCTCAACTGCGATATATTCCCACCCTTAAATTAGTTATGCAAAAAAATTGTTCTCCTTAAAAAGTTTTCCTTATATCTCTTTCACTCCATTTACTGTGTAAGTAACTAATCTAATTCCTAGACCTAATTTAAGTAATGCAGAAAGAACTGCCATATGTTCTTTTCCTGTGCCGGAAGTTAAGTTTAGGGCAACCTCTGTTCCCTGGATTTTGTCTTTTAGGGCATCCCGGATTTTATCTATAAGTAATTCAATGCTTTCATTAGAATTAATAATAATGAAGTCCATGTTCTCATCTTTATTAAAAGTTTCACTCCCAAATTCATTAGTTATAAGAAAAACCTTGTCCCAGTCTTCACTCTTTATTAACCTGCCAACCTGACCCCATGTTCCTTTCCCAGTACTTATTAATGCAACTAGTTCTGTCATATTTTATAGACAATGGAGATACATTTTTAAAAATTATCCTGTTTCTTTATTTTTATATCTAAATAGTGCACTCCATACAGTATTGCGGTGTTTATTCAGTAATTTTGAAATTTTGGTAATTGAGAATCCTAACTCTAATAGGTGAGTACAAACAATTTCTAATATACTATAATTTCTGTTAGAGAATTCGTTTACATCTATGAAATAATCTCTTCTCTTTTTAGGAAAGGGCTCTTTTATTTTTTTGATAGCCGAGTGATATGTTGTCCATATCGTGCGATGATCTCTATTCAATAATAAGGCAATTTGACTTATTTTTAACAAATAATTTTCCTTAAGATATTTTACAAGGCTTTCTAACGGGCTAGTTTTATGTGAGAAGATTGATATGGGAATGAGAATTTTTTTTTGTAATAACTGAATTATGTCTACGTCAGAAATTTCATATCTGTCTTGTAGTTTAGACAGGGTTCTTTCAAATGATTTTGTATTCTTAGGTCTCTTTAAATTAGTAGATGTACTTAATTTGTAGGCAAAATATTTTCTTTTAATTTTATTAATACTTAATTTGTAGGCAACTATTATTTATATTTTGCCATTGGACATAAGATTTATAAAACTACCTTTATTATATGAAAAAACATGTTATTTACAATTAATGAGTTAATTGATTTGGTAATTATGATTTTAGCTATAGGATATATTTTTTCTACTTTTGTAAAAAGAAAACCTATTTCAGGGTATGATCCTCTGGCATATTATCAAAGACAACCAATAATTGAAGATATTAAATATGGTGCGATGATAGCAGCACCCGCCATAGTTTTACATGAACTTGCTCATAAGTTTGTGGCAATGGGTTTCGGCGCAACTGCTATATTACATGCACCAATTAACTGGTACATTATTATAATTATCATGAGATTACTTAATTTTCCTTTGCTTTTTTTTGTGGGTGGATATGTTACCCACACATATTTACCGCCTTTGCAATCTGCGTTAGTTGCTGCTGCTGGTCCCTTAATGAATTTGTTATTGTTTGGAATAGCCAGATTAATACTTAAGTTTAAACTAGTAGACAGAAAATATTATGAAGTTGTTGCGATATCTGGCAGATTGAGCATGTTTCTATTTATATTTAACATGATACCTTTGCCGGGTTTTGATGGCTTTCATTTCTTTACAGAACTAATAAAATTTATATTCTAGGGTCGTAAAGTTTTTATACCAGTATCTACTCTTATATAGAAAAAGGGGGCTGAAACTTGAGGAAGGGTCTTGGATATATTTTTTTATTGTTGGTTTTAATAGGTGTTGTATATGCTTCATTTAATGTTAACCTTGAATCTCCTTTAGATAATATTTTTCTTAATTATAATGATGTTAATTTTACATTTAATGTTACAGGTAATTATTCTTATTATAATTGTAGTATTTATACTAATCATACAGGTAGCTGGTTGCTTAATTCAACTAATTCTTCTGTGAAAAATTATACATCTACCCCCTTTACCTTAAATAATCTGCCAGAGGGCGGGTTTATTTGGAATGTCTATTGTGTTAATGCAACAGAAGAAAATTGGAGTGTTTCAAACTACACTTTCACAGTTGACACTATTAATCCAAATTGGTCTAATAATGTTACTAGTCCATCTTCTGGAGCAACATATTCAACTGGAGTAAATTATTTTTTTAATGTAACCTGGACTGATGTTAATTTAGACAGTGTATGGATAGAGCATAACTTTACAGGCGGATCTCCTCAGAATGATACCAACATGAGCGGTGTTGGAGATAATTATTTTTACAACACGTCAAATTTAGCTGCAGGCGTATATTATTGGAGAATGTATGCCAATGACAGTGCTGGTAATTTAAACTTAACGTATGCTTTTGTTTATACAGTAAATAAGGCAAGTTCTTCTGTAAATTTAACATTGAATGGCACAGCAAATAATTTCTCAATTAATATGGGAGATAGTGTTAACATTACTGGAAACTTGGAGGTGGGAGAAGGTATTCTTGAATTGTACAGAGAAGGAAGTTTAATAAATAGTGGCAGTTCACCGATATCAAACATTAGTGTTTTTAATACACCAGGCACTTATAATATTTCAGTAACTTATCCAGCAACACAGAATTATTCTTTTGGTTCTGAAACTTGGTGGGTACATGTTAATGATACTTCGGTACCAAACATTACTTTTATTTCACCACAAAATAATTCAGTGATTAGTCAAACTAATGTAATATTAAATGTTACTACAAGTGTTTTAAGTACGTGTCAATATATCTTAGATGGTGGAAGTTATGACAATATCACAACCAATTTTATTACAATTCACAATATAACATTAACAAGTTTATCAGATGCCTTGCATAATATAACTGTTAATTGTACTAACCAGTTTAGTAATAGCACAGTTGAAAGTATTAGTTTTACAGTCGATGCTACTTATCCAGGATGGTCTAATAATGTAAGTTATCCAAGTTCTCCTCTAAATTATACAGGGGCACAAAATTACCAGTTTAATGTTACTTGGATAGATTCTAATCTAGACAGTGTTTGGATTGAACACAATTTTAACGGCACATTGCTTAATTATACTAATGTTCCTAATGTAAGTAATGTGTATTTCTATAATTACACAAATTTAGCAGCGGGCACATATCAATGGCGTATGTTTGCTAATGATTCTGTTGGAAATGTAAATTATACAGATGCATTTGTCTACACTATCAATAGGGCAGCTTCTAATGTGTCTTTAAAATTAAACGGTAGTTCAGCAAATATGTCTATAGATGAAGGAGATAGTGTTAATATTACTGCAGTATTAATAACAGGAGAAGCTAATATTGAATTATATAACAATGGTCTTTTAATAAATAATGGCAGTTCACCTTTAGAAAATATTACAATATTCAACACAGCAGGCACTTATAATATTACAGTTAATTATCCAACAACACAAAATTATACTAGCGACTCAGAGACATGGTGGGTGATTGTAAATGACACTTCAGCCCCTGTTTTAACTTTTGTATCACCAGTAAATGGATCAACAACAAACGAAACATTTGTTATTTTAAATTTAACAACCGATGATTCTTCAACATGTCAATATTTTAGGAATAATGGCAATTACACAAACATTACAACTAGTTACACAACACTGCATAATATAACATTAACAAGTTTATTAGATGCCTTGCATAATATAACTGTTAATTGTACTAACCAATTTTCTTTAGACACAGTTGAGTCTATTAGTATAACTGTAGATACTGTAGGATCCTCTGTTGTAATTAATTATCCTACTAATAATTTGACAATAAATAATCAATTAATAGAGCTTAACTTTACATTAAATGAGAGTAATCCGGATAGTGCATGGTACACTAAAAATTACAATAATACAAAATATCCTTTGAGCTCATTAAGTGATGGTATTAATTTGGAGAACATATCTTTACAGAAAGCAGGGTGGCACATCTTAACATTATATGTTAATGACACAAGCGGTTATGAAGCATATGATACAGTTTTCTTTTACCTTAATTTAAGTATTAATTTAACAGAGTGGACAAATAACTTAAATGTAAGTTTAGATGATGTTGATTCTGTTGAACCATTTAACTCTACAGGAGATTTAATTACAGGGAATGTCAGTGCAAAAGATCCAATTTCACTAGAACTCAACTTTACAGACATTTCTGTTAACATATATAATTTCACTGGTACATATGCAAACTGGGAATATTTGTTTGATGTAACTGATACAGACGCAACATTTGTAAGTGATGTACAAGCAGAAGGGAAAAACCCTGTTGATTATGTTTATTTCAAAAACTTTACGAAATTCTTTAACCAGAGCAATGATTATTATAGTAAAGTCAAACTGCCAAATAATGTGAGTGCATACACTGGGATTTTTTATTGCAACAGTTCTGATGCATCAAGTTGCTCAGAGATATCACCATGTTCAGGAAGTTTCACAGAATCTACAGGGACAGCATGCTATAATAATACTGCAGATAATGTTTTTGTGTATGTGCCGCATTTCAGCGCTGTATTTGGAGATAATGATACTTTGCAGCCAGTAATAAATATAACTGCTCCTACAAATAACTCTGTGGTGGGGCAAAGTTATCAAATTCCTTTAACATTTACGGTTAACGAATATTCAAACTGTGGTTATGCAATTAATAATGGTGCTTTAACTGGACTGGGTTGGGAAACAACTTTCAGCACTAACTTTAATCATTATGTAAATGAAAAAATAAATGTAACAGTAAATTGTACAGATCCAGAAAGTAATACTGCAAGTTCTACTATTAACATTACCATTAATGATGTTACAGATCCTATTATATCAGAAACAGTTACTGTTACAGATGATGATGTGGACATAGATTTCACTACTAATGAGCCTACTAATTACAGTGTTGAAATAGAAGGTGATACTACAAGCACATATGATGAAACAGAGACATCAGCGAGTTGGTCAACTTCACATTCAGAATCTTTCAACAGCATAGGTGATGATGACTACGATTATACTATTATAGCGTGTGATCAGCTTGGTAATTGTGAGACTGAAACAGGCACTTTTACAGTTGATACTAGTGCAGATGACGAAGACACAGGTGGTGGCGGAGGGGGAGGCGGTGGCAGTGGCGCTGCTTCTTCGGCAACAACAGTCAGCCAGGTATGGCAGACACCCTCAAAAGGACAATATTTAATGAACATACCAAGTACAGCAATCGCCTTTACCGAAATAGATTTTACTTTAAAAAAGGACTTAACAAAGAATTTATTGTTAACTGTGCAGACAAGAGACCTCCCGAGTTATATTCCGGAATTAAAAGATAACAAGATATTCCAATACATTAAGATTGACAAATACCCTATTGTAGATGAAGATTTAAGCAAGGTAGAAATTAAATTTAGGGTTGACAAATCATGGTCAAACACCAATAATATTGATATTAATACAGTAAGTTTATGGCGCTACACAAATAAATGGGTGAAATTAACAACTACAAAGAAAACCACAGATTCCAATTATATATATTACGAAGTTACTTCTCCAGGGCTAAGTTATTTTGCGATTGCCGGCACAGAGATTGTGGCAACTTCTGATACAGGGGTAACAGAGCAAAATGCTTCGACAGGATCAACACCAACCGGAGAAGCAGTTGAAGAAGTGACGACAACAGAACAACAAGACCAGCCAGAAGAAACAACTAAGAAAAAGAAAATATCCGGTTTTATCTGGATACCACTTGTAATACTTCTTTTAGTGGTCGGGGCGGGCGCTGGTTTCATTTACTATCAGAGAAATTTGTCTGTCCAGACAGATGATGAATTAAAAAGTTTAAGGGATTATGTCGAAAGATGTAAATCAGAAGGCATTGAGTTTAAACACATTAGAGACACTTTAGTTAAGGCTGGATGGTCAGAATCTATAATAGATTTAGTGTTGCACGATGTAGACATACCAAAAAAAGACATGGATCAATTGCTTAACTATATTAGTGTGTTAAGAAACAAGGGTAAATTAGATGAAGATATAAAAACTAACTTAAGGAAAGCGGGCTGGCAGGAAGAAGTCATTGAGGAAGCAATGAAGAAAGCCAAATAATTAATTTTTAATCATGTCTCCAATAGTAAATTTCTGGGTTTTTGTTTTTAGGTTTTGAGGTTCAATTTCTTTTGTCTCAACTAAGCTTATGTCTAACTGCCGTTCCAATTTACGCGCCAGGTCCAAGGGCGGAGTATAATTGCCAGATTCAATTTTATGTATTAAGGATTCTTTCTCTGTGAGAAACTTTGCAAATTCTTTTTGTTTTAATCCTAATTTTTCACGTTTCTCCCTAATAATCTTGGGATAATCTTCCCTGATAACCTGTATTACTTCGCGCTCAGGTTTTTTTTTCTTTACTATGGTTTTTTTTATAACAGGTTTTTTAACTACCTGGCCGAAGGAAGAGCATTGTTTGCAAACTCTAAGTTCAACACCTTCAATCAGCGCCGTAACTAATTTCTTTTCTGCACCGCACATTTCACAAGCTGGCATTTTTCTTACTTGGTAAATTTTAACATATTAAAAATCTCTTTTCCCTGGTTAAAAAGATATGACTTAGCTATTTTAAATTTATGTTTTTTCGCTATTTCAACTAAGAGCTCTTTATCTTTTACTAATAAAACAATAACGCCATCTTTTTTTAGTATGATAGAGGCTTGATGCAAAAATTCGCTATACATATTTCTTAATCTAGGAATGTTTTTGTGTTTTGACATCCTTGGCGGGTCTGTAACAATGCAGTCAACTGAGTTTTTTTCAAATTTAGTTGAGAGCCAGTCAACACTTACTTTACTTAAATTAAGGTTTTTTTCTATGCCTGCCAACTTAGCATTTTTTTGGCTAGCCTTTAAATATCTCAACTGGAAGTCATAACCGAATATGTTGGTTTTTTCCTTTATAATTTTAGAATCATGTCCCTTAAAAAATTCCTTTTCAAATGCCTTAAAAAAATCAAACTTTGTAAAAAACAATTTGTCTTTGTTATAATACTGCACAGGAAATTTAGTTGCGTATAATGTGGCCTCAATAGGAATTACACCAGAGCCCATGAATGGATCTATTAAAATTTTATCTTTAGTAAATCCGCTTTCCTTAACAAGAGAATATCCAGTTACACCTTTCAATGATTCAGGATGGTTAAATATTTTATACTGTCTTTTCGCTAATTCAAACCCTGAAAAATCTATCCCAAAATAGCCTTTATTATTATATATGTATAAATAAAATATTAAATCAGGATTATCAAACTCTGTTTTCAAGTTTTTATGTTTTTTTATTATTAAATTGGCAACTTTGCCAGCAATATCCACGCTGTGGAAGTCATGCTTTCCAGCACGTTTGCATTTTACAATAAACGAAGTTTTAATCCAGTTAGACAAGTCAATTTTTTCTAACTCTGTCTTTATATTATTTACAGATTTTTTCAATGTTTTTTCAACTGTAAACTCAGTCAAAAGCAAGCCTGCCCTGAACATGGACTGTGCTTTGTAGCATACTGAGCATAAATCAATCAAGTCTTTAAAAGAAAATTTAATAACGGTTTCTTCTTTTACAACATTTTTACATCTGATTAACTCTTTTAATTCTAGAGCAGTAATATGTTCAATGCCTTTACTAGTTATGGCAAAACCTTTCATACTTTTTAGAAAAATTATGTTGTTTTTAAGACTTACCCAAGAATCTTAGCAGCATCAGCAACTTTATCTCCTTTGTTTAGTCTCATTAATCTAACACCTTGAGTGTTTCTACCAATAACAGATATAAATTTAGCGCTAGTCCTTATAACTTGGCCAGCTACACTGATAAACATCAATCCAGTTTCATCATCAACTGTTTTTATTGTTACTACACGGCCATTACGTTCAGTAGTTTTTATATTAATAACACCACTTCCTCCTCTGTTAATTAATCTGTAATCTTTAATAGGAGTTCTTTTTCCGTAACCATTTTCTGTAACAGTAAGTAGAGTTTTAGTTTCATCTGCCACAACCATTCCTATAACACGGTCATCTTTTTTCTTTAATCTAATGCCGCGAACACCAAGAGAATGTCTGCTTACACTTCTTACATCTGTTTCATTAAACCGGACAGCCATACCTTGTCTTGTAGCCATAATTAATTGTTGATTGCCGTCTGTTTTAACAACATCGATAACATCATCATTTTCTCGTAAGTTAATGGCCCAGATACCTCCCTGTCTCGGCCTAGAATATGCTCTTAATTTTGTTTTTTTAACTAAGCCCTTGGCTGTTG
>Ga0190334_1000316_pt1 | contig 25277 bp, 24 predicted proteins | sample 48720478_MG_FD_161270 | JGI IMG/M metagenome (GOLD analysis project Ga0190334, IMG submission 161270) | Hydrothermal vent sediment bacterial communities from Southern Trench, Guaymas Basin, Mexico - 4872-04-7-8_MG | ecosystem: Environmental > Aquatic > Marine > Hydrothermal vents > Sediment ... | reverse complement strand
GCAACCCAGAACCACTAAAGGGTTTTGGAAATCCCGCATCCTTTAGTGGTGCGGGGCTGGGTTGCCCAATACCCTTTAGTGGTATTGGGCAAAATGCCCACCCCCTCCTTACTCCTCCCCCGCCAAAATTTTCACTTCGTGAAAACTTAGGCGGGGGAGGAAATTAGGAGGTAGTCCCCTTAATTCCTCCCCCTTCCTCTGGGAGGGGGGAGGAAATAGGTGGCATCCCCTTAATTCCTCCCCCTTCCTCTGGGAGGGGGAGGAATTAGGTGGGGGAGGGATATTCTTTTAGAATTTGGAATTTAGAATTTGGAATTTGTTTGGAATTTGTAATTTGTAATTTGGGATTTTAAAGTTGTAGTTTTAAGCTTTAAGCTTTGGCTTTACGCTTTGCGCTTTGAGCTTTACGCTTTTCTCTTGTATTATTTGCCAAAAGAAAATTTCCTAAGTATAATCAAATTAAAAATGATTTTGGTCTTAAATTGCGGTTCACAATCAGTTAAATGGAAAATTTTTAAAAGAAATTTAGAACCAGTTCTCTCTGGAAAAAGAGAATATTTTAAAAAAGAAAAGGTTAAGAAAATCCTTGAAGAAGAATTAAAAAAAATAAAAAATTACCATTTCGAAATTAATTTTGTTGCTCACCGAGTAGTTCATGGCGGAAAATACTTTCAACCAACAATCATTAACAGTCAGGTTATTAGAGAAATAGAAAAATTCTCTGAAGTCGCTCCTCTTCATAATCCTTTTGAAATTTTAGGCATTAAGGTATCGCAAAAAATTTTTCAAAAAGCCAAACAAATTGCCGTTTTTGACACAGAATTTTTTAAAAACTTGCCAGAAGTCTCTAAAATTTATCCCTTACCGAAAAAAATTAAAGAAAAGTATCTTTTAAGAAGATTCGGCTTTCATGGCTTATCTCATAAATACCTAACTTATAAGGCCTCAGAAATTCTAAAAAAACCTTTAAAAAAAATAAATTTAATTACCCTTCACCTTGGCGGTGGCGCTTCAATAACAGCCATTAAAAATGGCCAGCCAATTGAAACTTCGATGGGCTTTACCCCTTTAGCCGGCCTCTTAATGACTACTCGCTCAGGCGATATCGATCCTGGCTTAGTTTTATTTTTAGTTAAAAAAATTGGTTTAGAAAAAACTGAAAAAATTTTGAATTTTGAAAGTGGCTTGAAAGCAATCAGCGGCTACGCTGACTTCCGAAAGATCTTAGTCGGCCAAGAAGAAAAATCTAAATTGGCTTTGGAGATTTTTGTTTGGCAAATAAAAAAATATCTTGGTGCTTATTATGAAATTCTTAATGGCAAAGTCGACGGAATAGTTTTCTCCGGCGCTATTGGCGCTGGCTTGCCAAAAACAAGAAAATTAATTTTAAAAAATTTAACTTTTCTTAAAAAAACAAAAATTTTAGCCATCAAAACAAACGAAGCCTATCAAATCGCTAAAGAAATAAAAGAAAACTTTGATATTTAAGATGTACTATCCAATCGATTCGGTAACGAAATGAAAAAATAGTTTTCTAAAGCTGTTTGGGCAAGTAGACCCTCCCCCACCTATTTCCTCCCCTCCGACATAAGTCGGAGGAGGGGGAGGATTAAGGAGGGGGAGGGGGATAATAACAATCAAATCGTTACCAAATTGGTTAGCAATTACATTTAAGAGAACTTTCTCTTTACTTTTATTGCTTTCTGGCTTACAATTTAGTTGACTATGAAAAAAATTTTTAAAAAAGGAGAAATTTTGCCTTTAATCGGCAACGAGGGTATAGTCGTTGGCGCTTTAGAAGCTAGCGTTCAAAGTGTTTTTACTTATCCAGGTACACCGGCCTCGGAAATCGGCAATCTTTTTTACAAAATAAAGGAAAACTATGGAATTTATATGGAATATTCTACTAACGAAATAGTTGCTTTAGAGAGCGGCGCTGGCACTGCTTTTGCCGGTTTAAAAACTTTAGTAGCAATGAAGCACTTTGGCGCTAATGTTGCCCTTGACGCTCTAATCCCTTTAGCCCACACCAAGCCAAGAGGAGGAATGGTTATTGTCATTGCCGATGATCCAAGTTGTCATTCTTCAGCCCAATCAGAACAGGATTCACGAATCCTCTGGCAAAATCTCTATTTGCCAATTTTAGAGCCATCCACACCAGGTGAAGCCAAGGAATTTACTAAAATCGCCTTTACTCTTTCAGAAACTTTTCAAAAACCAGTTATTATCAGAACAACGACTAGGGTCTCTCATCAAGGCGGACCAGTTAAAATAGGCCAAATAAAAATTCAAAAGAAAAAAGGAGTTTTTAAAAAAGAAAAGGAGAGATTTGACACTATGCCGCCTTTTGTTTTAAAGCAGAAGGCAGATCTAATCTCTCTTAAAGAAAAAATAGAAAAATATCTTGAAAAAATAGGCCTTAATAAAATTTCTCCTGGCAAAATAAAAGAAATCGGGGCTATTACCAGCGGCGTCAGCCATTTATATCTTTTAGAGTCCTTGAAAAAATTTAACATCTCCTTGCCAATTTTAAAAATTGATTCTTTCTACCCCCTGCCTTCAAAAAAAATAATCAACTTTTTAAGAAAGAAAAAGAAAATTATTGTCGCCGAAGAAATAATTGATTTGATTGAAAGAGAAGTAAAAATCTTATCTAAAGAAGTTAATCCTCAAGTAAAAATTCTTGGGAAAGATATTGTTGGTCTGGTCGGCGAAATGAATACTGAAAAAACTTCTCTACTTTTAACCGAGGCCTTGAAGTTAAAATATCAAAGAACTCCAAAGAGGAAAATTAAGCTACCAGTCAAAAGAACACCTCGCTTTTGTCCCGGCTGTCCCTATTGGTCAATTTTCAATGCTTTAGCCAAAGAAATAAAAAAAGAAAAAGTTGTTTTTACTGGCGACATTGGCTGTTACATGATTGGCTACTTTCCCCCTTTTGAGATGCAAGACACTTCACTTTGTATGGGCTCTTCACTTAGTTTAGCCCACGGGATTGATAAATCTACCAAACAAAAAGTTATTGCTTTTATTGGCGACTCAACTTTCTTCCATGCTAGCTTGCCAAATATTATCAATATTGTTAACAACCAAAGCAATCCGCTAATTATTATTTTTGACAACCAAATTACAGCAATGACTGGCCGTCAACCCCACCCAGGCACCCCTTTAAAATACAAAACTCACGATGGCAAAAAGGAAATAAAAATTGAAAAAATTTTGACTGCTTTAGGAATAGAAAATCTAACTATTTTAGACCCAATCAAAGAGAATCAACTTTTAAGAGAAAAAATCAGAGAGTTTTTAAAAGAAGACAAATTAAAGGTTGTCATTTGCCGTCACCCTTGTCGATATGTTAATGCTTTAGAAAAAGCAAAATTAAGATATTAAAATGAATATTCTTTTAACCGGTATTGGTGGACAAGGCATAATTACTTTAAAAAAAGTTCTCTCTTATGCAGTTTTAAAAGAGGGAAAGTTTTTTCGCTCCTCAGAATTGCATGGTCTTTCCCAAAAAGGAGGCGAAGTTTTAGTTCACTTTAGAATTGCCGACCAAGAAATTTTCTCTCCTTTGATTGAAAAAGGCGGAGCAGATTTAATTATTTCTTTAGACCTTCACCAAGCAAGCCGAGTAGTTGATTTTGCTTCTAAAAAAACAATTTTTATAGTTGATAATTCTTTTTCGCCTTTCTTCCAGCTTAAAAAATTTAGTCAAAGCGACTTCTTAAAAATCGCCTCTCCTTTTTTTAGTAAGAAAATCTTTATTCTTGAGGCTAGTAAAATCTGCCAAGAAAAATTAGACAGCGATGTTTATAAAGGAACTGCCTTATTGGGCTTTGCTTGTTTTCAAAAAATTATTCCCTTAAAAGAAAAATCAATGACTTGGGCCTTAAAAAAAGTCTTCCCGGCTGATTTATTCCAAAAGAATAAAAAAGCTTTCCTTTTAGGTAAAACTCTTTAAGAAATATGAAAAAAAATAAAATTATTTTATTAGTCATAATCGTTCTTATTCTTTTTTCTTCCTTTCTTTTCCTTTTTAATCAAAAGAAAAAAATTAGAATTGTTCCAGAAAAAGAAGAAAATAAAGAAGAACCAGAGAAAGAAAAAGCAATTTCTCAAATTGAAAGAATTTTTCAACCAATAGATAAAATAGAAGACGAACAATCAAACGAAGAAGAAAATTTTTATCAGAGAATTTTTCTTTCAGAAGGAGAAAAAAAGCCAGAAGATTTTAATAACAACTACACCCAATATCTAGGTTATCAGATTTTTCAAAATCTAAAAAAATCTGCCAACCCTCAAGAATTTCTTTCCCAAGGAAAAATTTCCGAGAACGTCCAAAAAGAAATTTCCCGAATAGAAGAAGAATTTGATTTAAATAAAAAGAAATTTAAATTAGAAGATTTAAAAATTGTTCTCAAGAAATCAACTTCAACTGTCAAAAAATTCGACCAAGATTTTGTTAAAATTGCTCAAGAAAGCGGTTTAACTAAAAATCCACCTTCTTTGGCTTTAGAAAAATTTGCTCAAGATAAAGACACTTCAGCTTTAGAAAAAACTATCAACTCAATTGATAAATTTTTAGAAAAAGCCACCACTATAGATGTACCCTTAGGTTATCAAGAGATTTATCTTGAATATCTTAACACCCTTTCTCTTTCTAATGAAATCTACCGAGCAATAGTTAACTATAAAAAGGACCCACTAAAAGCCATTGTCGCTCTTAATTCTCTTGAGAAAATCGGCAAGAAAATTGAAGCCATTGCTCTTCTTTTTAAAGAAAAATTTTCCGAAGATTTAGGAGAAAATTTCTAAAAGAAAATTTCTAAAGATGTAATTGCTAACCAATTTGGTAACGGTTTAATTGTTATTATTCCCCTCCCCCTCCTTACTCCTCCCCCTCCTCCGACTTATGTCGGAGGGGAGGAAATAGGTGGGGGAGGGTCTACTTACCCAAATAACTTTAGAAAACTATTTTTCATTTCGTTACCGAATTGATTGGATAGTACATCTAAAGATATTGAAAAAGACATTAAAAAATAAATAAGGAGGTGAAATTAAATGATAGGAATAGAAAAAATAATAGAAAAAGCCAAAAGAGATAAAAAAGTAATGGAAAGTCTGATTGATTCTTGTCAAGAAAAAATTAGAAAATTCTCTTTGCCCTATCTGAATCGTTGCCTTGATAAACATGAAAGAGAAGATCTCGTTTCGGCAGCGAATTTGGGATTTCTTAAAGCAGTGAAAAAATACAATGCCAGGAAAGGAAATTTTTTCTCTTATGCTAAATTGTGGATTAAAGCGGAAATAATAAAAGCAATCAGGGACAACCTGCCTCTCTGTGTTTCTCATAGTTATTACTCTAAATTTAAAAAAGAAAAAAGTGAAGAAAAATTATTCTCGGTAATTTCATCAGACAAATTCCTTTTAGAAAAGAAAGTGGACAAAGAGCTGGCACTTACTGAGACAAAAATTGAAACTTTGTTATTGGTCAAGCAAATCCAAGAAATTGCCCAAGAAATCCTTACTCCGAGACAAAAAGAAGCTTTCTTTCTCTATTTAAAAGGCAATTCTTCTATCGAAATTGCTCGAGAAGTAGGATTGAGCCGGCAAAGAATCAATCAACTAATAAATGCTTCGGTAAAAAAAATAAAAAAGAAAACAAAAACCCCTTAAAAAGGGGTTTTTTGTTGAAATCTCTTGAAAAAATATCTTATTCGGTTATTATTATTTTTAAATAAAGAAAATATGACTAATATCTTTCAAACTTTTTTAAATTATCAATTTTTAGGCAATAGCGGAAAAAGCTATTTAACCTCTCTGTTAATTTTTTTAATTCTTTTGGTTGTCTTAAGAATTTTTCGGCAAAAAATTTTCTTTCATCTTAAAGAAAGAGCCAAAAAAACTAAAACCGAAATAGATGATATTTTAATAGAAATTATTGAAGGAGTAAAACCGCCTTTTTATTTTTTCATCTCTCTTTATTTTGCTTTATATTCTTTAAAAATTCCAGAGAAATTTCAAAAAATAATTAATAGTTTATTCATTTTAATAATTGTCTATCAGATTATTAAATCATTTCACATCTCCCTAAATAGAATAAGCGAAAAAATTGCTCAAAAAGAAGAAGGTAAGGAAAAACTCAAAAAAGAGGCCTCTCTAAAAGGACTATTCTTCTTAATAAAAATCGTTATTTGGACAATAGCTGCTTTAATTATTCTTTCAAGTTGGGGAATAAACGTTAACTCTCTAATTGCTGGTTTAGGCATTGGCGGTATCGCTGTCGCTTTAGCTATTCAAAATATTTTAGGCGATATTTTTAGTTCTTTTTCTTTAATTTTTGACAAACCATTTGAAATCGGTGACTTCATCGTTGTTGGTTCAAATAATGGTATTGTCAAAAAAATAGGCATCAAAACAACCAGAATTCAAACCCTTCAAGGAGAAGAACTGATAATTTCTAACAAAGAACTTACTGAAAGCCGCATCCAAAATTTTGGCAGAATGAGAGAAAGAAGAATCCAATTCAATTTTGGCGTTTGTTATGAGACACCTTTGGAAAAATTAAAGAAAATACCGGAAATAGTTAAAGAAATCATCACTAATATTGAAAAAACTCGTTTGGATAGAGTTCATTTTAAAGAATTTGGTGATTCGGCTTTAATTTTTGAGGTTGTTTATTATATCCTTAGCCCGGACTATTCAGAATATATGAACATCCAGCAAAAAATCAATTTTGCCTTAAAGGAATCTTTTGAAAAAGAAAAAATAGAATTTGCCTATCCAACTCAAACTATTTATCTGGCTAAAACCAACCAATGAAAAAGAAACTCTTGGTCATCTTTGGGCCAACTGGCTCAGGAAAATCTGACTTGGCAGTAATTTTATCTAAAAAATTTAAAGGCGAAGTTATCTCAGCCGACTCAAGACAAGTTTACCGACATCTAGATATTGGCACCGGCAAAATCACTAAAAAAGAGATGAAAGGAATTCCTCATCATCTCTTAAGTTTTGTTTCTCCTAAAAGAATTTTCACGGTCAAAGAATTTAGAGAAAAGGCCTTAAAAATTATTGAAAAGATTCATCAAAAAAACAAACTGCCAATCCTTTGCGGCGGCAGCAATTTTTGGATCCAAGTTGTAGCCGATGGTTTGAAATTTCCGGAAGTCAAGCCGGATTACAAATTAAGAGAAAAATTAGCTAAACTTTCATCTCAAGAGCTTTATTTAATGCTTCAAAAATTAGACAAGAAAAGAGCCAAAACTATTGAACCAAAAAATAAAAGAAGATTAATTAGAGCCATTGAGATTATTAAAAAAACTAAAAAAAACATTCCCAAAATAGGATTTACAAAAAACTTTGATACTTTGAAAATCGCTCTCTTTTTGGAAAAAGAGGAATTAGAAAAAAGGATTGAAAAAAGATTGAACGAATGGCTTAAAAAAGGACTTCTAGAGGAAGTCAAAAAACTTAGAAAAATGAAGGTTAGCTGGCGAAGGATAGAAGGTTTTGGTTTAGAATACAAATGGCTATCTCTTTATTTGCGAGGAAAAATAAACTATCAGGAAATGAAAGAAAAATCTTTACGCTCTATTATTAAATATTCAAAAAAACAACTTTCCTGGTTAAGGAACAAAGAAAAAGATGTTGTTTGGCTTGATGTTTCTAAGAAGAACTGGCAGAAAAAGGTTGAAAAAATGGTCGCTCTATGGCTATCAAAAAAAGAAGAAAAAAGGAAAAAAGAAGGGCTTTCAACTCTGAAGGGAAGGAGAAAAAGGAAAGAGTTAAAGATATCTCTAAAAGGAAAAAGCTCAAAAAAAATCTCTTGAAAAAATTTTCTTTAGGTAGCAAAAAATAGAGAAAAAAGAAAAGAAAGAACAAGAAAGAAAGAAAATTCAGCCACCAATGGTGAATTTTAAAGGAAAAGAAAAAAAGAGAAGACAGAAAAAAGAAAGAAAGAAGAAAAAACTTCTTAAAATTTTCTCTTAAAATAAAATCTCCTTCTTCTTTGAATAAATAAAGCAAAATTGAATAAAGTAAACTAAAAAAGAGAAAAAGAAAAGAAAGGAGGAAGGAAGAAGAATAAAGATGACTTAAAGCAAAGAACCAAAATAAAAGAAGGAGAGCCAAAAAAATTTTTTTAAAACTTTTAGTAATTCTTAAAAAATTAGCAAAAGAAAAAAGAAACCAAAGCGACCAAGCCCACCAAGCAAAATGAGAAGATAAAACAACTTCCAATAAAATGAAAAAGAAAAGAAAAGACATTAACAAAAAACAATTCTTCCTTTAGAAAATTTAACTTTCACTTTTTGACCTCTTCTTATTTGGCCAGTCAAAATTTTATCAGCAAAAGGATTAAGAATTACCTTTTCAATAAATCTCTTTAACGGCCTAGCACCAAACTCCTTAGAAAAACCTTTTTCTAACAAAAACTTCTTAGCTTCGGAACTAAGCTCCATTTTAATCCCCCTTTCTGCCAACCTCCTTTTGGCTTCTTCTAATTGAATTTCTAAAATTTTTGTCATATCTTCTTTAGATAATGGATTAAAAACAACTATTTCATCAATCCTATTAAGAAGTTCTGGCCTAAATTTTTCTTTCAAAGCCAAAACAACCCTCTTTCGGTATTCTTCTTTCTCTTCTTCTTCTAATCTCTCCTTGTCTTCTATGGCAAAACCAAAAGAAGAACGCTTACTCCAAAAATGAGAACCAATATTTGAAGTCATAATAATAATTGTATTTTTAAAATTAACAGTTCTTCCTTTGCCATCGGTCAATCGGCCCTCGTCTAAAATTTGGAGCAAAAGGTTAAAAACTTCTGGATGGGCTTTCTCTATTTCGTCAAGTAAAATCAAACTATAAGGTCTATGCCTAACAATATTTGTTAATTGGCCACCTTCTTCATAGCCCACATAACCAGGTGGTGAACCAATTAAACGAGCCACTGAATGCTTTTCCATATACTCGCTCATATCTATTCGGACCAAGGCTTTTTGACTATCAAAAACTGACTCGGCTAAAACCTTAGCCAATTCAGTTTTGCCAACACCAGTCGGACCAAGAAAAAGAAAAGAACCAATTGGTCGACTTGGCTCAGAAAGACCAACCCGAGAACGAACTAAAGAATCAACAACTAAATTAATTGCCTCTTTTTGGCCAATAATTTTCTTAGACAACTCATCTCTCAAAAAAGAAAGTTTCTTTGATTCATCTTCCATAATTTTAGCAACGGGAATGCCTGACCAGCGAGAAATAACATTAGCAATATCCTCTTCATCTACTTCCTCTTTCAAAAATTTCTTTTTTCTTTTAAGTGCCTTCTCTTCAAATTCCTTTAATTCTTTTTCTTTTTGAGGAATTGAACCATAAATCAAGCGAGCTACTTTTTCCCAATCTTCATCTTTTTCAGCAAATTCGGCTTCTTTCCTTAAATCTTCTAACTCTTTTCTTAAATTATGAATTTTTTCATAAACCTCTTTTTCTTTTCGCCACTTCTCCTCTTCTCTCTTTAGTTTTCTCTCAGCGCTTTTAATTTTTAAAGAAAGAGATTTGATTTTTGCCTGACAACCCTTTTTTTCTTCTTTTTTCAAGGCCTCTTTTTCCAAATTCAAGCGGAAAATTTCTTTTCGCAAATCCTCAATTGAAGCTGGCACACTCTCTGATTCTAATTTAGCCATAGAAGCCGCCTCATCAATCAAGTCAATAGCTTTGTCTGGTAAAAATCTGTCAGTAATATATCGACTAGAAAGCTTAACGGCTGCCACAATTGCCTGGTCAGTAATCTTTACATTATGATGATTCTCGTATTTATGTTTTATGCCTCTTAAAATATCAATAGCATCCTGAAAGTTTGGTTCTTCAACTACCACCGGCTGAAATCTTCTTTCTAAAGCCGGATCTCTTTCTATATATCTTTGAAAATCTCGAGAAGTAGTAGCGCCAATACAATGAAGTTCACCTCTGGCTAAAGAAGGCTTCAAAAGATTGCTAGCATCAACTGCTCCTTCAGCCGCGCCAGCGCCAACTATAGTATGAATCTCGTCTATAAAAAGAATTTTCTCTCCTTGACTTTTCTGAATTTCCCTAATCAAGCTTTTTAATCTTTCTTCAAACTCTCCTCGAAAACGAGTGCCAGCAATTATTGCTCCTAAATCAAGCATCAAAATTTCTTTACCTCTTAAAACATCTGGCACTTCATTATTGACAATCCTTTGAGCCAAACCTTCAACAATGGCTGTCTTGCCTACACCGGGCTCACCAACCAAAACTGGATTATTCTTTGTCCGGCGAGAAAGAATCTGAATAATTCTCTTTATCTCCTTTTCCCGGCCAACTACTGGATCCAATTTGCCTTCTTTAGCCAAAGTCGTCAAATTAACAGTATATTTTTTGAGAACCTGAAATTTACTTTCTGGCAATTCATCAACTACTCTTTCCTCTCCTCTTAAATCTTTCAAAATTCTTAAAACTTCTTCTCGGGAAATATTAAAAGAAGAAAGAATTCTTTTAGCCGAAGAAGGAATTTCGGTCAGAGCCAAAAAAAGATGCTCGCAAGAAATATATTCGTCGCCTAACTCGCGAGAAAACTTGCCGGCAGAATCTAAAACTTCCATCAACTCTCGAGAAAGATAAAGTTGACCAACTGAAGAAGAAGAAAGAATTTTTGGTAAAAGATTTAATTCTTTATTAATTAATGACTCCATCTCTTGTAAGTCTACCTTCAGTTCTTCCAAAATCGGTAAAACCAATGAATCTTGCTGTCTAATTAAGGCAGCCAAAAGATGAACGGCTCTTAAATCGCCATGGGATTTCATAGCCGCCATATCTTGAGCCATCTGCAAACTATCTTGAGCCTTGATTGTAAATCTATTAAATGAAGGCATAGTAGTTAATAATAATCGTTAACCTCCCCCTCCTATCCTCCCACTCCAGAGGAGGGGGAGGATAGGAGGGGGTTACCGCTCACCTAAAACAATCTTTAGATGAAGTATAGATTTTCCTCTCATCACTGTCAATTCTACTCTTTCTCCTGGTTTGTATTTTCTAATTAAGATATTTAAAGGATGGTCTTGATCGATTTTATCATTGTTTATCTTCAAAACTATATCTCCCTCTTTTAAACCTGCCTTTTGGGCTGGTGAATAAGGAAAAACGCCAGGCAAATTATTTCCACTAACAATCAAAGCGCCATAATCAACTGGCAAATTATACCTCTCCTTAATATTTTCGTTTACTAAAATATATCTTATCCCCAAATATGGAATGACAACCTTTCCTTGATTTACAACTGAATTAATATCATCTCTGACTTGATTAATAGGAATGGCAAAGCCAATATTTTCTGCGCCAGCAGCCATAGCCGTATTAATTCCTATCACTTTACCAGAAAGATCCAAAAGAGGCCCTCCAGAGTTCCCTTTATTAATAGCCGCATCTGTCTGAATAACACCCTGAATTCTCTCCTGAAAACCATCACCTGAAGCAATAATCGTTCGCGAAAGACCAGAAACCACTCCAACTGAAACAGTATTGCCAAATTCACCTAAAGCATTACCAATGGCAATAACTGTCTGGCCAACAACTAATTTTGAAGAATCACCTAACTCCAAAACTGGCAAATTATTGGCTTTTATCTTTAAAATAGCCACATCATAAGTCGGGTCTCTAAACAAAACCTCAGCTTCATATTTCTTACCATCATTAGTAAGAACAGTATAAGAAGCATCCTCTAAAGCAACCACGTGTTTGTTAGTAACAATTAAACCATCCTTAGAAACAATAAAACCACTACCACCACCTATTTTTTCTTTTCTCTTGCCTTTTTCTTTGTATTGAGGAATTTGAATATTGAAAAATGGCTTAAGCTCTTCAGGAATCATTCCTTCAAAAGGATTAACATATTCCTTTTCTAAAATAGCCACATCTTTACTAATAATAATACTCACTACTGAAGGAGAGGCCTTTTTAACAACTTCAATAATGGCTCTCTCGTAAGGAATATAATTAATTTTTTCTTGATATTCTTCTTTAGATTCAGGAGTCTTTTTTTTCTCTGGCTTCAAAATTTCTTCAGTTGTCTTTTTCTCCGGTTGATTAAGTTTATTAGGAACTTCTTTATGGAAAAAACTGTTTATCTTTTCTAAAAGATTCTCTAAGCCGGAACTAAGGCTACCTAATTCTTCTTTGATTTTTAGCTGGCTAAAAGAAGGATGACTTAAATCTGCCTTGCTTGAAACAGGCAAAGATAAAATCACCCCCAAAAAAACCCCCAAAAGAAAAATACCTATTATTTGGTAAGAAGAAAAAGTATGATCCTTCTTCATTTTTTAACAATAAGGTAAAAGGCCTAAAAATCTAGCTCTTTTTATTGCTTGGGCTAAACGGCGCTGATGAAAAGCACAAACACCAGTTTTTTTTGGTGGATAAATTTTTTGATTTGAAGAAATAAACCTTTTTAAAAGGTCAACGTCTTTATAATCAATCTCTTTTAAATTTTTTGAGCAAAACAAACACTGACGCATTTTTTTAAATTTAAAATGGCATTTCTTTATCTTCTTCCTCTAAATTTATATCTTCTATTTTAGCAATCTCTTCAGGAATCTCTTCTGTTGGCGAACTTTTATCTGGCAAACTGCTTTCTGGTTCAACTCCGCTTTCTAAAGAAGAATATTTTGGTCCCATTTGGAAACTCTGAGCAATAATTTCAGTTCTTGTTCTCTTTTGACCATTCTGGTCATCCCAAGAACGAGTTTGAATCCTACCTTCAATTAAAACTAATTTGCCCTTAGCTAAATACTGACCGGCTATCTGAGCTAATTTCCCAAAAGTGACAATATTATGAAACTCGGTCGAACGCTGTTTCTGACCATTCTTATCCAACCAAATTCTGTTGGTAGCCACTCCAAAAGTAGCCACCGTTATGCCAGAAGGGGTTGTTCTTACCTCTGGATCTCTAGTTAAATTGCCTAAAATGAAAACTTTATTTAAATTCATAATTATTTTAAAACTTCTTCTAATTTTTTCTCTAATTCCTCCTCATTAATTTCAGCCGCTTCCTTTTTTCCTCGCCTCTTCAGCCAGTTTTCTTTACTTTCTTTATCTCTCTGCCAATATTTTTTGTTTCGAGAAATCAACAAATAACGCAAAATGTTAGAATTTTTTTTAATTTCCTGAGAAAATTTTTCTATCTCTTTCCTGGGATAATCAAAGAGAAGATAGCCAAAATAAGCAAAATTATTTTTTTTAATCGGGTAAGCAAGTTTAATCTTTTTGGGCCAACTATCTTCTATAACTATGCCACCGGCTGAATCAATTGAATCCTTTAAATTGCTAATTGTTTCAGTAATCAAAGAGTCGCTTAAATCATTAGCCAACAAAAAAGAAAGTTCGTAGAAACCAACTTCCCCTTCATTCTTTTCTTCTCTAAGGATTTCTTTCTCGCCTATTTTCTTTTGGCTCTCGTCTTTTTTCGCTTGAAGAATGGTTGTCTCCATAATCTTAAATAAATTTTAATTCTTTTTTTCTTCTTGTCAAATTAGTCAATAAAAAAAGCACCACTTCTGTAGAGAGTTGGTCCTTAAAAATCAAACTCTCCACGAAGAAAATGGTGCTAGGAACAAATAACAAAACTATTCCTCTTTTATATCTTGGCGAATGCCCTCTATAATCTCCTTGACATAATCCTTACCAGCCAAACCAAAAGCCAAGCCACCAGCCAAAGCAATCATCACTACTACTCCGCCAATTATAATATTAATCAAATTTGAAGCAATTTTTAATTGATAGAGGGCAGAAAGACAACCAAAAATAACAACAATCCACCAAGTAATATTGCCAACCAAACCAGCTTCCTTCAAATTGGCTGCCCAACTTGAATGCCTAACCAATTCCTTCATAAATCTGGCAAAAAGGAAAGTAATAACTAAAATTATCACCGCTACCAACAAATTCGGCAAGTAAAGCAAAACCTCGTTCAAGAAATCGGAAACAGCATCAAGATGAAGAATATTAGCGGCCGCCAAGAGAAAAGCAATAATCAAAATCCAATAAACAATCTCGCCAAGCAACTTGCCTGTCTTCAAAGAAAGTTTAGCTCGAGAGAGAACTTTAGAAAAACCGACGCTTTCTAGAAGAGCATCTATCCTCAAAGCATCAACGATTTTTTCAACCAAAAGCTTCAAACCGCGAGCAACAATAAAACCAATAATAATAACTATCAAAGCAGCAATAATTTCTGGCAAAAAACCAATTGTTTTGTCCCAAACAAGTTGCAAAGAAGAAGACAACGCTGTTGTCCAGTCTTGTACTCCATTCATAATTTTTTGTTATTTTTCAATTATTTTAGTTTCAGTTCGACCTTGAAAATAAATTTTAAAAAATAAATTCAATCTACTTAGTTATAATTTTAACTAAAAAAAAGAAAAAAACAAGAAAAAATGTGGAAAACTTTTCTTTTTTGACTTTGAAAAATAATTTTTTTTCAATATAATTAATAATTAAAATTAAAGAATTGCTGAAGGTAATTATCTTAAAGCCGGTAGAATTTGTTATCTAATATTATGAATCAGAAAAAAAAGCTTACCCCACACCACTTTTGTTACAAAAGTACAGGGTTTACCCTTCTTGAATTACTTATTGTCATTGCCATTTTAGCCATCCTTTCAGCTACTCTCCTTTTTTTAGCAAATCCTGCTGAGATTTTTAAAAAAACCAGGGACACCAAAAGAGTCTCTGATTTAAAAGAAATGAGCAAGACAATCAGTTATCTTATTGAACAATCAGGCGGAACTCTTGATATGGATGGTCCTTTTCAATCTAATACTTGTCAAGGTGAAACAAGTCAGACTATTTATCTTTCTTTAGTTGATTCAACTTCTACTTGTCAAACTTTGATAGATAACGGCGATCTGCCTGACCCGCCATCTGGCTGGCAATATCATTGTGTCACTTCCCAAAGTGACCTTGCTAAAGTAGATGGAAGTGGCTGGCTGCCAATAAATTTCTTACAAGCAACCTATCTTACTCCCAAAATAGGCGTTGACCCTTTAAATCAAACCAACGGCACTGGCCAAGGATTGTTTTTCAGTTATGTCTGTGACAACGATTCAAAAACTTTTGAAATTAATTGCGTATTAGAATCAAACAAATATTCCTCTTTAATGTCTAATGATGGCGGTGATAAAGATACTAAATATGAGATAGGTAATAATCTAAGGTTAATACCGTTCTCCTTTTAAGAACAAAGTTTAGTTATTCTTTCCAAATCTCCTTCTAAAACATCCTCTAAATTATACCAACTTTTGTGGTAACGATGATCGGTCACTCTATTTTGAGGAAAATTATAAGTCCTTATTTTCTCTGCCCTCATCGCTCTTTTTATTTGTTCTTTTCTTGTCTGAGAAACTTTTGCTTCAAATTCTTCTCTTTCTCTTTCTGCTAATTTAGCGCTAAGAATCTTCAAGGCCTTCTCTCTATTTTTTTGCTGAGAACGCTCACTCTGACAAGTAACCACTATCTGGCTTGGCAAGTGAATAATTCTCACAGCTGTCTCTACCTTATTAACATTCTGCCCGCCAGGACCAGAGGAACGGAAAAATTCAATTTTTAACTCATTTGGATTAATTTGCTTCGGCTTTTCTTGAAAAAGAGGCAAAGTAGCCACTGTAGCCGTTGAAGTATGTAAACGGCCTGACTTTTCTGTCTTAGGAATTCTCTGAACGCGATGAACACCACTCTCGCATTTCAATTTTTTATAAGCGTCCTGACCCTCTATTTCAAAAACAACCTCTCTTAACCCTCCCAAATCAGTCCTTTTCTCATCAACGACCTTTAACTGCCAATTATTTTTCTGGCTATACTTTTGATACATCCTAAAAAGATCACTAACAAAAAGAGCCGCCTCTTCTCCACCAGCGCCGGCTCTAATTTCCATTAAGATATAATTATTAATTTTCTCCTCCATTGTTTTTTATTGCTTTTTTTCTTCTTCTTTCAAATTTTTCCACTCTACCAGCTGTGTCAATAATTTTTTCCTGGCCAGTATAAAAAGGATGACAAAAACTACAGACATCTACATTAATCTCTGGTTTAGTTGCCCCTAAAAAGAAAACTTTACCACAATGGCATTTAACTTTTGCCCGAGGATAATATTTTGGATGAATTTCTTTCTTCATATCGCCTATTTTAGCCAACTATCTTAAATTGTCAAATTTGCCTAAAATAATCTTTTCTGCTAAAATAAAAAAAATCGGAGTGTGGCCTAGCGGCTTAAGGCGCCTGTCTAAATTTCGGGGCATGGCGCAATTGGTTAGCGCGCCGGCTTTGGGAGCCGGAGGTTCCGAGTTCAAGTCTCGGTGCCCCGACCATACGAAACTTTCAGGGTCTTTTGAAGCGAAGAAAAACCTACTCCGCGCCTGTAATTAGCTTTGCTGTATTACTAGAGTCAGAACATCCCGACATTGTGTCGGGATCGCTCAAAGAAAGTTCGAGCGACGTTCAGTAATTGCAACTTGAGTTGCTCATTAGTTGATTAGTTGATTAGGGTCGCGGGTTCATCCAGAACCAGAACAGAGTTCGGTTCTGGATGTCCAGTATCGAATTTATTCTGGTACTGGACAAATCCCGCCACTCCGACTAAAGATTAGATAATTTTTCCTCTGAGCCAATTTTTTTGGAGTTCTTCTTCTATTTTTCTTTGAGGAAAAATTTTTTCAAAAATTCTATTCCAGAGAGCTTCATGAAAATGATAGGAATAGAATTCCTTTCTTTTATTAGCCAAAGAAAGAGAAATATCTAAAAAATTAAAACTAACCAATTCTTCCTTTTTGTCTCTAAAAAAGAAATCTCCAAGCCAATTTGTTCCTTGCCAAAATTTTAAGTCCTCGTCTTTCAAGCCAATTTTTTTACCTAATTTAACTAAATCAGTTGTGGCCCGATACCAATGACAACTTTCTGAATTAAGATGAGGCAAAGCAAGCCGCCAGTCATTTTTATTAATTTTGGCTAAATATTGGCTAAAAATTAACCAATTATTTGCCCTCGTTTTATTTTTCTCTTCTGGTTTAATACCTTCCAAAGATTTAATAAGATTCCTCTGCCAATCCCTCTTTTTTCTAAAAGAACGAAAAAGTTGGTCAAAAAATTCTATTTCTCTTAAATAATGGAAAATCAAAGCAAAGTCGCAGAAAAATTTTTCTTGACTGCTCTCTTTTAGAGGAATAATAAAAATCAAGCCAAATTCTTTTAAATGGCTAATATTGTGAAATTTTTTCTTAATAAATTTCTTTGCTAAAGGAGACCACTTTTCGGAAAGTCCAATAATTTTAATCTGTCTCTTCTCAAAATCGCTTGCTTTCAAAGAAAGATAATAAGGCAAAAACTTTTTATTTAACCAATCAATTCCTTCAACAAATCTTAAAGAAGCTAAAATTTCCCAAATGTCAATCTTTTCAAAAAGTTCTTCTACTCTCCTAAAAGAAAAATGAGCCATTATTTTTTTTGGCTTTTCCAAAAAAAGAATCTCTTTAATTTTTTCAATTTTTAGAAATTCGCCTTGAGGGTAATTTCTTTCCTTTAAAATAAAATCTGCCAAAGATAAGTTTTCCTCCTTTCTTTGTTTTTCTAAAAGAGAAAGGAAGGAATTAATAATCTTTTGGTGTCTTCTTCTAAGGAAAAAACAAACCTCTTGCCAATTTCTTTTTTTTAAAGAAGCATCGTTTAGAAGAGAATTTATCTTATGATTATTCTCTCTAATAATTATTTTGGCTAAATTCTTCTTTTCGCCAAAAAGACGAACTAAAATTCTTTCTTCAGTCGCCAAAAGTTTGCTCAATTTTCTTATTTCTTCCATAATCTAAAATTTATTTTAACTGTAATTGCTAATTAGTTTGGTAACGATCTGATTGTTATCAATTCCCTCCCCCTCCTTAATCCTCCCCCTCCGACTTAAGTCGGAGGGGGAGGAAATAAGTAGTTTCTCCCTTCTTCCCTTTGGGAAGGAAGAAGTAGGAGGGAAGATAGGAAGAATTTCGTTACCAAATTGGTTAGGCGGTATATTTTAACAACTAAAGGATTTTAATAATAACCCTTACAAAAGTCAAACAATGTCACTTCTTCAAAATTTCAATTGGATCAAAATAACCATATTCTCTTGGATCTTTGGGTGTATAACCATAACAGAAAATTCTCTGGTTAAATTTATTTAAACAAACTTGGCCACCTCTTGGATTTTCCAGGACCGGTTTTTCTTTTATCTCGAAATGCAAATGAATATCTAAAGGGTTTTTACTCTGGCAACCATCATCGCCAACCCGCCAATAATACTGACAACCATAACCACTATCACCCATTAAACCAATAATCTCTCCTTTTTCAACTAAATCGCCAACCTTCAAATCTTCTCTAATTGAACTAAGATGAGCATAAAGAGAATAAAATTTCTTTTGCTGAAAATTATGTTCCAAAATAATTGTCCTTCCCATTCCGTGATCATTACCTAATTCTTGAATTTTGACTACTTTAGCCGGGCCAATAGCCACAACTGGCACCTCTTCTGAACAAGCAAAATCAAGGCCAGTATGCTGGTAATACTTGTCTTCAGTATCCCAAACGTCAGTAGGTCCATAATAACCTCTGATATTAAAAGGACTATTAAAATCTTTTTTTAGCCAAAAGTTGCTGGTTTTAATTGGCAAAACAAAATTTTTACCTAAAGAAATTAAATTTTTATCTTCATAAATAATAACTGGCATCCCTATCCTGGCAAAATCATAAAAATATTTGGCTTGACTATCCTTCAATCTCAAACAACCGCCGCTAAAAGAAGAAGAAACTTTCTGATAATTAGAATAGTAAGGAATACCATGAATGAAAAAGTCCTGATAAAACTGAATACTCCAAGGCATATAAACATCAACTTTAGAAGAATGAACTATATTCTTCTTAGCCATAACCTCAAAATAACCGAGTGGCGTCTGGAACCATTTACCTCTTTCACCACGAGAAACAAGAAATAAAGTTTTGATTTTTTTCCTGTTTTGATAAAGATTAACTTCCATCTTGGTTAAATTAATCGTCGCTCCTCTTCCTGAAACAGGTAAAAGAGAAGAAACTATCATTTCTTCGTCAGTCCTTTCTGGAAAAAACTCTTTCTTCTTGGCTTTTTTAAAAAAATTTAAAGAGATTTCCTCAAATCTCTTTGGCTTAGGATAATAAACTTCAAAAGTGTCTTTTTCGTTAGCAAAAAGATAATCCTTTGGCAAATTTATCTGCCAGAGAAGAGAATTGTCCGAAGAGCTTTGCTTTTGATATAAAAGAGAAATTTTGTTTCTCTCAGCTAAAGATAGTTTGAAAGGTAATTGGTATTCAATAGTCAACTGGCAAGAACTCCCTCTGCCTACTTCTAACCAAGTAGCCAGAACAGTTTTGCCCGACTCCTGAAAAAATTCTATCCTTTGACTTTTATCTTTAAGAAGGTCTTTCTCTATTTCGTTCAATTCATTGTCTATTAGAAATTCTGGTTGAGAAAAATCAGTTAAAGGCCTAATTATTCTTTTTCTCCCTCCTTGAAAAGAAATCAATTGACTGCCAAGAGGTAAATAAATTCTTAAATAAATTCTATTTATTGAAAAATTTCTGCCTTTAGTTAAAAAGCTTCTTTTAATTTTTAATTTGTTAATAATTGAACCATCTTCTTTAATAGTAGAAAGAAGTTCGCTTTCTTCTTCAACAAAAGAGTCTCCGCCACCTTCAACATTAGTAGAAACAATAGCTAAATAATCTTGATTTTCTTTATTTCTCAGAACTTCCCCTGAAAAATTTCTTTCCTTAAGCCAATTTTCTAAATTTTTTTCCTGAAAATAAATTTGGATATCCTTATTTAAAAGAAGAAATTTAATTTTCTCTAAAAATTCTTTTTTCTTTTCTCTTTCTGAAAAAGCAATCTTTTTAAACAAAGAAAAGAAAAAATTTTTAAAGAAAGTATCTGATTGATTTTCAGAAAAGGACTCTTCGATTTTTTCAAAAAAATCGCTTGACCGAAATTCTCCATAAGTTCCCTCATTTAAAGGTCCGAGAATATCTAAAATCTCTAAAAAACTCATTTTATTTAAAGCAATCAAGCTATCTACTTTCTTATTTTCAGATTCTTCAAAAAAAGAAATTATTTTTCCGGCCGAAAGAGGAAAATCAAAAAAATAATTCATATCTCTAAGTTGCCATTTCTCTTCAGAGAGCCAAAAAGGATGAGGAGGAATAATTTTTTTATTTAAAGAAATGTCTTCGGCTTGATAACTTTTAATTTCTTTTAGGGAATAATCTTTTAAAGAGAGAAAAACAAGATATTTTATTAAGCCACCATTAGCCCGAGAAGTATCTTCATCTTGAATTAAAAGGAGATAATTTTTTTCGCCATCACCAGCCAAAATTTTTTCTATTTTTGCCAAAAGCGATTTTTTCTCAGCTAAAATACTTTGCCAAAGAAGATAATTTTTTTGAAAGTCTTTTAAGATTTTCTGCCAATCAGAAGGCAAAGAAAGCAAATCAACTTCTTTTAAAGTTTCTTTTATTTCTTTCAAAGACAATGAAAGATTGTCAATTTTCTTTTCAATTTCTTTTAAATCTTTCTCTGCCCCTCTTTGATAATTTTCTTCACCAAGAAAAGAAAGAACTAACTCCTTATTAGTTAAATTGTCTAGATCGTTAAGGATAATTTTAATTTCTCCCATTACCTCGTCAATTTCTTTGAGCAAAGAAAAAAGATTATTAGCAGTTAAAGAAGCCAAAAAAATCTTTTTGCTTGCCAAAACTTCTTGAGAAAATTTCTGCCAAATTAAATATGATTTATCAAAATTTATTTTAGCCGCCAAAATATCAAAATCATCAAGATCTTTTTTGGCTTCTTTTAAATAAAAGAGATAATTCTCTAGATTAAAATTCTCTAATTTGAAAAAATAATGATAGCCAATTTTAATTATTCTTTTATCAATAAATAAAAAAATTCCTAAAAGAAAAATAAAAAGAATTAAAAAAAGAATTAAAAATTTGACTTTTCTTTTAGAAGAAGATGATTTTTGAGAAGTAAATTGATTGCTCTTGACGGCCTCTTTAGAAAAGAACTCTCTTGAAAAACTTCTTTTTTTCTCTTGAGAAAAATTATTATCTGAAGTCAAAAATGAATATTTTAAATCTAAAGGACTTTCAACCCTCTCAATTTTCTCCCCATCAAGAGAATCTTTTTTTGCCGGCAAAATATCAAAAATTTGCCGAAAAAAACCTTTTCTAAAAAAAGCCATATTACTCCCGATAGAAATGATCTTCAATAGTTAAAGTAATATCCCCTTTTATCCGGTGACTCTGCCAAGTAACAATGCTTTGAACAACCATTTCATCATTGTTCTCATAAAAAATACGAATTTTTCTTTTAAATTTTGTTGGTTGACCAGAATCATAACTATAAAGAGAACCATCAAATTTTAAAGGCTGGAAAGGTCTCTCATTAAAATCGTAAAGCCTACCATCATTATAATCTATCTGATAACCATCATCATTAGCTGAAAGCCCGCTATTCCAAATTTTGCCAGCCAAAATGTTATTGCTAATTAAATTGCGAACTAACTCAATTCCTTCCTGAGCAAGATGAGAAGCAATCAATCGGTCAGAAATAACAGTATTCAAAGAACTAGTTTTGGTCAATAAAGAAACCGAAGCCAAAAGACCCATTATCAAAACTGAAAGAGCCACCAAAACTTCTAAAAGAGTAAACCCAGCACCATTTTTATTCCAAAAATGGTGCTGGGTAAACAATTTGTTTTTTTGAAAAACTTTCTTCATTTTATTCAAAGTTTAACTGGCCAAGTTTGTTGATTTTAATTTTTTTTTGATAATTACCAGTAGAAATAATAATCGTCCCTTGATTGACTTCTTTAGGATAGAAATAAACAGTTGGATCGGGCGGCCAAAAGAGAATATCATTAAAATTGATGGAAGTTATCTCTATTCCTTGATCCAAAAGAATGACTTCTTTAGTTTCACTATCATCTGTCCATTTTTTATCGGAATTATCACAATTACTGGCTTTATCAAAAAAAAGATAATATTCAGAAGTCGGTGGGTCAGGAAAATGAAGACCCCAAGCACAGATGTTAACTGTCCCTGATTCCTCCTTCAATAAAGCCAAAGAAAGACTCTTTGCTTGGGTTAATTTAGCACTCAAGCGAATAACATCTCTATTAAGAAGAATGATTTTGCTTGACTGTTTTGAGTAACTAATTGTTACTGAAAGTAAAACTAAAGCAATAAAAACAACGGCAATAATCTCAACAATTGAAGTAGCCGATAGTTTTTCTTTTTTTAAAAATTTCTTCATTGGTTCATTATTTCTTCTTCTTTAACCTTTTTTCTTTCTTCTATTTCTTGAGAAAATTTATCTATTATTTTCTGCAATCTCTCTTTAAAAGCAAAATTCTCATCTTCACTGATTTTTCCTTCTCTAGCCAACTCCTCTGCTTTCTTTTTTATTTCTTTTCTCAAATTCCTTAAAGTAACTTTGGCTTCCTCTTCCATCCTTTCCAAGATCTTCCTCAATTCTTCTCTTCTCTCTTTGCTTAAAGGAGGAAAAACTAAACGAATTAAATTCTCTTCTTTCTGAGGATTAAGATTTAAAGACGATTTCTTAATGGCTTCTTCAATTGCTGGAAGAATATTTCTATCCCAAACCTGAATAATTAACTGATTGGGCATTTTGATATTTATTGAAGACAATTCTCTTAAAGGAATCTTTTGACCATAGCACTCCACCAAAAGAAATTCAACTAATCTTGGCTCAGGTCTATTTGTTCTTAAACCAATTATCTTTTCTTGGAAATCTCTAACGACTTTTTCTCCTTCCTGATCGACTTCTTTTTTTATTTCTTCAAGTAAAGGATTCATTTTTATTTTATTATTTGGTGCGCGTTGAGGGAGTTGAACCCCCGACCTACTCGGTGTAAACGAGTCGCTCTACCGCTGAGCTAAACGCGCTTAGTAGGATTTGAAATATAATCCTTTTGATATGACTCAAGATGTTTTTCTCGAATCAACTTGCCTATAGTTCTCTTGATATTCCCAAGGAAATATTTTTTCTTGAATAACTAATTCAAGGATATTTTTTCTTTTATATTTTTTTAAACGATACTCTGCTTGCCTTGCCTCCTTAAGCGTACTACAAGGAAGGAATACTTTTAATTTTAATGGCGTTATAAAGCGAGTTGCTTTTACCTCACCGGCATTATGCTCTTTTAATCTTCTGTCAATTTTATTAGTACTCCCAATGTAATATCTACCATTTTTCAGACTTTGCAATATGTATACTCCAGGTTGCTGTTTCATATTTCAGTGTAAGCCAGCGACCTCTCCGATATACATCGGAGCGCTCTACCGCTGAGCTAAACGCGCCTGCTTAATTTACCTATCAAATTATAATTACTTTGACTAAATTTGACAAATAAATAAAATCATATAAAGCCCCTATAGTTCAATGGAAAGAACAAGGGCGTCCTAAGCCTTAGATCCAGGTTCGAGTCCTGGTAGGGGCACAAGACAGCAATTGGCGATTGGCAATTAGCAATTGGCAATAAAAAGGATACTTATTGATATTCATTGCTTTAGTGCAAAACGCAAAGCGCAAAACTAAACAAATCTAAAATCTTAGATAAATTCGAATTTCGAAATTCGAAACAAATTCGAATTTTCGAATGACCAAATGTTCGAAACGAATATCCCTCCCCCACCTATATCCTCCCCCTCCCAGAGGGAGGGGGAGGAGTAAGGAGGGGGTGGTCATTTGAACATTTGAATTTTGGTCATTGTTTCGGATTTCGGATTTCGAATTTCGGATTTTAAAATTCGGATTTGACTTTTTAGATGTGGTTTTTAGATTTTAGATTTAAGATTCTCACGGAGTGTGGCCTAGTGGTCTAGGGCGTACCCATGGGGCGGGTAAGATCGCGGGTTCAAATCCCGCCACTCCGACCATACGAAATTTTCAGAGTTTTTTGACACGAAAAAAGGCTCGCTCCGCGCCCCGTAATCAGCTTTGCTGTATTACTTCAGGACATTCCGACATCATGCCGGGATCGTTCAAAAAAAAGTTCGAGCGACGTTCAGTAATTGCGACTTAAGTTGCTCATTAGTTGATTAGTTGATTAGGATCGCGGGTTCATCCAGAACCAGAACAGAGTTCGGTTCTGGATGTCCAGTATCGAATTTATTCTGGTACTGGACAAATCCCGCCACTCCGACTAAAAGAACAAATGGCTATAAAAACTCAAGAAACGAGAAGAGAGAGAAAAAAACAACAAACTGGCTAAAAAGATAAAAGGTAAAAAAGGAACCTTTGATTTTCTGGTTTTTTTTAAAAAAAGCAAAGCAAAAAAAGCATAAATTCCTCCTAAAACAAAAGAAAGGACAAAAATAAAAAATATCTCTGGCCAAGGAAAAATAAAACTTAAAGCAAAAAAGACTTTAACATCGCCAAATCCCAAAGCTTTTTCTTGGCTAATTTTTGCTAAAAGATAACAAAAACCAGCTACAATCAAAGCACCAAGCAAAGAATCCAAAAAAGGAATATCAAATCTAAAAAAAAGATGATTAAAATAACCTAAAAAATCAGGCCTTAGAGAAATTAACTTAAAAGTATAAAAAAGATTAAAAAAAACTCCCCAAAGCAGTAAAAAATCAACTATTTGTTTAGGAATTAAATAGGTTTTTAAATCTAAAAGAGATAATAAAAAAAGAAGAAAAAAGAAGAAAAGAAAAATTAGAAAAAGAGGAAGAATTTGCCAGAGAGGAAGAGAGGGAAAAAAATAAAAAATTCGCAAAAAGACCACCAAAGAGAGAATACCAGAAAACAATTCAACTAAAGGATACTGATAGGAAATTGGTTTTCGGCAATAACGGCATCTACCTTTAAGAAAAAAGAAACTTAACAAAGGAATTAATTCAAACCACTTAAGTTGATGGTGGCAATAAGGACATTTTGATCTTCCTTGAATACTTTGCCAAAAAGAAAAACTTTCTCTTTTGTTAAATCTAAAAACTAAAACATTTAAGAAACTGCCAACAATCAAACCAAAAAGAAAAGCAAAAAAAGAAGAAAAAATTAGCATCTCAAATTTAGAAGTGAACACAATACCAACGGTCACTGTCATCATTTGACCCACAATCTAAGCTAGGCGAATTCTGAGAACAATAAGTATCTCCGGTATCAATATCGTTACTTAAAACAAAAGAATACTTTTCTA
>Ga0190334_1000312_pt1 | contig 25460 bp, 26 predicted proteins | sample 48720478_MG_FD_161270 | JGI IMG/M metagenome (GOLD analysis project Ga0190334, IMG submission 161270) | Hydrothermal vent sediment bacterial communities from Southern Trench, Guaymas Basin, Mexico - 4872-04-7-8_MG | ecosystem: Environmental > Aquatic > Marine > Hydrothermal vents > Sediment ... | reverse complement strand
TATTTTATTTTTTTCAGGAATCCCATTAAGGCGTATGCTTCTCGTCTGGTCATAAAACTCTTGGTTATCATCCTCTTCCATACCTTGAGTTGTGTTTCTTTTTTCCGCTCCGTGGCGAAGCTCATCTTCTTCATAGCACTTCTCAGGAGTTTTAGTATTTGTTCCTTCTCCTTTCTGCTCATAGGAGTATAAGGCTTTAATAATTCTTTTGTATGTTGCTCCTTGTAAATCTCGTAAAGAATTATTCCTAATGCATGGCTTATGTTAAGGGCTTTGTACTTCTTATTTGTTGGGATGCTGACTATGAAATCGCATAGTCTTACCTCCTTGTTCTTTAGACCTTGACTCTCTCTTCCCAGGATTATTGCTATGTTTATCTTGCTTCCTTTGCTTATTATCTCCTTGAGTTTCATGGCTAGTTGGGCTGGAGTGATAGGGCTTCTTGTAATATTATAATCTGTTCCTAGTTTACTCGTTGTTCCTATGAGATAATCGTACTTTGCTAATATACTAAAACCATTAATCTTGGCTTTATCAAGTATGCTCTGAGCGTTTTTTGCAAGCCTTCTTGACTCTTGGTTTATTCTACACTTAGGGTTAATAAGAACAAGCTGCTTAACACCAAAATTAGCCATCACCCTCGCAACACTCCCAATATTAGCAGGGTTCTCTGGCTCTATTAATACTATGCTAATCATTTAAATCCAGGAATAAGGGCTTTATTTAAAAATTTATCATTTAAAAATTTAAGTTAGGAGTAGAATACCGGGGTATGCGCTCTGTGATAAGAGAAGTTAAAGGTGCTAAGAGATATTAAAGAAAGAGATTAGCTAGAAATATATTGGTTAAGATACTTCGGGGAATTATTAAGAGATACTTGAAGGATATGAGTTGAATGCGAATTAAGAACAAAATCAAATAAGAGACGACACCCCGTTTATAAGAGCTGATAGTGTTGCTTCTATTATTGGCCATAGTAGAACAAGGATTATTATTAGTAAAATAATTGTTACCTTAGCCATGATGTTATTGCCTTTCTTCTCTCCAAAACTCCTTGTGAGACTTACTTGGAGCATTCTCCCACCATCAACTATCCCTAAAGGTAAGAGGTTTGCCAGCCCGAGGCCGATGCTTAGAATGAACACCCAGTTAAGCAAGCCTACAAGCCATATAAACACTTTTACCAGCACGTTATCTTCGTTGCTGAGCCTTGTTTCAACTGTTACACCTATTACTGGCTGGTCGGGGTTCTCAGGTCTGCTTGTTGTTGTTACAGTATGGTTTTCCTCATCATTACCTATGATTATTGTTTCGTTCACACTTATATTCTCAAAGGCTCGTATGAAATCCTTCACACTAGTCACAGTCATGTTATTAATTCTGGTGTACACTACGCCTGTTTTTAAGCCTGCTTGCTCTGCTGGCATGCCAGGCTCAACTTCTAAAAAACTGACTCCTACGGGGTGTACATAAGCCGCGGCTATTGGATTCGCTATAAAGGCAAAGATGAGGATTACTGCTCCTGCTGTGAGGATATTAGAAAGAGGGCCTGCTGAGAATACACTGCATTTAACAGCATCCTTTTTTTTCTTTAGTTTCTTCTCATCAGGTTCAACAAAAGCTCCGATTAAAGGTCCGAAGAATACAATACCAGTATTCTTAACATTTAGGCCATGAGCTTTTGCAACAATACCGTGACTGAACTCATGGATGCATACAACTATGAATAATGAGATGATACCGTACCAGAAAGGCACGAAGACAGGGCTGCCAGGCACAGGCACCCCTGGTAAGACAGGGGCGATCGGTGGGGGTGCTTCAGGGATGAATATGAAGTCGTGTATGCCTTTTATGATGAAGACGATGATAACAGCCATGCCGATATAACCAATGATAATCCCAAAATACCCCATGGTTCTTATAAGTCTCTTATACTTGGTTCCAATCTTATTAATGATTCTTAAGCCGATCTTAGTTCTGTAAAGAGCAATAAACTTTGCTTGGAACTGGAATTTTTTCCTCTTTATAATTATGAAAAGGATTATTATCAAGTAGAATAGGATTACCCATTTATACTGTGCTACGCTACTAAAAAAACCCATGTCAAAGAACTGAATTAGTCACGGGCTTTTTATTTGTTTTGGTTAAGAGTGCTTCTCTTTCATTACACTCTCAGCGTATCTATTTATCCACTTAGGTATGTGTTGCTCCTTTTAGTCCTTCAATATTTATCATATTTACTATACAGCAGATTAAAATTTTCTCATTGATATCTTAAAAAACTTCTTCAATAAATTCAATAAATTCATTAATTATCCGCCCTCTTCTTTTAAGGGGATGAGAATTAAGAGAAAAAAGAGGCTTTTACTTCTTCTTTATTGGTCTGAACGCCTTGGAGTTACACTTCCTACATTTAACCTTGCCAGCAAGAACCTTAAGCATGGGTGCGCGTATCTTGGTCTTACACTTCCTACACACGAATACATTCCTGAAAAGTCTTGCTTCTGCTTCAGGGAACTTTGCCATGAGGACCCCTCTTTATTAGCTTGGTTTTATCTGCTTCATAACCCTGTCGTTAAGAATCACCCAGTAGAGCACAACATCCCCTTCTTTTAATTCCGGTTTTAGTTCTTCTGGGATTGCTAAATCAAAAGTTTCATACGTTTCTGAATCCATTACCTGGGCTGTATCGCCTGTTATGCTTAGCACCTGAGCGTTTCGCTTATCAATAACAGGCACTTCTATCTCATCATGCCCTGGCATTACTATTTGTCTTTTCCTACCATCAACGATTCCTACCGCGTCCAGTCTAACCTTTGCATGCCCATGCTTCCCAGGCCTTGATACTTGTATATTAGTAACCGTGCATGCAGCACCATCAATCACAACATAGTTACCTACTTGTAAGCTGCCCACGCTTCGCCTTTTTACTTCACCACTCATATTATCACCATGAAAAGTTACTAGTCCTCAGGGATAAGATTTTATTTAAAAAGGTTTCTATGAAGATCAGAGAGGGTTGTTTTAGGATAAGCTCTATCCCTATGCTTTTTTAATACGGAGGGAAAAGCTTAAATAAGCGTCTAAACCTTTTTATTTATATGATAAGATTATCTCCGTCAAAGCTTAACTTATTCCTAGAGTGCCCTCTTTGCTTTTGGTTGCAAGAAAAGGAAGGTGTTAAGAGACCTGTAGGCGTGTTTCCTTCTCTTCCCGGGGGGATGGACTTGGTTCTGAAAAAATATTATGATAATTATCGTAACTCCTTACCTCCTGAGCTTAACGGCAGGGTTAATGGCAGGCTTCTTGCTGATTCTGAGCTTATCAAGAAGTTCAGGGATTGGAGAAAATTCTTTTTTGAAGAAGAAGATGCTACTCTGTACGGGGCAATGGACGAGTGCCTTTTTGATGAAGGAATGTATATTCCTCTTGATTTTAAGACTCGGGGGTTTGATTTAAAAGAAGACAGCACAGGGTTTTACCAGAACCAGCTTGATTGCTATGCTTTACTACTTGAGAAGAACGGTTATGAACAGCCAGGATACGCTTATCTCGTATATTATATCCCTAAAGAAGTCGGAGGGAATGGCAGAGTTAATTTCAAGATCCAAGTAGAACGAATAGGAACAAATACAAAAAGAGCTTATACTATTTTCAGAAGCGCTGTGGAGCTATTAAGAGGAAAAAAGCCTGAGCCTAATCCTCAGTGTGAGTATTGCAAGTACAGAGCAGATAACGGACTATAAGTTATGACTCCTTTACTCTCGCTCTTTTATCTTTACACCATCTTTCTCCTATGTTCATTCTATGTTCCTACTACTCCAACAAGGGATAAAAGCAGATTCTTCTATAACCCAAAACCATGCCATTCTACGCGTGATTCTATCTCCGTTGCGATACCCCTCTCTGTTACAAGAGCAACGCTCTCACACCCCATCCGTCTTGAAGCCTTTACAGTATGGTCAACTAAGTGATTTGTTCTTTGCTTTCAAAAATTTTTTTTTGAGGGCAGAATGAAAATATTATCTTGCTGATATTAACATTTTCTGTTAGTTCAAGCACTTCCTTCATATTTTTTTCAAGACGAGTTAATCACTGCTTACCACGCTCTTTTCTTCTTCTCTTTGAGGTCCTGCTATGAGATAAATGATTCTTAGCAAGAACTCTAAGAGGATTATGAAGATAAGGTATATTAAGATAATGTTAAGCTTTGATGGTAGTTGTTTCATGAACTCCCAGGACTTTGAGAAGGAGAAATAAGCAGAGTCCGCGAGGTATATTGTGAGGATGGCAAAAGGGATTGTCTTTGCCAAATCCCTTGCTAACTCTTCCTTGTAATAAGCTGCTATTCTTACTGCTCCTACAATAGCGATTGAGAATAACAAGATGCTCTGCACAACAGGATCCTTTGCAAGTAATGATAGGAGGACAAGAAGGATTATGAACCAGAAAAAAGTAAACACAGGGAAGAGCAATATGTATTCCACAACGTAGAGAATAATATGCACTATTCTTTCAAGTAAGGGGTGTTCTGCTCTGTTATACTGCGTTAAGTTAAGATTAAAAATATCTTTTCTTGCAATAAAGGTATAGAACTTAAAGACAAAGATGCCATAAACTGTTATTCCTGTTAATAAGAGGATTAGTGGATGTAGGATCTCACTAGCTCCGTAAAAGTCAAATACACTCATATACTGGGTTCTTATGAACTTATTAATATTTAAATATTAGCAAAAATTATTTATATACACTTAATTTTTATATACACTTATTCATACTTATTCCTTTTCAACTCAATCATCAGGGCATGGAAAAAATGGATGAACCAGCAGAGCAACTCGAAATATTTCAGTACGAGCTTATTAAATTGTTAAAAAAGATGAATAAGAATCTGGAAGAGATTAATAATCATCTCGAGAAGCTTAGCAGTAAGAAGACGTAAAAAACCTTTTTTTTGAGTAGGGGGTTACTTAGGAATAATAATGCTCCTAACACCTCTTTTTAGTCTCAGCAGTTTTTTTGCGAGTTTTTATGGCTTCTCAGCTATTCCTCATCCTGCTAAAGTGCGAATTAGTGCAAAAGTAGTGCAATAATCACCCAGAGGACTGGGAGGATGATTAAGGGAAGGCCAAATAAATTCTTCTTTACCTCTTTTGATGATAGCATTGCGAATCCTTCTGTAAAAGGGATTATGAAGAAGAGTAGGATAATAATAAATTCTCCGAGAGTGTATGTGTACTGCCTGAAGATTAGTATGTTAAACAAGAAAAGATTAAGAAGGCCCATTACTAGTAGTGTTGTTCCAATACCCTTTCTTTTTTTATCACTAAAAACCTTTGTCCTGAGAATGATCACTCCTAGTACAAGATAGATTAATAAGGACAAGGCCAGTATCAAAGCAAAGCTTGTAAACACCCACTCAGCCATTCTCATCATGTTATCTTAGCTAATAACTATTTAAAACTTATTAAAACCATTTTTTAAAACCAGTTGAAGAATCTTCTTCTCCTTTGCTTAAATATTTTTCTCAGCTTCTTTTTTTTCAAGAATCTTCTTAACTTCTCCTCGATCATGGGATTATCAAATTCTTTCTCTTTTCTTCTGAACTCCTTTGTATGATGGTAACTCCTGCCATTCCTGGACTTAAACTTATGCTTTTTATGCAGTAACTCATGATACATTATGTAATCCAGCAATTCCTCATCCTCTGCAAGCACTCTCGAGATAATAACTGTGTTGGAGCCGTACTCATAACAACCGAGTTGTGAAAAACTATTACCCCCCCATTTCAGGTTTGGTTTGTCCATAAAACCATTAAAATATTTCTCATTAACACGGTTAAAACTCTTCTCAAGCAAAGGATCGCTCTCCTCTGGTTCAGAATAATCACCTATCTTCTTTATGAAGTTCTCATATAGTTCTGTGTTAAGAGTTCTCTTATTCTCCTTATAGACTCTGATTAGTAAGGTTTGTATCAAGCCAATTTTTATTTCATCACTGATACTCCGCCATTCATGAGAAAGATTAAAAATCATGGAACAATCATTATATTTCACATTAGCATTGTAAGGGTTAAAAGCACGCGAGTACTTAACTACCAACCTCTTATTCAGCTTCTTCTCAGGGAACAACTCAGAGAAAGCTTTTTCTGCGAGATTCATTTTCACGTATGCACAGGGTACCTGAGAATAGCTGCAACACCACCCATTTCTTTTAATTGCACTCCTTCTCTTGTCTCAGATGAAATAACTTCTATATCTGTGCCGACCTTCTTAGCCGTTTCATCAAACTCGTCAAGTAATCTATCACTAAGAGTCTCTGATAAGAGCAGAGTATCAACAGCACCCATTACTAAGCAATCCTTCACCTCCTTCTCACCGTAAGATACCATCTCCGGCTTAGTAGCTAGGAGGTTAAAGAATCTTTGCATTAGCTTTTTCTCCTTAGCAACCTCTTCCTCTGCAAGCACATCCTGGGATTTCTCAAGTAACTCCTGAAGACCAAATTCTCCTGTATAACTAAGATCTTTTACAGCAATGATCTTCTTCCTCACATCAGCTGTTAAGTAACCTTTGTTAAGGAAGTCCGTGGTTGTGGTGCTAGGCCCGCCGAGGAGTATGCCTTTCAAGTCTTTTAAGAAGAGGAACTGGTTCTTCATATACTCAGCGACTTTCTTGTAATGATCCTTGATAGCACCTTCTCTAAGACGAGCAAACCTCGGAGCTGACTGACCACCCGCACGTATCTTACCAGGCACCTCTGAGTGAGTCTTCTGCAAAGGAATAATTGTCTTACCTTTTAACAAGGCCAGAGTAGCGTCTCTTCTATCCATAACCACCATACCATAAACATCTTCGTGCTCAACCATCTCTCTGAGCGGGTCCAGGACGAACTCCTTGTCACACCTGTAAAGCCTCTGATTAAGCGGTATGGGTGGCTCAACACTCCACACCTTGAAGTCCTGCTGTCCCTCGCGCTCAGCCACGTTCCCAGAGAAAACAGCCAAGCCGTGCTCAGGGGTTCTTTTGAATAGCTTTAAGTGCTGAATCATCTTTTCAAGGGCATCAATAACATTCTTCCGCGTGCTACTACTCTTAATATTACTAGCTGTACCTTGCTCTTGCTGTAAATGATTAATAATCTTATTAATATCATACCCAGAGGGGATGTACACTGATACTAGTTCTGTATGCCTCCCTCTATGTTGCTCAAGCTCCTTAATGAAATGCTTGAGTTTAAGCTTCTGCTTAGCACTAATTCTAAGCTTCTCCTTCTTATCCTTATTATCACTCATCTCATCCCATAGACTATAAATAAGGCTTTATAAAGATTGCTGAAGAAATATAAGAAGATAGACATTCATGTAGGAATCATTATGGAAATCATAAATCATGAATTACGGATTATAGCAACATTTAAAATATCCTTTTGATTATTACTCTTGCATGCTGGAACTTTCAGAGCTAAGAAGAAAGAATCTTGAACTAGCCAAAAAAAGATTTAAGGAATCTGTTAATACTGACTTGCTCATAATAAATGCTATTAATAACTTTGAAGAACTACAAAAGATTATTAACACACTTACGAAGAAGCTCAGGGAATGGTATTCTCTTTACTTTCCTGAACTAGACAGAGAAGTGCAGGATAACGAAGCCTTTGTAAGGCTTGTCATTAAGAAGAATAAGAAAGAGTTGCTAAATGAACTAGGCCTTAAGGAAAGCATAGGCGCTGAGCTCAATAAAGAGGATTTAGAGCCAATCATCTCATTAGCACGGCTTATTAATAACTTAATCAAAGAGAAACACTTATTAGAAGAGTATCTGGAGAGAACCATGCGTTCGTACTGCCCAGAGACGTCTACCATAAGCGGAGCTCTGATAGGAGCTAAGCTGCTAAGAGGAGCTGGGAGTCTTAAAAAACTTGCAATGATGAGAAGCAGCACTATCCAGTTGCTAGGAGCAGAAAAGGCTTTGTTTAGGCATATAAGAACCGGGGCTAAGCCACCCAAATACGGTTATCTTATGCAGCACCCTCTTGTTCAGAACGCAAAGAAAAAAGACAAAGGCAGGGTAGCAAGGGCTTTGGCGGATAAAATATTTATTTGTGCAAGGGTTGATTATTTCAAAGGAGCTCCTATTGCAGCAAGGTTATTAGATGAGTTAGAGGAGAAATTCAAAAAAAAGAGTTCAACTGAATAACGGGTTTTCACAACGTGTTTTCAACACTATTCAAATAATTCCTTTTTTAGTTTTAAAATTAGTTTTGAAATATTATTTTTTAACCATAATTTTTTTTTGTATGAACCAAAAGCTTTTAAACAATAAAAAAACAGTTTTAATTAATACGAGGGCGAGGCTTTATGAGAATAAGTAGGCATAACAAACTCTTACTGATCGAGCAAGAAGTCACCGCGTTAGTCCTCGTAATCATTCTGGGATTTGTTTTTAACTTCTTAAAGTTCAACCCTTTTTTCTACCTAACAACCCTGCTCATTGGTTTCATATTATATTTCTGGATGTTATATGAAGAGAATGTTCATAGAACAGGGAGGAAACATGCTTATTTTGAACATACCTCCAGTTATATAATGGTAGGGCAGACAGCCCTTGTGCTCGGCTTGTTATTCCTACACTTAAAGATTCATTTTCTCATAATTATCTTCATGGTTATAAGTGTGATTATGTACAGTGTTAGTCTTAGTAGGATAATACTCTTCAAAGCGGTGTTCCCTAAATAACAGGAAGTAATCAGAATTAAATCAGGAAGGCAATGGGTGTTCTGAGTGGAGCAAATCAAGAAATTCAATGTGTACAAGGATAAAAATAAGAAAACGATTCTCTACACTAAGAATCTGACTCCTGGGAAATCCTTGTTTGACGAAGAATTAATAGTAGAGAAAGGTGTTGAGTACAGAGCCTGGGATGTTACTCGGAGTAAGCTAGCAGCAGCCATTAAGAAAGGAATATCCCAGATAGGTATCAAGCAAGGAGATGTAGTCCTTTACCTCGGAGCAGCTCACGGCTTCACACCAAGCTATGTATCAGACATTGTAGGCGGTAACGGCTTTGTTTTTTGCATTGACAACGCTCCTCGCGTATTAAGAGACTTAATATTCGTATGCCAGCAAAGAACTAACATGGCACCCATCCTCGCGGATGCTAATCACCCCGCAGAATACAAAGACTTAATCACCTCAGAAGTTGATGTTGTTTATCAAGACCTTGCTCAGAGGAACCAAGTAGATATATTTCTGAAAAACTGTGAAGCTTACTTGAAGAGAGGCGGCTTTGGCTTACTAGCAGTGAAGGCGAGGAGTATTGATGTTTCAAAAAAGCCTACAGGAATATTCAAGCAGGTAAGGAAACAACTTGAGCAGAGCACCATGGTAGTCGTGGATTACAGGGAGCTAGCTCCTTACGAGAAGGACCACGCGCTTTTTGTGTGTAAAAAGAAATAATCCGTTTTAATTCTTATCCCAAGCAAGTCTTTACCAATCCGCGGGATGAATTATTCAGCTTATGAACAGATTCTTACTAGAGAAATTAGGGTCGCTGGTCAGATTAACCCCTAGTTCTCTTAGACCTGCTTCATCACCCGGCGTAGGGATGTGTGTAATATGTACTTCACAGCTTTTAAGCTCTTTTAATTTCTCCATGGCTAACTTAGCATTAGGATTGGTGGCTGCGCTTATACTAAGAGCAATAAGTGTTTCTCCTAAGTCAAGGCTCACTGTTTTCTTACTTAGAATATTTTTCTTAAGCTTACCTATCGACTCTATTGTGTTAGGGGATAATAAATGTGTCTTATCAGGGATTCCCGCTAACTCTTTTATAGCATTTAGCACAAGACTGGATGCGGAGTGCATAAGAGGAGAGTTCTTTCCTGTAACGATTAGACCATTCCTTAACTCTATTGCTGCTCCGCAAAAAATACCTTCATCACCCTTATTCTTTTTTTCTGCTTCTTTTGCTGCTTGCCTTGCTGGCATAACCACCTTCCTGTCTTCTGGCTTAAGATTCAACTCTTTCATAAGAAGCTCTACTCTTTGAACTGTCTCCTTGCTAGCAAAACCCATTGCGTACTCACAGCCGTATCTAAAATATCTCCTTATTATCTCCTGCTTTGCAGCTTCTCTTACAACCTCATCATTAATAATCCCAAAACCAGCACGATTAACCCCCATGTCTGTTGGGGACTTATATATTGATTCAGTCCCTGTTATCTTTTCTAATATCTTTTTAAGCACAGGAAATGTTTCTACATCCCTATTATAATTAATTGCTTCCTTATTATAAGCCTCTAAGTGAAATGGGTCAATAAGGTTAAAATCTCCTATGTCAGCAGTGGCTGCTTCATAAGCCATATTAACAGGATGCTTAAGGGGAAGGTTCCAGATAGGAAAAGTCTCAAACTTAGCATACCCTGCTTTTATACCTCTTTTATAATCATGGTATACTTGGGATAAGCAGGTAGCTAGTTTTCCACTGCCAGGTCCAGGACCAGTAACTATTACCAAAGGTTTTTCTGTTTCTATATACTCATTAGCTCCATAACCTTCATCGCTCACGATTAAATCAATATCTGCAGGGTACCCTCTTATAGCTTTATGAGTGTATACTCTTATATTCCTTCTTTCTAATTTATTCTTAAAAATCTTAGCTGCCGCCTGGTTATCAAAACGAGTTATAACAACCCCTGCAACCCTAAGACCCCGATCTTTTAAGTCATCAATCAGTTTGAGAGCATCAACATCGTAAGTAATCCCAAAGTCAGCTCTTAGTTTCTTCCTCTCAATATCCCCTGCATAAATGCAAAGAATAATATCAGCTTTATCCTTTAATTTTTGCAATAACCTCATCTTAACATTAGGGTCAAAGCCAGGCAGGACCCGAGATGCATGGTAGTCAAATAAGAGCTTGCCTCCAAACTCAAGGTATAACTTATTATTAAACTTCTTAACTCTCTCAAGAATAGCAGAGCTTTGTTCTTTTAGGTATTTCTCATTATCAAAACCAATTCTGTTCATATTAAGAGACCTATTAAAACCTTTTTTTCTTTGCATTAAAAAAGAAACAAAAAACACATATATAAATATTTATGAGAAGAGACATAATAACTATAAAATAAATATTTAAATAAATATGACCATTAAAAATATGCTCCTACAAAACCACAAGAAAAAATTAATAAAATATTAAAAAAGTATTAAGGAGCGCTGAGGATTACAAAAACCCGCCTTCTTAAAAACCCCTTTCAGTAACCCATCTAATACTCCGCCAAAATTATTTTTCTTGTACCAATTCGTCTTCCTATAGTCATATATATCAAAAGTATCATTCTCCGAATCCAAGAAGAACCTCTTTGTAGTTAGGTATGCGTCCTCCTCCTAATAATAGCTCTTATAAGCTTACGAGACATAATCCTGTGCTGGAAGTGCTTTTTCAGAACATAAAGATTCTTATCCACCCATTTCTTACGAAGAGCCTCATTCCTAATAATACGCATAGTCCTCCTAAGGGATTCCTCTTCAACTTCAAACCTCTTAAGAGCAATAACCTTGAAGCCCTTCCTAGCAATGTCCTTTACAAACACAGGGTAAGTATAAACTACAGGGATTAGGCCTGAGGCTAATACTTCTAACAAGTTGTTGCCAAAGCCTTCTATCTCACTAAAATAAGTAGCAATCCCTCCCAGTCTCGCAATTATTTGCGGTATCTCCTCAAACTTGATATCAGCTTTCTTGTAGTCCTCTGCGAATACCATAACCACGTTCTTGGTATTGTACTCCTCACAGAGCTTCTTATGCAGCCTTTTCAAAGACCTCTTATACCACTTACTCTCATCTCTGCTGTGACCTGACACAAAGAAGATAATCGCTTTATAGCTGGTTTTACTCCTAAGCCTTCTTAACAATTCAAAACAATACCTCAAAGCAAAGTCAATCCTCTTCCTTGGAATAATCCTTGTGTGTTGTAAACAGAAAAGAACCTGTTTCAAGCTCAGATTTCTATGCTTTAACAACCCCCTGATATCATAATCCTCTAAGAACCTAACAACCCTTTTGCTAAGCCTCGCTCTTCTTAACTCATCATAGGAATTTATAAAAACATCTGTTGTATTATAAATAACATCATGATTAGAAAGCATGGAGTCATAAAAACCAGGCTGCTCCTTATCAATCTCAAGGAAATAGTTCTGAGCAATATTAAACTGCAAGGTGTTAATAAAAATAATGTACTCCACGTACCTCCCAGGCACCCCTTCAAGAAGGTACTTCCTAGCCTCATCCGACGGGTTTCTGAAACGAGGCCTTTCAAGATGTGAATCATGCCACCACAAGATATACTTCGGTGTCCTCTTACCTTCAAGGATATTATGCTTATAATACCTTGATATACCAATAGAACTAATAAAATTAACCGGATGCGAAGAGTTATGAACAATAAGTACATCAATCTTGTTCTTCTCCACAAACTCTCTCACAGCACTCTCTGCTTCTCCAATCGCTTGCTCTATCTCTTCGCGTAGCTCGTCACTGTAACCTTTCTCAAAGTATCTAAGCATTAACTGGTTAGTCCTATACCTATGCCATAACACCTTTCTTTGATGAATATTCCTACCTCTACTCTTAGCCTTACCCACCAGGTAATAAATGTTACCCTTATTAATGCCGAGCTCCTCAACCATTACCTTCTCCAATTGCTTAATCACAATAGAAACACCGTCATGAAAGCCGATCTGGGAGTGAATAATCCCGTACCTAAGCCTAGGAACATCTTTTTTCCTGAACTTCAAAGTCTTCAGAAGATTATTATGAGACACCATTCTTACATTCTTATACAATCCTTGAATCTAGTTAATTCTTAATATAAAAAGTTTGTTGTATAACCAGTCTTGTTGAAAAAACTTTGCTATGGCCCCCTAGGATACTTTTAGCAAGTAATCCTTCTTGAACACACACCTCTTAAGAGCTATATTAGAAATACTCCTTGTTTAGTAGCATAAAAAAAATAATTTTTTTATCCTTAGGATAACAACCTTTAAAAAAACCAATGAACTAACGCTTCGTAAAAAAAATGGGATTACAAGGATTAAGACTTTACAACACACTAACACAGAAGAAGGAGGAGTTCAAACCTATTAATCCTCCGCGTGTAGGCATGTACGCGTGTGGCCCAACAGTTTATAATTATGCTCATATAGGTAATCTACGTACTTATATATTCAATGATATCCTAAGAAGAACTCTCCTGAAGAACGGTTATAAACTAACACATGTAATGAACATAACAGATGTTGGTCACCTCACAAGCGACGCTGATACAGGAGAGGACAAAATGCTAGTAAGCGCTAGGAAGGAGAAAAAGAGTGTGTGGGACATAGCGGACTTCTATACAAAAGCCTTCTTCAGGGATACAGCGCTATTAAACATTCAAAAACCAGATATTATCTGCAAGGCAACAGAGCACATAAATGACATGATAGAGATGAACAAGAAGATAGAAAGAAATGGTTATGCTTATTTCAAAGGCGGCAATCTCTACTTTGATACAGGGAAACTCAAAGATTATGGTAAACTAGCAAGATTAAAGCTTGAGAACCTGAGAGAAGGAGCAAGGACTGATAAGGATCCTAATAAGAAGAACCCCACGGACTTTGTTCTGTGGTTTACTAAGTCCAAATTCCAAGACCAAGAAATGAAATGGCCTAGCCCGTGGGGGGTTGGTTATCCAGGCTGGCATATTGAGTGCAGCGCGATGAGCTCAAAATATCTTGGCGAACAATTCGATATTCATACAGGAGGAATAGACCACATACCTGTTCATCACACAAACGAGATTGCGCAGGCAGAAGCAGCTTTTCAGAAGAAACCATGGGTGAGGTACTGGATTCACGCAGAATTCCTAGTGATGGATAAGGGTAAGATGGCTAAGAGCTCAGGCGAATTCATAACTCTACAAACACTTATTGATAAGGGCTTTAACACATTGGCTTATAGGTACTTATGCCTCGGAACCCATTATAGGAAACAGCTCATGTTCAGCTGGGAGGCTATGAGGACAGCTGCTAGTGCTTATAAGGCTTTGAAGAACAGGATTATGGAATTAAAAGATGAGAACACAACCTTTGATAAGAGTAACAAGAAAGAATATTACAAGACAGAATTTATGAACAGAGTTAATGATAACCTTAACATGCCCAGAGCCTTAGCTCTACTTAATAATATGCTGAGAGATGATAGTCTTGGTAGCAAAGAAAAAATAGAGTTAATAAATGATTTTGATGAAATCCTTGGTCTTGACTTACTCAAAGAGGAAAAAATAGAGGTATCCGAGGATGTTAAGGAGCTTGTTGAGAGAAGAGAACAAGCAAGAAAGAAAAAAGATTTTAAACTCGCTGATAAGCTACGAGAAGAGATAAAAGCTAAAGGCTTTATACTCGAGGATACAAGCGCAGGGCCAAAACTTAAGAAGCTGTGAGCTCCACTTAAATAATGACAGAGCACCACCCAGCGCTAACTAAAATAATAAATTATATAAACAGTTTCTTGTTTATTCCGCTCTAATAAACATGCCTCCGTAGCTTAGTGGTGGAGCATGCGGCTGTTAAAGCGAAGTGCTGAAACCGCAAGGTCCCCGGTTCGAACAAGGAATCAGAGGCTTCCTGATGTGTTTCAGGGACTCTGTGCCTACGATAATCCGGGCGGAGGCGTTCCCCACCAACCTTTCAATTTTTTTTGGGCCCGTAGCTTAGCCTGGTAAACCTCATCAGGTTTAATCGAGCTGTGCGGCATGCGCGCCTAGCTGCTTTTAGCCCCACGGTAAATACCTGAGGTTCGGCAATGGAGCACACGACTGATAAGGCATAGAAGTTTTTGTTCATGCCTGCCAGAAGCTCTGCTTCTGAGCACGAGTAGAAATCGTGCGGTCCTGGGTTCGAATCCCAGCGGGCCCATACCCTTTTAACACTGTTAATACTTAACTTTGAACACCCACAAATCTTTTTAATATCTTAAAACCCTTTTTGTTTAAGGAAGTAAAAGAATGCAAAAAACCTTTAAGATAATGCAGTTGTATGAAAACGCTGTTCTTAACATCTGCGCTGACACACTAAAGAGGAACAAACAAGCCCTGGTTTTTGTGAGTACTAAGAGTAGTGCCGAAGCAGAAGCAGAAAGAATTAGCAGGAAGATAAGGGTTAAAGACAGTGATAAGAGGAGCTTAGAAGAAGTTAGCAGCAAGGTTTTACGCGTCCTTGATAAGCCTACAAAGCAGTGCCAGAGACTAGCATTATGTGTTAAGAAAGGGATTGCTTTTCACCACGCAGGCCTGCATTCAGCTCAGAAGGAACTCGTAGAAAATAATTTTAAGAGGGGACTCATAAAAGTGATATGCGCTACGCCTACTTTGGCGTACGGTATAAACCTCCCTGCTTTCCGCGTCATAGTACGTGACTTAAAGCGCTTCTCTGGTCCGCGAGGAATGAACTGGATACCTGTACTAGAATTCTTACAGTTCTGTGGCAGAGCTGGAAGACCTGATTTTAAGGATAAGCATGGAGAAGCGATTTGTGTTGCACAGACACAGAGTGATAAAAAAAGAATTATCGAGTACTATATAAGTGGTGAGCCAGAGGAGATTCTGAGTAAACTCGCAGTAGAACCTGTGCTAAGAACCTACGTATTAAGCTTGATAGCAACAGAGTATGCTAATACAGAAAACGAGTTAATGAGTTTTTTTAAGAAAACATTTTATGCATATCAATTCAAGGATATGAAGAAGTTGGAGAGAATAATTAAACGGATATTAAATGACCTTGAGGAATGGGAGTTCATAACAATAAGCACGGATTACTTGGAAGCCACGCTTCTAGGCAGGAGGGCGAGTCAGCTATACCTAGACCCCTACACAGCTCATTACTTAGTAACCTGTTTGAGAAGAGCAAAAAACAGGATTATAAGCCCGTTCTCTTTCTTACAAATGATATCAAACACCTTGGAGTTAAGACCATTACTCACGGTTAGGGCAAAAGAATATGATTATATAGAGGAAAAAATAGCAGAGCACCAAGCATCCCTTCTATGCTTAGAGCCAAGCATGTTTGAACCCGAATACGAGGAGTACCTTAAGAGTATAAAAACAGCTATGTTCTTTCTTGACTGGATTAACGAGGTGGATGAGGAACTCTTACTAGAACAGTACGGTATACGGCCTGGAGAGACAAGAGCCAAACTTGAGCTAGCAGACTGGTTGCTCTACTCATCACAAGAGCTATGCAAATTGATAAGACTCCACGGCTTAATAAGAGAGATTAATAAGCTGAGAGTAAGGTTGAAGTATGGTGCAAAGGAGGAGTTATTACCCTTATTAAGACTGAGGAATGTTGGGAGGGTAAGAGCGAGGAAGCTTTATAATAATAAGATAAAAGACTTGGATGATATCAGAAAAGCGGATATTACAAGACTAACCCAACTACTAGGAAGACAAACAGCTCTTTCAGTAAAGAAACAATTAGGACAGGAATACGCTGAAGAAAAAATTCGTGTGAAGAAGAGTAAAAGAAAGGGGCAGACAGCTCTCACAAGGTATGATGAAAAGTCTTCATGATAAAGAATGGTTTTGTTAATCATAGGCGTGGATCCTGGAACAACACTTGGCTATGCTATTCTTAATGACAAAGGAGAATTTATTAGTAGTGGGTCTGGTAAGAACGTAACGATGAGTGAGCTAATAAATAATATTATATACTTCGGCAAACCTTTAATAATCGGTTGCGATAAGAATCCTGCTCCGAGTTTTAACGAGAAGCTAAGTGCTAAGCTAGGTGCGAAGCTGTTCCACCCCAAAAAGGATTTACTAGTTAAAGAGAAAAAGGAGTTAATCACTAAGTATGATGCTAAGCTTAATGCTCATGAGCAGGACGCCTTGGCTTCTGCTGTTCTTGCTTTTGAGAAACACAAAGTATTCCTTGAGAAGATTAATCGTTTTTTGAAGAAGCAGAGAAGAGAAGCCTTAGAAGAAGATGTTAAGCTTATAATGATAAGAAACGAAGAGCTTCCCTTACAAGCCGCTCTTAAAATAGCTCTTAACAAGTATGAGGTGAAAAAAAGCAAGGGAGGAACTGGAGCGAGGTCAGGGCGAATCAAGAGTGAGAAAAGACGTATTGGCGAGCGCCAACTCAAAGAGTTGGAATCAAGAATACTTGTTTTAGAAGAAAGAAATAAGAAACTAAGAAAGATTCTCGAGGATAAAAATAAATTAATAGGAAAGCTTAGGAGAAGACTTAGATTAATCCCCCGAGAAGAACTTATTGATTATAAGGAGACTAGGATTAAGCATTACGCGAAGCAGTTAAAAGAAGCCACAAGACGTCTAAGGCATTATGAAAAGGAGATTAGAAGACGAGATGAGTTCATAGCAAGCCTTAGCAGAGGAGTTCTTGTAAAGAAGTTAGATGATTTAAGCCAGGATGAGTTCATAAACAAGAAATTCCTTAACATTAGTAAAGACGACATCCTATTAGTAAGCAACCCTGCTAGTGTTAGTAAGAGCGTTATTAGTACTCTTCAGGGTAAGGTAAAGATAATAATCACAAAGAGGATTCCTAGGAGTAAAGCATCAGGTTTTATATTTATAAAGCCGGATAATGTGATAATAAAAGAAAGCACTTTCTTTGCAATTGCTGATAAAAACGCTATTGAAGAAGCATTAAAAAAGAAGGATGTTCTGAAAAGCATTATCGAGGAGTATAAGAAGAAGAGGGTTCAGTCAACAATATAAACGCCTTGATGAACAACCACGTTTACTTCTTGCCCTACATCCAAGTGTTGTTTTGGCTTGTTCTTAACCATGCTGGACTGGTAGTCAAAAGGGTTAATAACTTCTAAGTCGGGATGAACCCTTGATACGTAAGTGGAGTGCTTCTTAAGAACATGATAGCTGAGCTTTGAGTAATCAACACTTAAGAAACTATTCTTTTTTAAGTCTAATAGTTTTATCTTCTTACCCGTCTTCTCAACCCGGAATACTCTGTTGTCTGAGAGAATAACATCTCCTTTCTCAAACCCGGGAAGCCTGACGAACACATTAAGTCTGTATATGTTCTTGCTAGTCTGTCTGCTCCTAGAATAAAGGTGAGGGCTGGCCTTATATACGCCTCCGTATGTTTCGTACAGCTCTCTTCCAAGACTCTGAACTACCCTCTTATTAGTCAGGTATAAGTCATAACCATCCTCAAGCTTCTTAACCTTATTAATAAAGACTCCTTTACGCCTTAAACTCTCAACTCTTCTTTTTAACACCTCAACACTTTCTTCGAGGAGTCTTAGCTTAGAACTCCTAACCTGTAAGATAGCTTCGTAATACTCGGTTCCTTCCTTTGAGCACACATCACATTTTCCAAGCTTAAGAATAATCTTTACAACATGCTCTTTGCCTTTACACCTTGCAATAACCTCGTTTTCTCTCTTCTCTTTAAATGCTTGAGGTGTTTCTACTCTGCTGAAACTAAGCTTAGCCCTTGGCAGCTCGGCTCTGATCTTCTTAGCAATCACTCCTTTAATATTCTTAAAAGACTTCCACTTGTTACGATCCAAGTACTTATTACAAGAACAATAAGTAATAGTGATAGGCTTCATACGAACAAAAAACCTCTCTTTTCTATAAATCTTATAATAATCCTCAGCTAAAACAGTATTCCTTAGGAGTTTTTAAATGTTTAGGATGAATACGCCAAAAACCACAACCTTTTTTAAGCCCTTGTTTTTTCATGATTCTTTAATGTTAATGTTAAGAAGAGAAAAGAAAAAGAAAGAAATAGGAGAATCAAGAAAAGGTTCAGGGTTCTCAGCAAGAGTGAAGCCGTCTAAGAAGCCAACAACGTGGTACGGTAAGGTATGGTACTTTATCTGGCATGATAATTCTGTGTGGAGCTGGATTGTGAATATAATATTAGCGTATATTCTTATCAAGTTCATTATTTATCCTGGGTTAGGACTTCTTCTCGGCACGAATTTCCCAATCGTAGCCGTGGTCAGTGATAGCATGGAACACCACGCTGGTTTTGATGAGTGGTGGGCTAAGAATGAGGATTACTACCTTGCTCTTAATATTACCAAGCAGGACTTTGAGAACTACCCTTTTAAGAATGGTTTTAACAGAGGAGACATCATGTTCCTCATAGGAAGAGACCCTGCGGATATAGATGTGGGTGACGTGATTGTATTCAGGTCCAAAAAACCTTACCCAATAATTCACAGGGTGATAAAGAAGGATAACAAAGCAATGTGGGTGTTTCAGACAAAAGGAGATAATAATAGGGTTCAGATAAGAGATGATGAACTTGATGAGACGCGTGTCCTTGAAAAACAACTATTAGGCAAAGCCGTGGTAAGAGTCCCGTGGCTGGGCTATGTAAAAATCTTGTTTGTTGATTTACTAAGGATTACAGGAATACACTACTTTTTTTAGTCTTTTTAGTCTTTAAAGGGTTAATGCGGGCCTTGCTAGTCTTATTCTTTATAATACCCTTAAACACTTGAACACTTTTTTTTTATTAAAACAAAAAATATTTAAAGAGCTCTCAAAAAAAGAGTTTTTTATAATGGGTTCAGGGGATTTTTCATGCCTATGTTTTGTCCGAAGTGCGGCTCATTATTAAAGCCTAAGACCGAGAAAAAGAAGAAAGTGCTTGCGTGTAGTTGTGGCTACACTACCAAGGACTTAGAAGCAGCAGAGATAAAAGAGAAGATTACAAAGGAAGAAAAGGAGGTGCATGTCGTAGAGGAAGATAATTCTACGCTCCCAGTGACAGATGCGCAGTGCCCTGAGTGTGGTAATGAAAAAGCGTATTATTGGACTCAGCAGATGAGAGCAGGTGATGAGCCAGAAACCAAGTTCTTGAAATGCACTAAGTGTAAACACGTCTGGCGCGAGTATGACTAAAGAAAAAATGATTAATCCGAGTGAGTACGTTATTAATAATTCTTTAAGAATCCTTGTTAAGCCGGGTAAAAAGAGGAACTGTGTTCTTGGTTATGATTACAAGAAAAAAGCTTTGCTCATAGAGGTAAAGGCTCCTCCTCACAATAACGAGGCGAATAAGGAAGTCGTAAGGTTTCTTTCAAAGCTTTTAAGAAGAAAGATTAGGATTAAGAGTGGGCATACAGCCAAGCTTAAGACCTTGGTTGTTCATTGATTCTCGTACTTCTCAACTTCCTCAGTGAAGTACTCAAGCTTCACACCGGCTTCTCTTAACATCTTCTCAGATTCCTCACCTCTATGATACTTCTTCTCGCACACCACCCTTTTTATACCACAGTTAATAATAAGCATTGCGCATACCCTGCAAGGAGTCATCTTACAATAAAGAGTTGCTTTGTCAATAGACACGCCAAGCTTAGCTGCTTGACATATAGCATTCTGTTCCGCATGTACAGTCCTCATACAATGCTGAGACACACTGCCGTCCTCATGAATCACTTTTTTCATAAGATGCCCCACGTCATCACAATGAGGAAGACCTGACGGAGAACCAACATAACCCGTGACGAGCAGCCTCTTATCCCTCGCAATCACACAGCCACTCCTACCCCTATCACAAGTCGCTCTCTTAGCAATAGCTCTTGCTACTTCCATGAAGTATTCATCCCATGAAGGCCTAGTGTACTTCTCTTTTTTCTTGCTATGCCCTTCATTTTTTCTACTCATTCCCAAAACCCCCTTTTTTTTCTTTAGTGATTTCCTTAATAAGATTATCAATTTTCTTGTAAAGAGATTGTAGTGTTGAGTTATTACAAATTATGAAGTCAGCCATCTCCTTGCATCTTAGTAACTGCTGATTAGCAGAGTGCTTGCTCTTAAGCTCTCTCTCCTCTGCTCTTCTGAACTCCTCTAGTGTTAAAGGGTCTTTCTCTCTTCTTCTCTCCTTCACCCTCTTAAACCTTACGTGTAGAGGCGCATCGACAAATAATAGGACGAAGTCTTTTCTCTGCCTTAACGCTTCTACTTCACCCGGGTTTCTTATTGAGTCAATAACAAAGTCTTTTTCCGGCTCCTCTTTTATCCTTTCTAAGATTCTCTCTGCGAGCACAGAGTTACCGAACTCTTTTCTTAACTCATTACCCACCTCCTGAAGTCGCTCCCTTGTGACTTCTAAACCCCGGCTTCTAATCTCATCCCTAATAACATCTGATAAAGAGTAATAGACAAAGCCCTTCTTCTTGGTAAGGTAATCTGCTATGGTGGTCTTACCTGCTCCTAAGAAGCTTGTTAAGCCAATAATCACTTCTAAAAAACCCCCTTCTATTTCTAAAGAGGAATCATAATGGTTTAATAAATGTTTTTATAAAAACAGGTTGTGAAAAAAATAGTTGAAAAAAAAGACTTTGGTTAATAAGGAGAATTAAAATTTTTAAATAAAAGAAAAATAAGAGTGTTTAAAAACCCTCCTTTTTTTTGATACAACGCTTCATTAACAAATAAAGAAAACGCTTTATTATAATATTATAATTATAGAAAAACCCAGAATAGTTCTAAAAAAAATTCTGAAACACTGATAAAGCAATGATAATAACACTGTTTTTGATTATAATAAAAAATAATGGTTTGGAAGATGATACTATAATATGATACTTTGAATATAATAATACATATAAAAAAATAAGAATTCCCATCTTATAACAAGGATTTCCTTTCGGAGCGGTGGCGTTCAATGGTTCAAGTCATACTAGCAGGAACCAATGTTCCTATCCGGATACGACACGAATTAGAAGGATTAATCGGGTATCTAAGGAGTTCTCCAGAACATAATACCGAGAAACTAGAACATGCCCGGCTCAAACTGGAGGAGTTAATAAACCAGTTCACACCCGAAGTAATATGCGCTGCGTATGCAAGGATTAGTAGAAGTAAGAAAAACGTTGATGAGCTTCTTGAAGAAGCCTTAAAAGATATTCCTAGAGCAAGAAAATCTAATGAAGCAATCATTTTTGGGATGGGTCATCACTCAGTAGCGGACCATGCTATTTTTAATTTTAATATAAGAGGTGCTTCTAGGCTTCTCATCGAAGAGATTGAGAAGAGAAGAATAGGAGCAGGCTATACAGAGAAATCCCAGAGATACGTGACTTTTAAAGGGGATTTTGTGAAGCCAAGAGAATACTCTGACCAGGACCTGAGAAGATTCGAAGAGCTTGTTAAGCAACAAAACGAGTTCTATCATAAGACTAATAAACGCTTATCCGAGCATTTAAAAAGAAAATTCGCTGGTAAGATAAGGAAGCTAAGTGACGAAGAAGCAAAAGAGTTCGTAAAACAACTCGAGGGGCGTGCAAAAGAGGATGCTCGTTACGCATTAAGCCTTGCAACAAAAACCCAGCTCGGGTGTTCTTATACAGGACAAACCCTTGAACTAGCCATAAGAAGAGGAAGACACGGCAGGTTACAAGAAGAAGCAGAATGGTTTAAGCAGTTATTCGAACAAGCAAGGATTTATGCTCCTTCCCTTATACAGCTCGCAGACCCAGAATTATTCAGACATCACAACCCAGGACAAGAATTAAAGGATGATTACTTCAAATACGCTGAGCAGGACCTAAGACGACTCGTAGAAGAAACATTCAGGAATAATCATAGAGCCCTAGATTATTACAAGCAGATAAACCGCGATGAGTTCATAACACCTCCTGATTACAAGTATGTGACCCGTGTCAAATCAGACCATGCTGATACTAATATCATAGCCGCCCTACTATACGAGTACTCAAAAGAAGACCTGGAGGACAGCTACGCCCTGGCACGCCTCTTAATCAAAGAAGGAGAAGCAGAGGATTTCATGAAAAAAGCTCTGAAACACCTCTCTGAGCATGACAAAGTACCAAGAGCATTCGAGATGAGCAGCGGATTAATCTACGGAGCAATAATCAGTGCGACTTGCTTTGCACAGCTAAAAAGGCATAGGATGATGACCTTACTAAGCCAGGACTACGACCCAGGCCTCGGCTTCACCACACCTCAAAACATAGAAGAAATAGGAGCGGATAAAGAACTGAGAAGAGTGATTAATAATAGTTCAGAGCTATACTACGAGTTCCTACCAAGATACGGGAAAGCAGCAGAGTACTGCTTAACAAACGCTCATAGGAGGAGAGTACTCATAAGCATTAACATGAGAGAATTATACCATGTTTCAAGGCTTCGAGAAGACGAGCACGCCCAATGGGAGATCAGAACTCTCGTGAAGAACATAAGCCGACTTGAAAAAGAACAATCACCTATAAGCACAATGCTCCTCGGCGGAAAGCACGAATTCCAAAAGATTCATAATAATGCTTATTCAGAAAAATAAAATTTAATAAATAAGGAGGAGATAAAGATGAAGGATTACACAGGAATCCTGGTTATGATTGACGGACCTGATGGTAGCGGTAAAAGCCTAATCCTACAAGGAATAGCAGAGCATCTCAAAGGAAGAGGTAAAAAAATCTTTGATCTTAAAGAATACGCGAAGAACCACCACTCCTTACCAGAACCAGAAGAATTATACGAGTACGAGATCATCCTCTCAGCAGAGCCTACCCACGCATACCTCGGAAGAAGTATCAGAGACGAGATTATACGTGATAACCAGCGGGATTACTCTGCTCTAATAACCGCAATAGCATACTCCTTAGACAGACTCATCCTCTATAAAAGAATAATCATCCCTCTTCTCAGAAAAGGAAAAACAATCATCCAGGACAGAGGAGTCACAACCTCTCTCGTATACCAGCCAATACAAGCAGAACCATTAGAACTAAGCGACATCCTAAGCCTGGAAGGGAACAAGCTCGCCTTAGAACACAGACCAGACCTCCTCATAATAACACGAGCAGACCCAGAGACCTGCCTTAGAAGACTAGATGAGAGAAAGCATAAGAAAGACCACGCAATATTCGAGAAACTCGAATTCCAGAGAAAAGTGTATGAACGTTTTAATAGCAAATGGTTCAGAGAGTTGTTTGAGGAGAAAGGCTCAAAAGTAGTATACCTAGACGCGACTAAGACAAAAGAAGAAGTTATTAAGACAGCCATAGATGTTTATAATGAATTCATAACACAACAAAAAAACAAAGGAGAGGTGTTCCTGAAAAAAGAAGCATGAAAAGAAGAACAAACCCTTTTTTTCTCATTAGGCTCCTTTTATTCCTCTTCATCCTTTGACTCAGATTCTTGTTCAAAAAAAGAATTAAGGTTCTTACTCATCACCATTGCTTCATAACTAACCCCTTTACTCTGCCTATTAATAACCATGAAAAATAATTAAGGCAAGCCCTATTTATAAATATGATTAAGTCACAAAATATAATTCCGAAACCTTTGTTTAAGAAATATATTCCGAAGTGATAGCTTCTCAACCAAGAAGTAACAAAAAAAATATTTTTTGGGTTTAGGATTGTTTTCTCCCAAGACTCATAATACTCCTAATATCATCCTCTAAAACCACCCCTGTACGAGCATCAACCCTAATATTAATAATATTAAAACTCCTACTCACCAAAGTAATATTATAAACCTGTCTATCAAGGTGCTGAAGAATAACAATCCTCTTAGTAATACGCTCACCAGCATACTTACTCCTCACCACATCCTCACACACACCAAGAGCCCTCTTAACACCAACCCGCACAGCACCCAGATCAAGCTTCTTAACAACACCACTCCTCTTAAAAACCTCCTCAGCAGGCCTCATCCTAATCCTAGGCTTAGTCTCAAAAACCACGAGCTTATCACTCTTCTCAGAGTAATAACCAAGCTCCCACGCACACCCCTCCTCATCACCACTAATCATAGCAAAGCAATGAGCAAGGTAGTAATGAGGATGCTCCTTACTAAAAGACTTGAACACCCTGCTAGACTCCACCTTCCCAACCAGAGACTTAAGCGAAACAACCATTTTAAAAACAAAAACACCTCCCACAACAACTTTTCTTTATTCTATCCTAGTCCTATACTCCTCAAGCCTACGCACACGCTCCTCTAACAAGCCCAGCTCCTCCTTCACCCGCTTATTCTCCTCGTACACCTCCCTGAAAGACTCGCTTAGCTCAACAAATCCTTCCTTCAAAGCCTTAATATCACTCTGAGCAACACTCATATTAATAAATAACTCCTCAAAACCCTCACCGCCGTACCAGCCAAGACTAACAAACATCATAACCAAGCCAACCTCGTCAGGATCAGAAGAGTTATAAGCCTCTAAAGCCTTACCAATAACAGGCCCAGGACCAACTGCCTTCATAGCAACCCCGGGCTTACTAGAAGGAGTAAGCCAATCCCCAGGCTTAACAGGACCGTTCTCAGAAGAAACCTTAACAGGAACCCTGCCTGCCAAGGCAACAACAGCAATCCTGTCAACACTAATATTCACTCCTTCAGGCTCCTCACCAATAACCAGACCAGGCTTAGTAGAAACCACCCCTA
>Ga0190334_1000311_pt1 | contig 25461 bp, 22 predicted proteins | sample 48720478_MG_FD_161270 | JGI IMG/M metagenome (GOLD analysis project Ga0190334, IMG submission 161270) | Hydrothermal vent sediment bacterial communities from Southern Trench, Guaymas Basin, Mexico - 4872-04-7-8_MG | ecosystem: Environmental > Aquatic > Marine > Hydrothermal vents > Sediment ... | reverse complement strand
TTATGAAGCTTTTAAGCTTAGGAAAAATGGAGTCCTCTGTCCCATATCTTTTACCTCGCTAACAAATATTATATATTTTATTAACATAAAATATAATAAACTAATTTATCGTAGGAGGAAAAAATGGCAAAAAGATGCTATATTTGTGGTAAAGGACCTATGACAGGAAACAATGTATCCCATTCCCATAAAGCTACAAAAAGGAGATGGGTGCCAAACTTGCAGAAAGTAAAAATCATGACAGAATCCGGACCAAAAAGGGTTTGGGTATGTACAGAATGCATTAAGGAAGGAAAAGTTCAGAAAGTTGTAAGTTTTCCTAAACAGAAAGCGGAAAAGGTGAAAGAAACAGAAGCTGTTGTAGAAGCTTAATATTTTTTGTTTTTTTCTTTTAAATGTTAGATATTGTTTCAGGAAAAATACAGGGGGCAATAAAATATCTTAAGGGTGAAGGTTCAATAACTGAAAAAAATATTGAGAAAGCCTTAAGAGATGTTAAATTAGCTCTTTTATCTGCAGATGTTAATTATAAGGTTGTAAAAGAATTTATTTCAAGGGTAAAAGAGAAAGCTTTAGGAGAGAAAGTTTTAACTACTGTTTTACCCGGCCAACAGTTTATTAAAATTTTTAATGATGAGCTTACAACTATTTTGGGAGAGAAAAATGCTCCTTTGAAAATTCCTTCAAATATTCCTTCTTATCTTATGTTAGTTGGTCTTCAGGGAACTGGGAAAACGACTACAGCCGGAAAGTTAGCTCTTTTTTTAAAGAAAAAGGAATTTTATCCTCTCCTTGTTTCTATAGATTTAAAAAGGCCTGCTGCACAAGAGCAGCTCGAGATTATTGCAAAAGAGATAGGGGGGGACTTTTTAAAATTAAGTGCACAAAGTGTAAGAGAGGCTGTTAAAGAGATAGAAAAGGAAGTTAAGAATAAAGGATATCACCCGATAATAGTAGATACTGCGGGAAGACTTCATATAGATAATGAACTTATGAAAGAACTAAAAGAAGTAAAAGATGCTCTTTCTCCTTTTGAAACAATTTATGTTGCAGATTCAATGACAGGCGCTGATGCAGTAAAGAGTGCTAAAGCATTTCTTGATGAAATAGATTTTGATTCAATTATACTCACAAAGCTTGATGCAGATGCAAGAGGAGGAGCAGCTCTTTCCATAAAGTATATAACAGGAAAACCTATTAAATTTATAGGAATTGGTGAAAAATACGATAAATTTGAGCCATTTTATCCTGAGAGATTAGCATCAAGAATTTTGGGTATGGGGGATATAGTCTCTCTTGTTGAAAAGGCGCAGGATACAATAGATCAAAAGGAAGCTGAAAGATTAGCTAAAAAACTTGCAAAAAAAGAATTTACTTTAAATGATTTTCTTGATAACTTAAAACAGATTAAAAAATTAGGCTCATTGTCAGATATTATGTCTCATTTGCCCAATATGGGAGCCCTAGGAAAAATAAACAAAATGGCTCTTGATGATAAAAAAATTCTTCATCTTGAAGCCATCTTACTTTCTATGACTAAGGAAGAAAGAGAAAATCCAGCTATTTTAAATGGGAAAAGACGCCTGAGAATAGCAAAAGGTAGTGGACGACCTGTTTCAGAGGTAAACCAGCTTCTAAAACAATACAGAGAAATGAAAAAACTTATAAAAAAAGGTTTTTTCAGAAAGTTTTTAAATTTTATGTAACTATTTTAAAGTTTCTTCAGCTCCCACAAATCTGTAAACATCCAAGAAGAAAATTATTCCTTTTCCCGGTTCCTCTCTTATATTTCCCATTATTTTTTCTATTATGTGAATTACATCATCTACCTGTGAATCCCCTATTACAGAGAAAATTGTTCTATTGTGAGGGCTGGCAGATACAAAAAGTTCTCTTAATCCTGCAAAAATAGGAATATCACTTGAGATAATTTTGCCCATCCCAACACTTTCTATTACAGTGGCTCCCTTTATACCAATTTCAAGAAAACCTTCCAATACCTCTTCTAACTTTTCCTCTTTATTTAGAACAAAAACCATTAATTTCATATTATTTTATTTTCAAGTTCTTCTATAATTTTTGAAATACTTTCAGGAGAATTTTCTTTTCCGATTTTTTCTTCTATATTGGTTTCTTTTAGCATTCTTGCAATTCTTGAGAGAATAGAGAGATGTTTTGAATAATCTTTATCTGGTCCTGCTACAAAGAAAACATAATTTATTTTTTTTTCTTTATCATACTGAATCTCTTTTTTCAATATAAAAAGAAAAACAAAAAAATCTTTTATTTTTTTGCATTTTATGTGAGGGATTGCAAACCCATTGCCAGCATAGGTTGAGCCCATTTTTTCTCTTTTGGTAAGGAGCAAAAGAATATCCTCCCCTGAAACTTCTAGAATTTTTTTTGAAAACAAATCTGCAATCTTTTTGAAAAGGTCTTCTTTGTTTTCTGCTTCTAAAAATTTAATGTTTTTGGGAGGAGTAAGCTCTGAGATTCTCATAATTTTTCTCTTGCCTTGAACCTGATTCCCCCAAATAAAAATTTTATAAAATTATAAACACCTGCTATGACAACACCTATAATTCCACTTACTATAAAGCCTATTATTGCTCCAACTATGCCATATAACATTCCTCCCTTAAGCCCGTGTCTTACTGAAGAAAATATTGGGGGAAGTTTCTGCAAGAATGGAATTACAACATCGCTTACTCCAAGATAAGCTCCCAAGATTATACCCAAGAAGATCCCAATTCCTCCAAAAAAGATAAAGAATGCTTTAAAGGAGAGGTGAAGCACTTCAATATTTTTAACATTTGCTAAAGTCTTTTTTCCTATTTGATAACCGCAGTAAGGGCAATAGTTGTAATTTGATTTTACTATTGATTTGCAGTGAGGGCATCTTAACTCTTTTTTCTCAAGCAGGTAACCACACTTTGCACAGACTTTTGATCCAGGGAGATTTAGAAAACCGCATTGGGGACATTCTATCATTTTTTCCTCTTCAGGAATTCCTTCAACCCACTTGCCATTATCATAAAAATACCACTTTCCGCTTTTTTCTCCGATGCTCCACTTTACTCCATTCTCATCTTCTATAATTAAGTTGTGAAGCTCTTTTTTAAATTCTTCTTTGGAGATTTTACCGCCCAAAAAAAGATTTTTTAATTCATGATATTTTTCTTTTGTCTCTTTAAATTTACCCATTTTATTTTTCTTTTAACCCCACTAATATATAAAATTCTCCCACATCGGAGTCAAAAACAACTTCTAATACTGGAATATTTGGAGGGAAAAAGATTTGATGATCCTTCCCAACTATTATTGTTGGAGGTGAAATTTTAATGTTTGCTCCTCCGTCTACTATTACATTTCTTGCTTTTCCAATTGATATATTAGCGAATTCTCCGATAGCATCTTTTACTTCATCATTTATATCTGTTTTTTCATCCATGAGCATTGAAGAAGCTACTTTTAAAGCTATGTCTTTTGGGAAGGAGATAACAGCTGAACCAGATAAGCTACCTGTTATTCCAATAACCGCTGAGATTTCTGTTTTAGGATTTTTCTCTTTAAATACAGAAAGCCCCTTTTTCTTTGGCATTATTCCAGTAAACTGGCTGAAATTCTCTATTACAGATTCAATAAAAGGGTTCACATACTTAACATCCATAATTCCCTCCTATTCATTTATTTTTTATTGTAAAACAATAATTAAAAAATTTCAAATCTTAATAATTTTTTCAAGATTTTCCACTGATTCTTTTTTCCCACTTACCACCAGATTATCATCTTTTTTAAATTTATAATTCCCAGGAGGGAAAGGAATATTTTCCTCCGGAGGCTTTTTCTTAATCATAAGAACCTCTATTCCATATTTATTCCTTAGTTGAAGTTCTACTAATGTTTTGTCTATAAAATGCGAGGGGATTGGGAATTCTGTTATTACATAGCCTTTGTCTATCTCTATTTTTCCACTTTCAGGTGTGAATTTTAATTTGGAAAGAATCCTGGTAGTAACCTCTCTTTTTCTTATTTCATTATTATACACTTTAATAACATTTCTTCTGAGAACAGTACCTATGATTCTTCCTTTTTCATCAACTACCGGCAGCTCATCCTCTTCTGTTGAACCAAATATTTCCATGACCCTTTCAAGATCATCATCCTCTTTTACAGTGGTTAATGGATAGACGAGGTCCTCTGCTATAATAAGATTCCCCAATGATTCCTGTTCCTGAAAAATATTTTTTAATTGAGTTAAAGAAAAGCTTCCTATATAAATATCATTTTCATCTACAACATGAAAAAAAAGCTCTTTACTTTTGAAAACTTTATCCATTATGGTAGAAAGAGATATTCCCTTGTAAAGTTTTGCAAAATCTTTGGTGATGATATCTCTTACTTTTATTGAGCTTAATAAATTAACATCATGTCCATCTTTAAGAATTATTCCTTTTAACTTTAATCCGAGTGTGTAAACAGAATAATCAAATATTGAGGTGGAGATCGCCGAACTTATAATACTTGCAAACATCAAGGGCAGTATTACATTATAATCCTTTGTAAGTTCAAAAATCAAAAGAATTGCAGTTATAGGAGCATGAGTTGCTGCTGCTATTCCTGCTCCCATACCAGCTATTGCATAAACACCTGGATAAACAACTATATTTGGGAACAATATATGAGATAATTTTCCGGTTAGAAGTCCTGCCATTGCTCCTATATACATTGAAGGTACAAAAACTCCTCCGACCCCCCCGGAACCAACTGTAACTGATGTGGCAATTATTTTTAAAATTATAATAGCGGCAAGAATGCTTATTCCTATTTTATCATTAAGACTTAATCCGATTGTGTCAAATCCCTGTCCAAAAATATTGGGGACAAAAAATCCCATAACACCTACTAAAAGGCCTCCTATTGCAGGTTTTAAAAATTCTGGAGTTTTTAAATTTTGCCACCATTTTTCGGTGGAATTTAGTGTTTTAATAAAAAGCACTCCAAGTATTCCTGCGAATATTCCTAAAAAGAAGTAATTTATTAATTCTATGGGATTATGAAATTGATAATGCGGGAGTATGAATTCTGAAAAATTACCTTCAAGATAGTGGCTTGTAACTACCCCTGTAACAGAGGCAACAATAATTGGCATAAAACCTGAAATCCCAAAGTCTCCTAAAATTATTTCAACAGCAAACATTGCGCCCGCAAGAGGTGCATTAAAAGCAGAAGCAAGACCTGCTGCGGCTCCACAGGCAACAAGTGTTCTCATCTTCTTTTCAGATATTTTGAAAATTTGCCCTACAAACGAGCCTATCGAAGAGCCAATTTGAATTACAGGGTCCTCTTTTCCAACTGAGCCTCCTGTTCCAATTGTAAAAGCTGCGGTTATTATTTTTAAAGCTCCAACTCTTTTTCTTATAAAGCCCCCCTTAAAAAATATTGACTCAATAACAGATGCCATCCCATGTCCCTTTACTTCTTTCCCAAAGTATTTCATTATTATTCCAACTACCAAACCTCCGAGTGCCGGAACCAATATTATGTGAATAAGAGAGAATTTATCTTTTATGCAAAGGAAACTTTCAGTGTTTCCCCAAAAAAGATTATAAATAAGTTTTATTGCTTTTTTTAAAATATAAGCTCCAAAGCCTGCAAGTACCCCTATCAGAGAAGCTACAAAAACAATAGTAAGATTGTCTTTGAGTTTTTCATTGATTTTTATTCTCCTTAACATGATATATTTTAACACCTTGATTAAGGATTTAAAACATTAAGCTTGTTTAAAAATAGGGCTTTTTGCTTGATGGCTATATTTTTGAAAAAAGGGCAGGAGTTTGTTAAACTTTTTTATGATAAATTTCTGGGATTTTGAGAGAAAAAATAGAGCTAAGAGTCTTTTCATCCTTTTTCTGATATTCCTTTTATTTGTTGCGGGTTGGTGGGGTGCTTTTTTAATAACAAAGGTTTTTTTAGGGTTAGGAGTTGATTTACCCTTTTATATGTTTTTTATAATAGCTTTATTAAGTTTTGCATTTTACCTCCGGAAAACTGGTTTGACTATTAGAGATTTTCTTTTTGCAATAAATGCTCTACCAATAGATACAGAGGACTTCAGACACCGAAGAGCCCGAAACATTATTAATGAAATTTCTATAAGTGCTGGTATTCAACCTCCTCAGCTTTATATCTTCCCATCTTACATTAAAAATGCTTTTACTGTTAAACTTGATAGAGAACATGTGATTGCACTTTCCGAAGGTGTAGTTGGTAATATGAGAAGGGATGAAATTCAGGCAATAGTGGCTCATGAAATAGGGCATATAGTAGATAAGGATACGGAGATTAAAACATTTATTGCTTCAATATCAGGAGCTCTCTATTCTGCAAAATCTCTTTTGGGATTTACGAAAACAAAAGGTTCAAATGTAAATGTGAAAACAGGCTCAAAAACACAAGTAGGAGGTTTGTATGTAGTAATAATGTATCTTTATATAAGATTAATTGTATTTTTCACGAGAGTGCTTTCAATGATGATTTCTCGTGAGAGAGAATATCTTGCTGATATGAAATCTGTTGAGTTCACGAGAAATCCGGAAGCTATGGCAAGAGCTCTTTATGTGATTGAACATGATAGAATTAAGCAAATCATTAATTTGACTCATCCATCCTTTTCAATGCTTTTTTTGGTGAATCCGGTGAAAGATAATATAGAAGTTAAAAATAATTTATTTTCGAAACTTTTCACCACCCATCCTCCAACACTTGAAAGAATAAAAAGAATGCTTAAACTTGCCCATATTCAGCTGGGCGAATTTTATTTGAAGACAATGAAGGAGAGAATGGGAAAGAAAGAGGAGCAAGCATACTTTATTAAGGATGGAGATGAGTGGAAAGGACCTTTTAGTTTAAGGGAGTTAAAGGAAAGGTTTAAAGATTATCATACTCTGGAGGTTTTTACTGAAAAGTTTGGAAAAGAGAGACTTCTTTTTAAAGGGGAGAAAAGCGGATATTTTTGCCCCCGCTGTGGAGGTGCATTATACAATACCTATTATGAAGATATTCCGATTCAGATGTGCGAAAATTGCAAAGGTGTTTTAATTAAAGGAGTAAGGTTAAAAAGATCTTTGATTAGAGAGGATTATCATCCAGGAAGGGATGTTGATAAGCAGAAGATAAAAGAGGCATTTTTAATAAAGAAAAAAACAACAGGTAAAACAGAAATAAAGGATTTTGACCCTTCGGAACCTTTTAATTGTCCGGTGTGCGGACAGAAAATGGCAAGATTCTTTTATAGCTATGAAACACCCATTGTTGTTGATTTTTGTTATAAGTGTAGTTTATACTTTTTGGATGACGGAGAACTTGATATTTTGCAAAGATAAAACACATTAAAAGCCAAAAGCTTAAAGCCGAGCAGCCGAGCAGCTTTTTCGAAGCCTCAGAGCTAAAATACTAAAGAATAGTAAAATAAAAATCATAAATAAAAACACAAAAAAAGCTGTTCAGCTGCTCGGCTGTTCAGCTTCTTGTAAGGTGTGTCTTTATAACATACAAATTGCTAAAAATAAAGGATAGTAAAATCCTTGACAAAACTCTCTCTCATAGCTATATTATAGAAGTCTTAAGCTTTCAGTTATAAATAGTTTTTTTTGTTAGGTATAAAATAAAATGAGAAAGATTGATAATTACCATGCTTCTAAAAAATCTCGGAAGTTGCTGTTAAGAATTTGTGAAATAAATAAAAAGTTTTCGGAGCACGAGGATCGATTTAAAAAGCTTTTGGCTACCCGAAGGGATGGCTTTGGGCTTATGAGCTTTTAAGGAGGGAGGATTCATGGAAAAGATAGTAATTAACAATGTTTCAAAATCTTATGGAGAGGTGAAAGCTGTTGATGACCTTTCCCTATCGATTGAGTCAGGAAAAATTTACGGTATATTGGGACCAAATGGAGCAGGGAAAACAACAACTATAAGAATGCTCCTTAATATTATCTCTCCTGATTCAGGTGAAATTTTTATTGATGGAAAACCTTTTGAAGAGAGTATGAAAGATCGGATTGGCTATCTTCCTGAAGAAAGAGGACTTTACAGAAAGATGAAGGTTAAAGACACTTTGTGTTTTTTTGCGGAACTAAAAGGTATGAAACCAAAGGAGGCTCAAAAAGCAGCCAGAGAGTGGATAGAAAAAATTGGTTTGGAAGATTGGTTTGAAAGGAAAATTGAGGAACTTTCTAAAGGGATGCAGCAAAAGATTCAATTTGTATCATCAATAATTCACAATCCTGATATTATAATTTTTGATGAGCCTTTTTCAGGTCTTGATCCATTGAACACTGAGATGCTCCTTGACATTATGATAGAGATGAAAAGGAAAGGCTCTACAATCCTTTTTTCCACGCACATATTAGAGCATGCTGAAAAATTGGTTGATAGTATTACTCTGATTAAAAAAGGAAAAAATGTTCTTTCAGGAACCCTTGAGGAAATTAAAAATAAATTTTCAGCAAACATTTTTAGAATCGGTCTTGAAGATGAAAATCTTAAAATAGGTGAATTTCCTTATGTAAAAAATCTTACTAACTTCGGAAAAGAATATGAAGTGGAAGTTGAGAATGATATTGATTCTGTTAAATTTTTAAAAGATATTGTTGAGAGTGGAATTAAGATATTGAAATTTGAAAAGGTCCAACCATCTCTTACTAATATCTATTTAAAAGTTATGAAGGAGGAAAAGTAATGAAAGTTTTGACAATAATGAAAAAGGAGTTAAAAGAGATAGTTGTTAAAAAGGCTTTTATAATTGGAACTCTTCTTACCCCTGTTTTAATTGTAGGGATGGTATTTTTACCAAGTTATATAATGGGAAGGGTCGCAAAGACGGAAGCAAAAATAAAGGTTATAGATTATACAGATAGTGTTACTTCTCAGTTGAAAAAAGAGTTGGAAGTATCAAATGAAGAGAAAGGTAAGGAAAACTCTCCTGATAAGGTTATGAAGAATAAGGAGATGGTTGAAGGTATTGTTAAGTTTAAAATAATTAGCCTGAATTCTGAAGGAAAAAGTCTTAAAACTATTGAGGAAGAGCTTAAAAAAGAGATAGAAGAGAAAAAAATATACGGTTATTTAATAATTCCGAAGGATTTTTATAAAGAAAGAGCTGTTATTTTTAAGGCAAAAAATGTTGCAAATATTGCTGTAATAAAAACCTTGAACAATTCTTTAAGAAAAATTGCAACAAAGAAACTGCTTGAAAAGGAGAAATTTCCTCCCGAAAAGATAGAAGAACTTACAAAAGGAGTTAGTATTTCTACTATTAAAGTGGAAAAGGGTAAAGAGAAAAAGAGCAGCTTTATAGGGGAGTATCTTTTGGCAGTAATGTTGGTTGTTCTCATTTTTATGGTAATACTTATTTACGGACAGACTGTAATGAGAGGAATAGTGGAAGAGAAAAATGTGAGAGTTACTGAAGTCCTCTTATCTTCAGTTGATTCTTTCATATTATTTTTAGGAAAAATTTTGGGAGTCGGGGCTGCCGGGATGCTGCAGGTTTTAATATGGGCATTAATGTTTTTCGGAGGATACATATATTTTACATCCTTTCTTCCTGCTGAGTTCAAAGGAGCTTCAGTTGCTCCGATTGCTTATATAAGCTTTGTTGTGTTTTTTATTCTTGGTTATTTTCTGTATTCAACCCTTTTTGCTGTTGCAGGAGCTGTTTCAAATACTGATCAGGAAGCACAGCAGTTTATACAGCCAATAATGATTTTAATTATTATTCCCTATCTGATTTCATTTTCAAGTATTCAAAACCCTGAAAACCCTGTGGTTGTGGCTCTTTCATTCTTTCCTTTTTTCACTCCAATGCTAATGTTTGTAAGGATGGCTTTTTCCTCTGTTCCGATTTACCAATTTATATTATCAATTGTAATTTTAATAGTAACAACAATTTTTATGATATACATTTCAGCAAAAATATTCAGAATAGGAATACTTTCCTATGGCAAAAAGCCAACATTAAAAGAATTAGTAAAATGGCTTAAGGTGAAGTAATCTTAAATTTTTTTGACATAATTTCCTCTCTCTGGTAGATTTAACCTGAGGTGCCTTTTTTATGAGAGGAGATGATTTTTTTTATATTCCTTTGGAAAAGAAAATCGGGCAGATGTTTATGCTTGGTTTTTGGGGGAAAGAATTATCCGATGAATTTAAAGATTTTATTAATAAGGCAAATATAGGGTTTATAATCCTTTTTTCAAGAAACTTTGAAAGTCCGGAGCAACTTATAGCTCTAACAAATGAGATTCATTCACTCGGAGATATTCAGCCAATGATATTAACGGATCAGGAGGGGGGGACAGTATGTCAATTCGGAGAACACTTGGCTACTTATGTTTCACCAATGGGAATTGCTGTGACTGGAAGACCTGAAAATGCTTTCAAAGCCGGTAAAGGTATCGGGGATGATTTGAAAGCTGTCGGTATAGACGGAAATATTGCTCCTGTTGTTGATGTGAATTTGAACAGGGATAATCCTATAATTGGCATAAGGTCATTTTCGGATGATTCGGAAAAGGTCATAGAATATGCCGGAGAATTTTTGAAGGGGCTTCATTCTACAGGTATATCCTCTGTATTAAAACACTTTCCCGGGCATGGCAGAGCTTTTGAAGATTCTCATCTTTCGCTTCCGAAAGTTAATGTTTCTTTGGATATCTTAAAAAATTCGGATTTATTGCCGTATTACAAACTTTCAAACAAGGCGGATTTTATTATGTCAGCTCATGTTAATTTTGAAAAAATAGACAAAAACAATATTCCGGCAACCTTTTCACCGGTTTTTAATAGAATTTTAAGAGAAGAGTTCGGATTTAATGGTGTCTATATGACAGACTGTCTTGAAATGTCTGCCATAAAAAATAATTTTTCTGCTGAAGAGATTGTTAAAGGGGTAATTTCAGGTGGAGCTGATGTTTCAGTTTCAAGTGGATATACCAAGGATTTTGAATTTCAGAAATCTCTTTACTTTAAATTTTTGGATTTGGTTAAAAAAAATAAAATTAGCAGGGAAAGAATAGAGCTTTCCTATAAGAGAATACTCAAGGTAAAGAAAAGAGCTGGGAATCTCTTGAAAAGAAGATATATAGAGAATCTTCCAAAATTAAGAGCAAAATATGAAGAAGAGAAGAAAATAGCAAAAGAAGCCATTCTTGTTCAACGGGATAATTTAAAAAAACTTCCATTATCCTCTGATTGCAGTATAGGAATAATTGAATGGGATAAAGCTCCCTCTACCATTCCGATTTCAGAAGCTAAAAAAAGAAGCTTTCTTTATGAAAGCGGGAAAAAATATTTTAAAAAAGCAGAGCTTTTGCTTTTACCTCTTGGTGATAAATTACCTGAAAAGATGGATTCTTTTCTTTACTCTTTTGATGAGATTATTGTAGCAACTTATTCAAGATATTCGGAAGCGGAAAAAATTCAGGGAAGGATAATAAAAGAAATTTTAAAAAGAAGAAAGAATGTTATTATTGTTGCTACTGGAAATCCTTATGATATCAGACAATTCCCTAATGCAGACGAGTACATCTGTACTTTTGGTTTCAGAAAAGTACAGATTGAAGCTTTATTTGAGACTCTTTTATCAATTTAGGCTATTAATTATCAGAGTTAAGATTTATGGTATAATTAATAGAGGTTTTGATGAATAATCTTAGAGTAAGTTCTTCAGGTATTAGAGGAATTGTGCCGGATGGATTAAATATTAACATAGCTTCAGACTTTGCCTCAGCTTTTTCCACTTATATGGGAGAAGGGAAAAGGATCGGAGTGGCAATAGATGGAAGAAAGTCGGGGTTTCTTCTTTCCGATGCAGTTATTTCATCTCTTTCGGCTACAGGCTCAAATGTTGTGTTTTATAAGGTTTTGCCAACTCCAATTTTGCAATATTTGATAAAAAACAGAAAAGTTGATGCTGGAATATCTATAACGGGCGGTCATAATCCTTCTAATTGGAATGCTCTCTTACTTTTGGATGAAGCAGGTTTTTATCTGAATAGTATTGAATCTAATGAAGTCTTTAATATTTATCACTCAAAAGAATTTAATAAAGTCGGATGGCAAAGGCTTGGGAAGATTGAGTATAATAATATTGATTTAAAAGACTATATAAAAAAAATATCCGAACTTGTTAATTTTGACATTATAAGAAAAAGAAAATTTAAAATAGTTTTTGATTTGTCCAATGGTGCTGTTTCATCCGTTATCGGTGAAATTGCCAGACATTTTAAAATTGAGGCAATATTTTTAAATGATAAAACAGAAGGTTATTTTGCTCACAATCCTGAGCCAAATCCTGAAACATCTTCCCAAGTTTCGTCTATATTAAAGAATTTTTCATTTGACGGCGGTTTTGTTTTTAATAGTGATGGAAGCAGAGTCTCTATTGTGGATGAAAAAGGAGAGGCATTTTCGGAGGAATATACTCTTTCGATTGTCTCAAAAGCTTATCTTTTAAAGAAGAAAACTCCGATAATTACCACTGTTTCAACATCAAAGATGATTGATTTTGTAGCCAAAGAGTACGAAGTCTCTATTTTCAGAACAAAAGTTGGCCAATCACAGGTTACACATACAATGGAAGCAAGAGAATCATTTCTTGGAGGGGAGGGGAGCGGTAGTGTTTGTGTAAGAGATTTTTCAAATGGCTATGATTCTATCCTTAGCTTTTTATTGATCTTGGAATATATGGCAGAAAAGGATTTGTCTTTATCGGAAATAAGGAAAGAGATTCCTGAGTTTTTTTTGCTTAAATACAAAGTTCCAGTTGCACCGGGTAAAATGTATGGTGCAATAAATCATTTAAAGGAAGTTTTTAAAGGAGAAAAAATTGATCTTACAGATGGTATCTTGGTTGAAAGAAAAACAGGATGGTTTAATGTAAGAGTTTCCACAACAGAGTTTATTTTAAGAGTTATAATTGAGGCTGAGGATAAGGAAAAGGCTTTTAAAATTAAAGATGAATTGGATGAAAAACTTTGGGGTATTCTATGAAAAGTATCTCTGATCTTAAAATAAGTATATCAGGAATAAGAGGTATTGTGGGAAAAAGTTTTACTCCCCGTCTTATTCTTGATTTTACTCAGGCATTTTCAACTTATGTTGGCAAGGGAAAGATTGCAGTTGCTTCTGATTCAAGACCAACGAGAGATATGGTAAAACATGCAGTTTTTTCAGGATTAATTGCCACAGGAAATACTCCTGTTGATTTGGGGATTCTTCCCATTCCATCTTTTCAAGTATATGTTAAGTATAGCAGAGCAAACGGAGGAATAGACATCACCGCAAGCCATAATCCTGTTGAGTGGAATGCCCTTAAATTGGTTTTAAAAGGAGGGAGATTTCCTTTTTCTTTTGAAGCCGAAGAAATAATAGATATATACCAACAGGGAACATTCAGGAAAGAAAACACTTTTCCAAAAAAGGTTTATGAAGAGGATGCATTTGAATATCATAGAAAAAGATTACTCTCTTTTGCTGATTTAGATGTCATAAAAGAGAAAAAGATTAAAGTTGTTGTGGAATCCTGCAATGGTGCGGCTTCTCCCTATGTGGAAGAATTCTTAAAAAAGCTTGGCTGTGATATAATTGTAATTAACAATGATGTTAATTCTCCCTTTCCTCACTCGCCCGAGCCTTTGCCTGAGAATCTTAAACAGCTTTCCGATGCTGTTAAAAAGTATGGAGCTGATATAGGTTTTGCTCAGGATGCTGATGCTGACAGATTGGCTGTTGTTGATGAAAAGGGAGAACCCATCGGGGAAGAGTATACACTTGCTCTCGGGATTTTATCCTATTTGAGATACAAAAAAATATCTCCGATTGTAGTAAATCTTTCGACCTCAAGGATTATAGAGGATATTGGAAAAGAGTTTAATGTTAAAGTCTTTCGTTCCAAAATCGGTGAAATTAATGTTGTAGAGGAGATGTTGACTTATGATTCTTTTATAGGTGGTGAAGGGAATGGTGGTATTATTGCAAAAGATGTTCATCTTTGCAGAGATAGTTTTACAGGGATGGTTTTAATTTTGGAACTTTTGGCAAAAACGGGAAAAAAGGTTTCGGAGCTTAAGTCATCTTTTAATCAGTATTTTATAAAAAAGGAAAAGATAAAGGTTTCTTTAAGGCAGAGCCTTTTGATAATGGAAGAGCTAAAGGAAAAGTACAAGAACGAAAAATTAGATTTTAAAGATGGAATTAGAATTGAGGCAGGAGAATTTTGGGCTCTTATAAGACCATCCAATACAGAACCTGTGATAAGGGTTTTTATTGAAGGGAAGGATAAAGAACATGTGGAATCTCTTTTTAAAGAAATTTCCGATGAGATAAAGAGATTAAGGAGGTAATATGGAAGTAATAATTTTAAAAGACTATGATTCAATGTGTAAATATGCAGCCAAGAGAATAATCTTTCTTGTAAATAGTAAACCGGATGCAGTTTTAGGACTTGCCACAGGAAGAACAATGGTGGGGGTTTACAAAGAGCTTGCGGAAGCTTTTAAAAGGGGGGAGGTTGATTTTTCTCTTGTGACTACATTTAATCTTGATGAGTATCTTGGAATTTTGCCGAATGATCCTGTAAGTTTCAGATATTTTATGGAGGAAAATCTTTTTAAACATATAAACATACCCCGAGAAAACATTCATATCCCCTATTCTCTTGCAAATCCGCCTGCAAGAGAATCAGAAAAGTATGAAAATCTTATACAGGAAGCTGGCGGTATTGATCTTCAGCTTTTGGGAATAGGGAGAAACGGACATATAGGATTTAATGAACCAACTTCATCATTTAATTCTCGCACAAGGATAAAAACTTTAACAGAAAAAACTTTAAAAGATAATTTCCCCGATGGGAATGGTCCTAAGTATGCTATAACAATGGGACTTGGAACAATAATGTCAGCAAAAGAAATAATGCTTTTGGCTTCGGGAGAGTCAAAAGCCGAAGCAATAGCAAAATCAATCGAAGGACCTGTTTCAACATCAACACCTGCTTCCATTCTTCAACATCACCCTAAGGTGGCTTTTATAGTTGATGAGAAAGCAGCTTCTTTATCAAAGAACAAAACCTATTATAACTGGGTGTGGAAGAATAAGGAGAGAGCTGAAAGCGGTCATGTTTATAAAAAAGGACTTGTTAGAGTGGAGACACCTTCTCGAATCTGTCTTTTCGGGGAACATCAGGATTACCTGAATATGCCTGTAATTGCTGCAGCTATAAATCTTACAATGGACATTACAGCTGAGAAGCTTGATGAGAAAGAGGTTGATTTTTATCTTGCTGATTTTAATACAAGCAAAAAATTTAAACTTAATTTTCCTTTAAAATATGATGAAGAAAGAGATTATATTAAAAGTGCATTTAATGTTTTAAAAAGGGAGGGAGTTAATATTGATTGGGGAGTTAGGGCTTCTGTCTCTTCATCAATACCTGTAAATGCCGGAGCCTCAAGCTCTTCAGCTCTGGTAATAGGAATAATTAAATTATTGCTTGAACTTGCCAATGATAAGAGGAAGAACTCTTCAAAAGAAATTGCCGAATGGGGATTTAAAGTGGAAGTTGCGGAATTTAATGAACCCGGAGGTAAGATGGATCACTATTCCTGTGCTTACGGAGGGGTCCTATATCTTGATTTTGCTAAAGGGATTGTTGAAAAATTGCCAGTTAACTTAAATGGATTTGTTTTGGGGCATTCTCTTCAACCAAAGGATACAAAGGGAACTCTGAGAAGAGCTAAAGAGGCTCAAATTGAAGCAATTAAAAAATTAAAAGAGATGAAGCCTGATTTTGAGTTGGGTAAAAATTCCTTTGAAGAGATGAAAGATTTTGTGAAGAAACTACCACTCGGGTTAAAAGATTATGGGGAAGCTGCTATTAAAAACAGGGAGCTTACAAACAAAGCAAGAGAACTTCTTTTGTCAGGTAATTTCAGTGAAAATGAGTTTGGGAAACTTTTGTTTGAGCATCATTCAATTTTAAGGGATAAGCTTGAACTTTCCACAAAGGTTATTGACAAGATGCTCAGTGAAGCAATGAAAGCAGGTGCCTTAGGTGGTAAAATAAACGGCTCCGGTGGAGGAGGTACAATGTTTGTTTATGCCCCCGGAAGAGAGGAATGGGTGAAAGAGGCTTTTGAAAGAATGGGGAAACCTGCCTATATTTTGAAAATAGTGGAAGGCACCAAAGCTTTTTATTATTAAAACTCGAAAAGAGCTATAGTTTCAAAATAAGGAGTATGAGGGAATAAATCTAAAAGAGAGAGTTTTTTTAAGGAATATCCGTTTTCAGATAATACTTTTGTATCCTTTGAAAAACCCTTTTGAGAGCAGGATATATATACTATTTTTTCATATTTCTTTTTTAATATTCTTTTTATTGTTCTTTCATCAACACCGGAGCTGGGAGGGTCAAGCAATATTAAATCTGCCGGAGGGAAAGAAAAATTTGAACTTACAATTCTGTAAGCTTTTATCTCAGGAAAATTTTCTTTCAAAAGCTTAAATGAAAATTTGTTTGATTCAACAGCATAAATTTTACTAAATTTATTTTTTAAAATGGGAATAAAAAACCCTATTCCTGAGTAAAGGTCGATAGCAATATTGCCATAATCAATATATGAGTCAACTGTTTTAAGCATCTTTTCCAATAAAAATATATTGCTCTGAAAGAATGAAACAGGAGTAACCTTATATTTGAAGTCCTTTACCTTTATCTCTGAAATTGAATCTTCTTCTTTTCCTTTGTGAGAAAAAATTGTCTTTTCAAAAGAATCATAAGGAAAGTTTGAAGGAGGTTTTTCCGAAAGGTGAGCATAGAGAAGATCTTCCGTAAAATTGTAAAAAAGATCTATCTGGTGAACAAAAGGCATTTTATCCGATTCATTCCATTTTTTTATAAAATTATTTATTCTTTCATGATAGAGAAGGCATTCCTTTATTTTTATAACTGATGTTTTCCCCTTTTCAATAAAGCCTATTTTCCCATCTTTCCTTCCTTTAAGCTTTGCTCTAAGCCTATAATTAAAAGGAGGAGATTCTATAACTTTAATATTTTTTTCGGGGAAGTTGAAAAAACTGTCAATATTCTTTTTTAGAATTTCCTTTTTGAGAGCTATTTGATGCTCGTATTTAATATGCAATAGATTACATCCTCCGCAGGAATCGTATACAGGGCATTTAACTTCAACCCTATGCTCTGAAGGGGATATTATTTTTAAAATCTCTCCCCAGAGTTTCCCTTTGCTTTCCTCTTTGATTCTAAATTCAATCTCCTCTCCCTCTATTGCATAATGAATATTTATGGGTGGTCCGGCTGGGGAGTTTAAAACTCCCCAGCCTTCTTCACAGAGTTTTTCAATCTTTCCTTTTAAAGTCTCTCCTATTTTCAATTATTCTTTATAATTAATTTTGTTTACTACAGAGTAAACTAATGGAATAACAAATAGTGTTAAAAATGTGGCAACCGTAAGTCCTCCCACTATTGAAAGTCCCAATGGGATTCTCATTGAAGCTCCCTCTGATCTTGTGAAAACCATGGGTAGCATTCCGAAAATCGTTGATGTTGCAGTGATAAGAACAGGTCTTAATCTTGTGGAGGCTCCCTTTATAACAGCTTCAAAGGAATCCATTCCTGCTCTTCTCAATTGATTTATGTAATCTATCATAACAATACCATTGTTCACAGCTATTCCAGCTAAAATGATAACTCCCATGAAAACAATTATATTAAGAGTGGCTCCTGCTATGAGAAGTGCGAGAAGAACTCCTATAATTGCGAGGGGAACGGTGAACATAATAACAAAAGGATGAAGGAGATTTTCAAACTGAGATGCCATAATCATATAAACAAGAAGAATAGCTATGAGAAATGCATAAAAGAGATCTTTAAATCCTGATTTCATATCCTCATACTGTCCTCCGTATTCAATAAAGTATCCCTGAGGTAGGTTTTTTTCAAGTCCGGAAAGGGAAGCTTTCAGCTCCTCTATTGCTGTTCCCAGATCTCTTCCCATTATATTTGCAAGAATAGATATTTTTCTCACTTGATTTTCTCTCTCGATTTTCAATGGACCGCTTCCATAAGTTATTTGAGCTACATCTTTTAAGAATACTGTTTTCCCCTGTTTTGTTATTATCGGTAATCTTTCTATTTGATTTATGTATTTTCTATCCGAATTTTTCATAATAACTCTAATATCATACTCTTCACCTTTCTCTTTATATCTTGTGAAGACCTTTCCGAGAGTGTATGTGTGGACGGTTGAGGCTATTTCGTAGACGGTAAGCCCGACTTTGTAAGCTCTTTCTCTGTCTATCTTTATGTGAACTTCCTTTCTTCCGGAAGAGTATGAGCTGTGAATATCAACAAAGCCCTTTATTTTTCTCATATTCTCTTCAACATTATCCGAAATTCTTTTAAGCATATCAAGGTCCTTTCCATATATTTTAACATCCACAGGATACATTGAACCTCCCATCATAGCCTGTCCGAGGTCAACTGCTTCCAATTTTTCACCTTTGTACTTAGGTAAAATCTCTTTTACCTGCTCAACTATTTCCAGACCAGTGTATTTTCTTTCGAGTTTAGGTACAAGTCTCATCCAAAACACAGCTTCATGTGGCCCCTGAGGATTAAAGGCTTCCCCTGCGCCACCCTCCTCATTACTTTCGTCAAGTCCTACAATTGTAGTAACAGAGAGAACCTCCTTTCTTTCGGAGAATTTTTTTTCTATCTCTTTGGCAATTTTATCGGTTGTATCAAGGTCAGTACCGACAGGAAGCTTAAGCTTCAATAAAACCATAGGTCTGTCAGTTGCAGGTATAAACTCCTTACCTATGAATTTTAATATGCCAAAGGAGAGTACAAAGACAATCAATACTCCTATGAGAACATTCCTTCTGTTTTTAAAAGCTTTTTTAAGAAGGTTTATATATGCTCTTTTGTATTTTTCAAATGATTTTTCCTTTGCTGTTTTTGAGTAAATTTCTTCCTTTGTCATACCTTTGAAAAAAACCGATGTAAGCATTGGAACTATTGTAAGAGCAACAAAAAGAGATGATAGTAATGCAAAACTTACCGATAAAGCGAGAGATTGGGAAAGTTTCCCGACAATGCCAGATGCAAAAATCATAGGAAAGAAAACTCCGACAGTGGTGAAAGTTGAAGCTGTAATTGCCATTGCTACCTCTTCTGTTCCTTTAGCTGAGGCATAATCAGCATCCTCTCCCTCTTCAAGATGACGGAATACATTTTCTATAACAACGATTGAATTATCAACTAACATTCCTACACCCAAACTAAGTCCCATTAAAGTAATGAGATTTAATGTGTATCCTGCAACATAAAAGGCGATGAAGGTCGCAATTATTGAAAGTGGTATTGAGATAATAATTGTAATCGTAGGTCTCCAGTTTGAAAGAAAAACGAAAATTAAAATTACGACTAAAATACCTCCCATAATGACATTTGAGCTTGTTCCTTTTGCAACTGTCATAATAGTTTCACCCTGATCCAGTGATTTGTAAAGTTTTATGTCCTTTGGTAATTTTTTCTGTATCTTTTTTATCTCTTCCTTAACTTTTTTGGCAATTATTACAGTATTGGCTCCGGAGCTTTTTGAAACAATTAAAAACACTCCCTTTTTCTCATTTACTCTGCTGTATGTTCTCGTATCCTTTTTACCATCCACAACTTCAGCAACTTCGGAAAGCCTTATTATCTTACCTGTTCTCGTATAACCAACCGGTATTTTTTTGATTGTATCAAGACTTTTAAATTCCCCGACTGTTCTTAAAATATACTCATTATGACCTTTAACTATGTAGCCGGCAGGTTGATTAAGATTTTCGGCTCTGAGTATTTGTAAAATTCTATCAGGAGATATTTTTAAAGCTACAAGCCTGTCTCTTTTTAGCTGAACCCGAATCTCTCTCTCTTCAGGACTCATTACCAAACAGGAGGCAACTCCCTCTATTCTTTCTATCCTTTCGGCTATTTCATCCTCCACAAGGGTTTTAAGATCCGAAATTTCCCTGTTTCCTGTAACTCCGTACATCAAGACAGGAAATTGTGATATGTCAAATTTTAAAACAACAGGTTTTGAAACAGCCGCAGGCAAAAACCTTTCGTAAAGTCCTATTGTCTCTCTTATATCCTGAGCTGCAAAATCAAGGTTTGTTCCCCATTCAAATTCAACATTTATTATTGAAACTCCCTCCTTTGAGATTGATTTTACATCCTTAACATTTGAAACAGTGCTAATCCATTTCTCTATGGGTTTTGTAACCATCTCTTCTATATCTTTCGAAGATGCTCCGGAGTAAGGGGTAACAATTGAGACAGTAGGAAATTCTATATCCGGCATCAAATCCACACCCAACTTTGTATAGGAAATATAGCCCACTAAGACTATTATCAAAGTGAGCATTGTAATTGAAACTTTCTTTTTTACTGAAAAAGACGGAAGACTCATTTTGTCTCCTCCTTAACCTTTGCTTTGTCAAAAAGTCCGAAATTACCATTTACCACAACAAGCTCTCCCTCTTTGACACCTGAGAGGATTTCCGTAAAATCCGGATTTGAAAGTCCTGTTGTGATCTTCCTTTCTCTTGCAATATCACCTGTTTTCACAAAGACTTTTCCATTCTCGAGAATAGCTTTTGTAGGTATTATCAGAGCATTTTCTTTCCAATTATAGTGAATCCTTACTTTTACTATATTCCCGGGCAAAATTTTTCCATCCTTATTTTTAGCTATAATTTTAACAGCAACAGAGCTTGACATTGGATCAGACTTTTCGTTTACTGTGGAAACTTCCCCTTCCAATACTGTTTTATCCGATATTATTTCGGCTTTTTCTCCCTTCTTTATTAAAGAAGCATCAGAGTGGGGAATATTAAGATTTACATAAATTTTTGAGAAATCTTCCAATACATAAACTCCTGTACCCTGAGAGAATCCGCCCATTGAAGGATTAATAAAGTCTCCCTCTTCTTTGAATTTTCCAGTGATGATTCCTGAAAAGGGAGCTCTGATTTTTGTACTATCGTACTGAAATTTTGCCATTTCAAAAGCAGCTTTTGCCCTTTCAAGATTGCTTTTTGCAAGTTTATAACCTGACACTGCCTGTTCGTACTGAGCCTTTGAAACTCCATTCTTTTTGTAAACCGCTGATATTCTTTCCATATTCTTTTTTGCATCTCCAAAAGAAATTTTTGCTGCTTCAAGCCCTGCCTTTGCCTGCTCGTATTGAGCTTTAAAAACCGTGTCTTCAAGTTCAAAGATAAGCTCTCCTTTTTTAACCTTATCTCCAATGTCTTTATACATCTTTTTGATTCTTCCGGCTATTTCGGGGAGAATATTTGTTTTTTTGAATGATTCCACTGTTCCTGCATATTCTATATACTCGTTTATTCTTCCGATTTTTGCCGGGACTGTTGAGACTGTAAAAGCTACTATTTCACCTGTATCAGTTTTTTTAATCTTCTTTTTTTTACAGTTTACCATAAAGATTAGCCCCACTATAACTAAGAAAATAATAAGTGTTCTTTTTCTCATTTTTTCCTCCTTTAAAACTTAATGATTGTATCTGAAATAAATGTTTCTATTGTAAAGATATTTGTATAGAGTTCAAAAATTGATTGGTAATAATTGAGCTCTGCAGATAAGTTTTGATTTTCTATGAGTTCCAAATCAGTATATGAAATCAGTCCTTCTTTATAGCTTGTCTTTGCAATTTCAAGCTCCTCTTTTGTGTTTTCAAAATTGTCCTTGGCTATTTTGATTTTCTCAAGCAAATAATTATTCTTTTTTATAAGATTCATAAGAGTGGCTTTCATGTTTTTCTCATATGCTGCGACTTTGATTTCTGTTTCCTCTTTTTGTGCTTTTGCCATAGTAAGATTGAATTTTTTTGAAAAACCTTTGAATATTGAAAATGAAAGCGTAAGATTTATTGCATAATAATTATCCCAGTCTGAGAATTTTGAAAGGGAATCTCCTCTGAAATTGTATTGTCCTCCGATTGCAATAGTCGGAAGGAATTTGGAGTAAGCAAGTTTTAGGTTATAACTTGAAACTTTCTTTTGTTGAAAGAGAGATTTTAAAATGGGGTTGTTTGTCTCCATCTGTTTATTTAAAAGCTCCGGATTAAGTTCAGCTGGATACTCCTTTATTTGACCTATTATTTCCACATCATCTTTAAGAGAAATGCCTATGATATTTTTCAGATTGTTCTTAGCTTCAAAAAGTTTTGAATCTATCTCTTTGAGTTTTGCCTCCATTTCTCTGACTTTATTCTCCGCTCTCAAAAGATCTAATTTTTTAACCAAACCCTGAGAATACATAACTTCTATCTTTTCCTTTGTATCCTTGGCAAATTTAAGCCCGTTCAAAACTATCTCCCTTGATTTTTTTAATAGGATTATTGAATAAAAAACTGTTTTTGTTTTTGCTCTTATTTCATTCTTTTTTGCTTGAAGAAGACTTTCCTGAGCCTTTTCAAGAGCTGTTGCAAGCTTTGAATTGAAAAATATGGCACCTCCTGTGAAAAGTGGCTGTGCAAATTGGAGTGTCATCTGATAATTTCTTGTAAAATCCATCTCTATCTTTTGCGGAGGTTGGCCGGGAATGAATGATGGCATTATTATCGTCATAACCTTTTCTTTCATAACTCGGTAACCTGAAAGGTCAATTGAAGGAAAGTAAGCTGAATACGACATATTCATCCTTGATTTTGCCTGTTCAAGTTTTTGAACCTCCTGCAAAATTTCAGGATTGTGTTCAATTGCCATTCTTTCAGCCTGTTTTAATGTGAGCTTATAGGTTTTGGCAGATAAAAAGCTGAAAATACTAAAAATTAAAAAGAACAAAACTATCTTTTTACTACTCATTTTACCTCCTCAAACAAATGTAAATTTATTGGAATTTTAGGAAAAAGTACTTCTGATTTTTTCTTTCCCCATAACAAGTCTTTTCTCCACCATCGAATTTCTCCGCTATGGCTGATCTTCGCTAATGCTCCGACGCTTTGCTTCAACATTTTATCCCCTTTTTTTTATCCCATTTATTATTACTTCTACAATATTTTCAGCCACTTTCTCAGTGTCCTTTATTTTTAAATCCAAAAAGATTATTTCAAAACTAATCTCTTTCATAATTCCCAAGTAGGAAATCGCAAGAAACTCAGGGTCAAGATCTTTTCTTATTGCCCCATTGTTTTGCCCCTCTTTAATAAGGTTTATTAAAAATTCCTTTCTCTTGGCTCTGTTTTTGAAAATTGTTTGAAAGTGGAGCTTTTTGTCTTTGCTATTTTTGAAAAATGAGCCTGTTTCAAAAAGTGCTATTCTCATAATTTGCTTATGTTTTAAAAGAAATTCAATTGTTTTTAGGATTATTAACTTCATATTCTTAAAAATGCTGTCTTCAGGATTTAAAGAAGATAAAATTTCCCTGTCAATTTCATCATTTATGCTTATCAATACCTGATGAAATAGCTCCTCTTTACTTGGAAAGTATTTGTAAAGGGTGGGTTTTGAAATGTCCGAAACTTCAGCAATTTTATCCATAGTGGCATTCTTAAAACCTTTGTCTTTGAATATTCCCTTAGCTTTCTCAATGATAAATTTTTTAATTGCTTCTTTCATTTTAACCTCAAGTTAAATAATTTAACTAATAGTTAATTATATTAACTTTAAGTTAAATTGTCAACCCCCTTTTTTTTATTAAAACCATTAAGCTCAAAATCGCTTTAGCTTTCAAATTGATATTTAATAATTAGATCTTTATATTTCGGATTTTTTATGAAATTATAATAATCAATAAAAAAACATTTGTATATACAAGAGACGGTGCTCCCATAGCGGATCTCCGCTCACATTCCAATGCTTGGCTCTGATAGCTACGGCTCTTGTATCTTAATATATTAATATTTTTATTTATAAAAATATCTGTAAAACGGCGAAAAATGGAGAAAAACATTTGATTTAATAAAATTTGATTATAAATTTAATTATATGGTTGTTTTTAGAACAAGGTAAAAAAGCGCTGATTTTGATGACTGTAAAAAGTAGCTATTTGGTACGACTCCACGGACAACGGACATAATCAAAAACATTTATATCACCCCTGCTCTTTTCAGGAGAGTATTTAAGGCACCAGAACTCAACCTTTGCCTTTACATGATCTCTATTGGAAGGTGAGGGATTTGTATCCGCTTTTAAAGTGGTCGTCCAGAGTTTGCTCGGATGCAATCTTAAAGTGTGATCAAGAGGGTTTCCCGAGAATGCCACTCCCCATCCGTAATAAACCGACTTTGCATTCCAATCAAAGTGAGCTCTTCCACAATTTCCGTAAACATGTTCAATGGGTTTTTGAGGAAAGCTGAAATATATAACAGCCTTCTTATCGGTTATTTCTCCCATAATTTGGACTTTAAATCTTTTACCTTCCGCTTTTGGATGACATTCCCTAAATCTACCGGGGCTCACTTGTAATTCTTCATAAAAATGAGCTCCTTTGAAAGCACCGAGATCGAGATTATACTTTTTAATCACTTTTTCATTATCCGTAACTACCCAGCGATTTTTCCCGTCCGGCACCACGAGCACATAGCTAATTGAGACGACTTTGGCATGAATTTTCCACCAATATTTGCTTCCCGGGCAGTCCTCTTTATACCATGGTTTTATTCCACAATTTCCCTCACCGACATCTCTGTCCAGAGTAACAGTTACTCTAACCATAGCACGCTGGAGAGGCTGACCGTTTGATGCTATTATTTTTGAAATATCTTTCGCTTCAATGAACTTGCTTTTTGATTTGCTACTGCTTGTGTCTGAGAAAGAAAATGGCAAATTAAAAATTTGTGTTTTAGCAAAATTATCAAGAGGAATGACCTTAAAATCAAGGCTATTTTCCGCTTTTGCATTAATTGAAAACAAGAATAAAAAAATAACGAAAAACAGAAACATTTTTTTTAGTTCTTTCAACACTTTCTGCCTCCTAATATAAAAAACTCTTTTCTTATCAGTAAAAATCCTTATTTTTTATTTTAATAAGAAATACAATTATTTGCAATACTCCTTTTTTCTTCAAAAATAATCTAACCGAAAAGGAGATGTTTCATCAAAAGAATCTAACTGAAAAAAGGAGGAAAAGATGAATAGAAAAGAAGAAAGGGTTGAAAAAGAATTAAAAAAGGGTTATCACCACCATATGAAGAAAAAAAGAAGAAAGGAGGTGATGATAACCCATGGTAGTAAAAATCCCCAAAGGGATATATAAGATGACCGAAAAAAGGAAAATTGTCAAGGAGAATTTTAGGATGTATTGGAGAAGTAGCAAGAAGAAGAAGGGACAGATACTTGATGAGTTGACAGTAATAACCGGTTATAACAGGAAAT
>Ga0190334_1000308_pt1 | contig 25514 bp, 25 predicted proteins | sample 48720478_MG_FD_161270 | JGI IMG/M metagenome (GOLD analysis project Ga0190334, IMG submission 161270) | Hydrothermal vent sediment bacterial communities from Southern Trench, Guaymas Basin, Mexico - 4872-04-7-8_MG | ecosystem: Environmental > Aquatic > Marine > Hydrothermal vents > Sediment ... | reverse complement strand
CCGCAAAGAATCTAGACTAACTTCTTGGGCATCATAACCATCTATAATAATCTTGCCTTTTTTAAGCTCATAAAACCGAGGAAGAAGATGGACAATGGTGGTTTTCCCTGCTCCACTAGGACCAACCAAGGCCACTTTCTCCCCTTTTTTAATGGTTAAATTAATATCTTTTAATACCCAACTTTGTTCCTGGTCATATTTAAACCAAACATTTTCATAAGTGATTGATTGAGAAAACCTAGGTAATTTAATACCCTCTGTTTTTTTGTGTTCTGAGTAAGTATCTAAAACCTCAAATACACGAATAGCAGCAGCTACACCTTGCTGAACAGTATTATGAACATTACTTAAACCCTTTATAGGCCGGTAAAGCATCATCACCGCGGCAATAAAAGAGAAAAAATTGCCTGGAGTAGAGAGGCCTTTTATCACCTGATAACCACCATAGGCAATTACCGTGGCAATGCCAATACTTCCCAAAAATTCCATGAGAGGAGAAGTAACACCTCGCATCTTAACTGCCCGCATGTACCAACGAAAAAGACGATTATTGACACGCTCAAATCGTTCTTTTTCATAGTCTTCCATACCAAACGCTTTTACAATCCGCGCCCCACTAAAGGTCTCCTGCATCAGGCCAGAAAGTTCACCCATTTCTATTTGTGAAGAGGTGCTTATTTTTCTCAGTTTACGACCAATCTTAATCACAGGCATAATGGCTATAGGGAAAACTATCATGGTAATAAGGGCCAGAACAAAATCACGATAAAATACTACAAAGGTCAATCCCAAAATGGTGAAAGAATCACATAAAAATCGGGTTACTGCTCCTGAAACCGCTCCCTGGATGAGATTAACATCATTGACTATACGGCTTATTAACACACCTGTAGGATGTCTATGGAAATAAGATAGGGGTAAATCAATAATATGCGCATAAAGCTTGGCTCTTAAGTCAGAAACCACCCGTTGTCCTACATAGTTCATAAGATAGGTTTGAAAATACCAGAAAACACCTTTTACAGCATAAAGGAGTAAAATGAGTGGGGGAAGTAGTTTAAGCATAAGGAGGTTTTTCTCAAAAAAGATTTTATCCAGGACTGGTTTGACCAAATAGGCTGTAGCCGCTGTAGCCCCCGCTACTACTAACATGCAGAACATGGCTAAAAACAACCGTGACAAATAGGGTTTTACTAGATGTAAGAGTCTTTTATAAACCTGCATTACCTTGAACCATCTCCTTAGCCATTCTAGCTACCCGTCCGGCTACGCCTGATTTGCCTAAACTTGCCCGAACTAGCTTTAATTCTTTTTTAATCTGCCTCAATTTCTCTGGATTGGCAAGAAGACTTAGTATCTTTTGAGCAATCAATTCCGGCCTGGCTTGATGTTGGATAAACTCAGGAATAATCTTTCTACCTGCTACCCAATTTACCAACCCAATATAAGGCACCTTCACCAATTTTTTACCCAGTATATAGCTCCATGGTGAAAGAGAGTAAACAATGACAAAGGGTTTTAAAAGAATTGCAGTTTCTAAAGTAGCTGTGCCTGAAGCCACAATTAAGAAGCAACACCGCTGTCTCAAGCTATAATCATTATCCTCAACGATGGTGAGAGGAAAATCAGGCTGATTAGAAGCCATAATTTGTTCTATCCAGTTTATATCAAGGGTAGAAGCCACAGGCAAAATAAACTTAAATTCAGGAGACCTTTTATAAATTAAAGAAGCTGTTTTAAGCATAATAGGAAGAATACGCCTTATTTCTCCTACACGACTTCCAGGTAAAAGGCCAATAACTGGTTCTTCTTCTGTTTGCTCTAAAGGCATTATATCTAATAAGGGATGTCCTACAAAAACCACATTCACTCCATACTTTTTATAAAATTTTTCTTCAAAAGGTAAGATGACGGCCATTTTATCTACCAGGCGAGCAATGGTTTTTACCCTATTTTTTCGCCAGGCCCAAACTTGAGGACTAATATAATACAAAACAGGCACTTTTTTCCTCTGGGCAATAGCCGCCAATCGCAAATTAAAATCTGGGTAATCAATGGGAATAAATAAATCTATTGGAGTGTTCAATAATACTTCTTTTGCCCTTTGCCAAGCCAACCAGATATGTTTGAAATGACCTAGCACCTCAGTAATACCCACCACTCCCAATTTCTCCACATCATAGATAGATTTCAATCCTGCTTCTCTCATCTGAGGACCACCAATCCCCAAAATTTCTATGGCAGGCATTTCTTTTTGTAAGGCCTCAATTAACTTAGCCCCATGAAGGTCACCAGAAGCTTCTCCGGTAACTATAAAAAGACGCATATTTATCTTATTTTTTGGATACATTGATTGATTTTTAAAGCAATAGCTAGGACATATCGCCCGTGTTCACCAGATATTACAGGCGATTTTTTTTCTTTAATACATTGAATGAAATTGGCAATCTCTTCTTTTAAAGGGTCATTTTTTTCAAATCTTAAGACTTCATGAGAAAATGGTAATAGGTCTTTGCTCTCTTTTTTAACAATGACCAATTCTCTTTGAGCATAATCCAAAGAAAAATAGGCATCTTTTTGAAAAAATCTAATTTTACGCATCTTCTTTGTAGAAATGCGACTAGCAGTTAAATTAGCCACACATCCATTACTAAATTCTAAGCGAACATTGGCAATATCTATGTTTTTTGATACCACAGGTACACCTACTGCCCGAATCTCCACCAACTCAGCAGGCACAGCAGCTAAAACAATGTCTAAGTCATGAATCATCAAATCCAAAATTACATCTACATCTGTGCCTCTTTCCAAAGAGAGTCCCAAGCGGTGAGATTCAATAAAAAGGGGATTTTCTAAATAAGGAAATAAAGCAATAACCGCAGGATTGAAACGTTCTAAATGGCCAATTTGAAAGATTAAGTTATTTTTATGGGCCAAATCAATGAGGGTATCTGCCTCTTCTAAAGAAGTAGTCATGGGTTTTTCTAAAAGCACATGCTTGCCAGTTTCCAGACAGGTTTTAGCCACAGTAAAATGAGCATGAGTAGGCACAACTATGCTTACTGCTTCTACTTTATCTAAAAGGGACTCTAGTTTGGGAAATGCCTCACATTTACAACGTTTAGCTATGGTTTCTGCCCTTTTGGGATTGATATCCATTACCCCTACAAGTTCTGCTCCTGACAATGCCATATACTTTTCAGCATGATACTGCCCAAGATAACCTACTCCTATTACACCAACTTTAATGGACATTATGGCCACCTCAGACTTACCACACTAATACCTGCTTTATCTGCGGCATCTAACATCTTTTCTCTATCAAACATCAAGGTCTTTCCTGCCTCAATGGCCAATGCAGAAGCCTTTACTTCCTGCATGGTATTTATAGTCTCCACTCCAACTGCTGGCACATCAAAGCGCAAGTCTTGCTGGGGCTTACTTATTTTTATTACCACTGCCCCTTCTTTAGCTAACTTCCCTCCCCTTCTGATAGTTTCATCTGTGCCTTCTACTGCTTCTACTGCTACTACTATTTGTCTTTTTACTACCACACACTGACCTATATCTAACCTGCCAATATCGCGGGCTATTTTCCATCCAAATTCAATTTCTCTTTTTTCTTCTTTAGTAGGAACTCTCTTAGTAAGACAACCTTCTGGAGCAAGCAATGAAGGAGCGTATAAAGTAGAAGGATAGATTTTTAACCCCTCTTTTTCTAACTCTTTAGCTATGGCTCTTAGGACTACATCATCATGTTTATTTTTTAAGCGACTAAGCAGGCTTATGGCCTTAAAATCAGGAAAGATTTCTGTAAAAAGTCGCCTTTTTTTGATTCCCCCAGCTAACACTACCTTTTTCACTCCTGCTTTTTGAAAAAATTTGATAAGTTTACCCAACTGCCCTACCCTAATCCATTGAATTTCTTTTACATATCTTTCTAATTCTGGTTTTGTCTCGCCTTTATGGGCGATGGCCATCACTTGATGTCCTTCTTTTATAGCAGCTTGAGCAAAAATAAGAGGAAATTGCCCATTCCCAGCAATTAAACCTATTTTTTCTCCCATTTTCTTGGAATTCCTCGCTGAGAATGTTCTATAAATTCAACAAAATGCACTACTTCTGGAAAAGAAAAAATAGAATCTTCTTTTACCTGTTTAATCGCTTCTTTTAAAGTAATGGGTTTACACACCAGAATTTTATATGCTTTCTTTAGGGCATTAATCACTTCTTTACTAAATCCCTGACGTTTTAAACCTACTATATTCAAACCATATAATTTAGCCCGAATACCAGAGGCCGTCACATAAGGTGGAATGTCCTTTACGGTGGAGGAACCACCACCTATAATGGCATAAGCACCAATTCTTACAAATTGATGAATGGCCACAATACCACCAATAATAGCATAATCCTCTATTTCTACATGCCCTCCTAAAGTGGCCACATTGGCCATAATGACATGATTCCCAATCTTACAATCATGAGCAATATGGGCATAAGCCATAAAGTAATTTTGATTCCCTATAAAAGTGACCCCTTCTGTGCCCCGATTGATGGTTACATATTCCCTAATAACATTATCATGGCCAATCTCCACCCATGTTTCTTTCCCCTTATATTTTAAATCTTGAGAAGGGGCTCCAATAGAAGCAAAGGAATATATATTACATCGCTTCCCAATCTTTGTGTAAGAATGAATTACTACATGACTACCAAGCACTGTTTCTTGTTCAATAAATACCTTAGGCCCAATGACACAATAAGGACCAATAGTCACATCCTCAGCAATTTCTGCCTGTTTATCTATTATAGCTGTAAGGTGAATTTTGCTCATAAATTAATCTGCCAAAACAGCAGTTAACTCGCTTTCAGCGACTACTTTCCCATTAACTAGGGCTCTGCCTTTCATTTTACATACCTTTGCCCGTTGCCTTATCATCTCCAGTTCAAATATAATTTGGTCTCCTGGGATTACTGGTTTTCTGAAACGGGCCTTATCTATGGCTGCGAAATAAATAAGTTTTCCTCTAACTTCAGGAGGAGCAGAATGATAAGCCAAAATAGCACCTACCTGAGCCATGGCCTCTATCACCAAAACTCCAGGCATTACTGGAGATTGAGGAAAATGTCCTTGAAAAAAAGGTTCATTAAAAGTAACATTCTTTAACCCTATAATTTTTTCCCCAGGTTTCACTTCTAAAATCCTATCTACCAGTAAGAAAGGATAACGATGTGGTAAAAAATTCTGGATTTCTTTAATATCCAAAGCACATTCTTTATCTTTCATTTTTATCTCCAATTAGACCTTTTAATGTAGACAACTCCTTTTCCAAAAGCTTTATTCTCTCCAAAAGTTCAGGCAGCTTTGGTAACACAGCCATGGTTTTTAAATAAGTTTGATAAGGCATGGCCGGAACACCTGAGGCTACAGTAGTTGCAGGAGGGATTGATTTAGCCACACCTGTTTTGGCCCCTACTTTAGCTTGATTACCAATATGAACATGCCCAACTACCCCCACCTGGCCTGCCAAAGTAACTTTATTGCCTATTTTAGTACTTCCAGCAATACCTACTTGAGCTATAATAAGACTATCTTTCCCAATCTGAACATTATGGGCAATTTGGACTAAATTGTCTATTTTAGTCCCTTTCTTAATTAAGGTTTTTCCTAAAGCAGCCCTATCAATAGTAGTATTAGCTCCTATCTCTACATCATCCTCAATCTGAACTGTGCCCAATTGAGGGATTTTTATATGCTTACCATCTCTATCTGAAGCAAACCCAAAACCATCACTTCCAATTACTGCTCCACTATGGATAATCACCCTATTCCCTATTTCACAGTCAGCCAAGATAACGGCATTTGCATAAATAATGGCTTTTCTTCCAATCCTTACTCTAGGACCAATATAAACACCTGGGAAAATTATAGTGCCTGAGCCTATTTGTGCTTCATTATCTATGTAAGCTAAAGGATAAACAGTCACTCCTTTTCCCAATTGAACATTCTGACCAATAAATGCCTTGGGACTTATGCCTTTAAACTCATAATTCCATTTGTAAAAAACTTTTGCTAACCGAGCATATGCCAAGTAAGGATTTTCTGTCTTAATTAGAGAAATAGGAGCAGAAACAACATCCAAAGGCACTATAGCTGCACTAGCCTTAGTAGTATGAAGATACTTTTTGTATTTTACGTTAGAGATAAAGGTAATCTCTCCTGGCATCGCTTTTTCAATAGGGGCAATACCTGTAATCTCTATATCTTTATCTCCTATCAATTCTGCCTGAAGTAATTGAGCGATCTTTGATAATTTCATCTATTTTGCTTTTTTCTGTTTATTACTCCATTCTTTATCATAAAGTTTTATTACTTTTTCTGTTATATCTATGACTGGACTATAACAAACTACTCCAGAAGTATTTTTATCAAATACAACACTATACCCTTCTTTTTTCCTAATTTTCTCAGCTATTTCCTGAATATCCTGGAAAATAGGCCGCACGGCTTCATATTGTTCTCTTTCCATTTCTTCTTTATAGTCTTGATAAAGATCTCTAAAATCTCTCAATTTTCTTTCATATTCTTTTTCTTTGTCTCTCTGTGCCTCCAGACTTAACATCAAACTCTGTTTTCTCAACTCTTCTTTTAATTTATCTAATTCCTGCTGTCTTTGCTCTAAATCTCTTTTGATTTTGGCAAACTTTTTATCTAGTCTTGCTTTAGCTGCCTTTCCTGCTTTAGAAAGATTAAGTGCCTTTTGCATGTCTACAATAGCAATTTTCATTTCACCTGCTTGTAACGAAGTAATTACTAACAATACCAAACAATATACACTTAAAAAAAAACTCAATTTTCTCATCGTTGCCTCCTTTGTATGATTTATTATTTAAAAAAATGTTCCCATGGCAAATTCCCAGTTACTAGTAGACTCGTCTTCTTCGGCGTTGAGGGCAAACCCAAATTCCAATCTTATAGGTCCCATAGGTGAAAACCATCTTACCCCCATACCCACGCTTTTCTTCAAATTTGTTAGATCAAAAGACTGATTTATATCATAACTATTGCCTGCATCAAAAAATACTACCCCGAACAACCTTATTTTCTCAAAAATTGGGAAACGATATTCTAAATTACAAAGAAACATCTTATTCCCCCCAATACGTTCACCAGTTTCAGGGTCACGGGGACTGATAGTAGCAAAGTCATAACCCCGAATAGTGTTGGGGCCGCCTAAATAATATTTTTCAAAAAGCGGTAAAATGCCCTTCCCTCTCCTATCAATATAACCCACTTTGGTTCTAATGAAACCTACGGTATTCCAAAACAGGGGAATAAATATAGATGCAGAGCCTTCATAACGATTAAATGCACTGTCTCCACCTAAAAATCCACCAGCATACTCTATTGAACCTGATAAAACCATGCCTTTACTAGGATTAAAAAATCTATTCCTAGTATCTCTTCGCCAACTTAGTCGTATACTACTAGTAGCAATGCCATCCGCCAACTCTGTAATATACTTAGAAGCTATTTCTTCGTTAAAATCAGCAGTTTTTGCCTTTTCATAATGATAGGTAGAATAAATTCTAGAATAATAGCCAAGGGGATAGCTAAGTCTAATTTCTCCACCACTACTTTCTTTGGTAAAATCTATATATTCTGTATCCCATTTAAAGGCCTGAAATCCAGTAGAAAGTTGGCTATCAAACAAATAAGGTTCGGTAAAATCAAAGGTATATCTTTGGGTAACGCTTCCTATATACCCCCTTAAAGTAACCTGTTGACCTCTTCCAAACAAATTTCTCTGTGTGATATCCGCCATAATTATAAAATTCTCAATGGAACTATAACCAGCACCAATAGAAAAAGAACCAGTAGGTTGTTCCTTCACTTTAATCTTAAGATTTACTTCATTGGGCTCTTCTCCTCTTTGTGTCTCTAGTTTCACGTCTTCAAAATATCCTAATCTATGAAGGGCTTCTATACTTTTTTCTATTTTTATTTTATTAAATGTTTCTCCTTCTCCTATCCATAATTCTCTTCTTAGCACTTTATCCCTAGTTTTGGTATTGCCTTCAAACTCTATCCGCCCCACATATACTTTGATACCCTTTTTAATATGATAAACAACATCTACGCTGAGCGTTGAGGAATTTACTTTTATTTCAGGCTCAATTTCCACATAGGCAAATCCTTCACTGGCATAAACATCTGAAAGGGCAGTAATATCCTTTTGTAACTGTTCTCGATTATAAACTGCCCCTGATTTAAGTTTTAGTATTTTTTTTAACTCCGTCTCAGGTTTAAGCAAATCTCCTTTTATGGCAATTTTTCCTACTTTGTATTGTTCTCCTTCCTCAACGGGAATAGTTATATATATGTCAGTACCCCTTCTTTCAACCTGAGGTTCTCCTATTTTAACATTAATGTAGCCATGATTATAATAAAAATTGGCTATTCTGTTTACATCATTTTCTAACTCATCCGTTTTTAACTTACCAGAACCTGTGATAAAGGAAAGAAACCACCTTTCCTTATTCTTCATTTGTTTTTTCAAAGTCTTGTCTTTAAATGCCTTGTTTCCTTCAAAAATAATTTTCTTTATATAAGCCTTTTCTCCCTCTTTAATAATAAAAGTTAGTTTTACTTTCTCTGAAGTAATAGGAATAATTTTATATTCTACTTGGGCATCAAAATACCCTTCTTTTTGATAAAGTGCCTTTATTTGCTCTACTGATTTGGTAATTAAATGTTCTTTTAAAATGGAATTAACTTTTAAGGCAATAACTTCCCTGATATCACTATCTTTAATCACTTTATTCCCTTCAATAATTATTTGTTTAATAACAGGTTTTTCAGAGACTATAAACTTAACAATCTCTCCCTCAGGGAAATCTTCCACTTCCACCCGAATGTCTTTAAAGAATCCCATTTTAAAAATAGACTTTATATCTCTTCGAATTATTTTAGGGTCAAATATTTCTCCTTCTTTTGTTTGCATCACGGCTAAAATAGCCTCTTTATCTACACTTTTATTGCCTATAATTTCTAACCTGGTTATTCTTTTTTTCTTAAGAAGTTTGTAAACCAATTCTTGGGCTATTTCTGTTGAAACAACCTCTAATTTTTCCATAGAGGGTATTTCCTTGTAAATAAGCACAGGAGGCTTTATCCCACCAGTTTCTACAATAGCCAAATCTAAACTTATTTTTTCTCCTATCTGTGTTAAACTACCCATAATTACATAATCTAATCCTTGTTTCTCTCCTTCTTTTCTTGCTTCTTCTATTTTTTGAACTATTTCACCTTTCCAAGGAACTATTTTTATTTTGGGATTTTTGATTTTTTGAGAAAGCATTAGAGACAGGTCTTCCCCCATCCTGGGAGACTTTTTAGGAATATATACCACTAAGGGAGAAATACCTACTTTAAGCAATTCTGCTGCCCAACTGATTGGGGAGACCAGGAAAAATATGATTAATATCACTAAATGCTTCTTCATCAACATTGCTTCCTTATCAATTGACCTTGGGTCAACTCATAACATATTGCAAAAAGAGATGCTAGTTTTAAGTTATGTGTAGCTACAATCATGGTTATACCTGTTTTTTGGTGGATGGAAAAAAGTAAGGATTGGACCTTTTCTGCTGTATTTTGGTCCAAATTACCTGTAGGTTCGTCTGCCCAAATTAATTCCGGTTCTAATACTAATGCCCTAGCGATAGCCACTCTTTGTTGTTCACCTCCAGAGAGTTCTCCTGGCCGATGATTTCTGCGATGATAAACCCCTACTTCCTGAAGTAATCTCCTGGCTTGTTCTTTGGCTTTTTTTTCTGACCAACCAGCAATCAAGGCAGGCAACATTACATTTTCCCAAGCAGTAAATTCAGGTAATAAATAATGAAATTGAAAAACAAATCCCAATTTTTGGTTGCGAAATCGAGCCAATGCATCAGAAGAAAGTTGAAATAAGTCCTGCCCTTTATAAAACACCTTTCCTTTGGTAGGTCTTTCTAAGGTAGCTAAAATATGTAAAAGAGTAGATTTTCCCACTCCTGAAGCACCGGTAATGGCAATAGTATTACCTTTAAAAATTTTAAGGTCAATGCCTTTAAGGATTTCTATTTGGTATTCTTTGTGAGAAAAAGACTTCCACAAGTTTCTTACTTCTAATAAAGGCTGATTATTCATATCTTAATGCCTCTACTGGATCAAGCCTGGCTGCTTGTCGGGCAGGGTGAATAGTAGCCAAGAAACTCAACGTAATAGCCCCTATGCTAACAATAATAACATCACTCCATCTCAATTCTACGGGCAAACTGGACAAATAATAAACATCTTGGGGTAAGTGAATAAAATGATATTCTTTTAATAATAAGCATACACTTATTCCCCCTATGATACCTAGAAGTGTGCCTAAAATCCCCACGATTAAACCCTGATAAACAAATATCTTCATAATATTTTTATCCGTAGCCCCCATGGTTTTTAAAATGGCAATATCCTTTACCTTTTCCATAACCATCATAATTAAACTACTTCCGATGTTTAAAACCGCTACCAACACAATAAGAGTGAGGATAAGAAACATGGTTATTTTTTCTAATCTTAAAGCAGAAAATAAACTTTTATTCATATCTATCCAATTTCTTGTCCAAAATGGAAACCCAAGTTTTTTTTGGATAGTTTCAGCTAACTCTCTAGCCCTAAAAATTTCCGCAATCTTTACTTCCAAACCGGTAACCGCAGCCCCTAAGCCAAGAAACTGCTGAGCTTGGTGGAGTGAAATATAAATAAGAGAAGAGTCGTAATTATACATCCCAGAATCAAAAATACCCCCTACTAAAAATTTTTTCACCTTAGGAATCTGACCTGTAGGAGTTATTTCTCCAAAAGGAGAAATAACCGAGACCACATCCCCTAACCATACACCCAGATTTTTAGCCAATTCCTGACCCATGATAAGGGAGGGTAATTTTTGCCCATGTTTTAATTCAGAAGTATTAAGACTTTCTATCTTTCCTGCCTTTAAAATTTTTGCTAAATTGCTCACTTTGGAAATACTTTCTACTTCTACTCCTCGTAATACTGCTCCAGAAACATTTTGGTCTGATTTGACCATTACTTGAGAATATACAAATGGGGCAACTCCTATTATTCCAGGTTGGCGTTTAACTTTATCTATTAATTGCTGATATTTTACAATGTTGCCTTTAAAACTAAGCACAAAGACGTGGGCATTAATATCTAATATCCGAGTGCGCACTTCTCTTTCAAAACCAGACATCACAGAAAGCACAATGATAAGGGTCATCACCCCTACCATTACTCCAATGATGGAAAAAAAGGTGACAAGAGAAATAAACTTTTGTTTCCTTTTAGACTGTAGATATTTCAAACTAATGAATAGTTCATAGGGAAGTATCATGACTCGGGCCTTAAATGTGGAAACAGAATAACATCTCTAATAGAAGAGGCATTAGTTAAAATCATGGTTAATCTATCAATACCTATACCTTCACCAGCCGCAGGGGGCATTCCATATTCCAAGGCCGTAATATAATCCTCATCAATTTGATGTGCCTCTTCATCCCCTGCTGCTCTTTTTGCCATTTGTTCCAGAAAACGTTCTCTTTGGTCATCAGGGTCATTTAATTCTGAAAAACCATTGGCGATTTCCTTACCTGCAATAAAAAGTTCAAATCTATCTGTAATCTCTGGGTTTTGGTCATTACGTCGAGCAAGGGGTGAGGCTTCTATTGGATATCCTATGATAAAAGTAGGTTGGATAAGTTTGGGCTCTACAAGCTTCTCAAACAACTTAGTTAGAACCTTCCCCACACCTTCTCCTGGCCTGAGCTTAATACCCAAATCACTGGCATAAGCCATGACCTTTTCTTCATCTGCCAAGATTTGTTGGGACACCAAACCTGTTTCTTTCAAACTGTTCAAAAAATCTAAACACTGCCATGGCGGGGTTAAATCAATGGATTTCCCCTGATAAACAATTTTTTTACTACCTAAAACCTCTTCTGCTAGTTGAGAAATGAGCTCTTGGGTAAAGGCCATTAAATCTTCATAAGTAGCGTAAGCTTGATAAAACTCTAACATAGTAAATTCGGGATTGTGATCAACATCTATCCCTTCATTTCTAAAATTGCGACTGATTTCAAACACGCGATTAAAACCCCCTACTAGCAATCTTTTGAGATACAATTCAGGGGCAATGCGTAAGTATAGAGGAACCCCGAGGGCTTGATGAAAGGTCTTAAAGGGTTTTGCTAATGCCCCTCCGGGAATTATTTGCATAACAGGCGTCTCTACTTCTAAAAAATTATTTTTTACTAAAAAATGACGTATGAATTGAATAATTTTACTCCGTTTTATAAAACGCTCCCTTACCTCTTGATTGACTATCAAATCTAAATAACGCTGTCTATACCTAAGTTCTATGTCCTTGAGCCCATGATATTTCTCAGGCAAGGGTCGAAATGATTTTACAAGCAACTCAAACCTCTCTACCAAAATAGTCAATTCTCCAGTTTTAGTCCGAAACAACTTACCCTCTATCCCTATAATATCACCGATATCCAGCAATTTAAAAATTCCATATTGTTCTTTACCCAACTGGTCTTGCTTAAAATAGGCCTGAAGTCTTCCAGTATCATCTTGAAAGTGAATAAAAGCCGCCTTACCAAAGTGGCGTATGGCCATAATCCTTCCTGCTAGGCAGAAGTTTTCTGAAACAGTTATTTGCTCTTTATCACCATATTGAAACAAAATTTCCTGAATTCTATGGGTAGGTTTAAAATCATTGGGATAGGGTTTGACACCCCGTTCTAACAGTTTTTTAAATTTATCTCGTCTCTGTTGAATCAAAGAATCTTCCATCTTTTTATCTCCCATTAAAACACAAATGATTACTTTATTTTGGCTATACAGTCAAGGTAGAGGGCTGGGTTTAGCCGGAGAGTAATTTTGCGTGCTTAGGGTATCATAAACACCCAAGGCCTTCTCTAGGGGATAAGGACCTACATAAACGCGATAATAAATGTGAGAATTATTTTTTATGTCTTTTATAAAGGTCTTATATCCCTTATGGCTTAGTTCGTTTTGGAATTTAAGGGCATTTTTTATGTTTTTAAAGGCTCCTACTTGAACACTATATTGTTTGGGTTTTTCTTGCCCAGGAGCTGTTTTGGGACTTTTGGAGAAAATGGGCACTTGAATTCTTGGCAAAGAAGGCAAATAAATTAATTCCTGTCCTACAAATATGCCCAAAACAAACATCCACAACAAGGCAAAAAATGCACCTACACTCACAAAAAATAGGCCTTTTTTTGTCAATTTGATGGTATAAAATTTTTTCTTTTCTCCCATTTACATCTGCTTTGGAGCTGAAACCCCCAACAGAGAAAGTCCCTTGGCGATTACTATCTTTACTGCTTGAGCCAGGGCAAATCTAGCAGCACAAATATCTTCAGGTGCGTCTAAAATGCGATATTTATTGTAATAACGGTGAAATTCCCCAGCCAATTCTGTAAGGTAATAAGACAGACGGTGAGGCTCTAAAGTCCTAGCTATATCTTCTATTAAATCCGGAAATCTTGCTAAAAGTTTCATCAATCCTATTTCTTCTTCTGATTGAAGGGGAGCTAAATCTACAGCATTAAAAGGAGGAAATTCAATACCGCGCTCTTTGGCTATCTTTTCCAGACTGCACACCCGAGCATGGGCATATTGGACATAAAATACTGGATTTTCCATATTTTGAGATTTAGCTACTTCTAAATCGAAATCTAAGTGACTATCACAGGATCTGGTAAGAAAAATAAAACGGGCAGCGTCTTTCCCCACTTCTTCTAATACTTCTTTTAAAGTGACAAACTCTCCTGCACGAGTAGACATAGCCAAAGGTTTTCCTCCCCGCTTTAGGTGTACTAATTGCACCAGTAAAATTTTTAATTTTTCCATATCGTAACCCAGGGCCTGAATTCCGGCCTTAAGTCTAGGCACATACCCGTGATGGTCGGCTCCCCAAAGGTCTATTAAGATATGAAAGCCCCGCTCAAATTTATTTTTATGGTAAGCTAAATCAGATGCAAAATAGGTAGTAGCACCATTAGCTCGAACAAGCACCCTATCCTTTTCATCATTAAAACGAGAAGAAGCAAACCATAAAGCACCATCTTTTTCATAGGCCAATCCCGTGTCTTTAAGCCATTTAATAAGATTGGCCACATCACCATTTTTTATTAAGTCTTTTTCGCTAAACCAATAGTCAAAACGAACTCCAAAATTATTTAAATCTTTTTTAATATCTTCCATAATTCTTTCTTTAGCAAATGTTGCGAATAAAGGAATTGCTTCTTTTTCTGCTACTTCTCTATATTTATTTCCTTTTCTCTCTAAAATTTCCTGAGCTAACTTTTTGATATATTCTCCCTGATAGTGATCTTTAGGAAAATCTATTTTTTCACCTAATAATTCCAAATACCTAAGGAATACCGACCTTCCTAGGATTTGAATTTGTCTTCCCACATCGTTAATATAATATTCTCGTTTGATTTTATACCCCGCATAATCCAAAATATTAGCCAATGTATCTCCTACAGCTGCTCCTCTTCCGTGTCCTATATGTAAAGGACCTGTAGGATTAGCACTGACAAATTCCACTATTATTTTTTCTTCCCTTTCCTTCCCTTGGCCATAACTCTCTGGATGGGTTATAATATTTTTAATAACTCCTTGCCAGGCACTTGATTTCAAAAAGAAATTAATAAATCCTGGAGCAGCTATTTCCACTTTTTTTATCCAATCACAGGATGGAAGATGTGAAATTAATTCCTTAGCAATTTCCTGAGGTGATTGTTTTGTTTTTTTTGATAATAAAAAAGCAAGATTTGTGGAAAAATCTCCATAATCAGCCACCTTAGGCACTTCAATACTAAAAAGTGGGGGAGCGATCCTCGGTAAACTACCTATTTTTTGTGCCTGATTTAAGGCATCGAGGAGCAACGCCTTAATCTTTTGTCTCATCTTTCTTCTTAGGAACTTCTTTTTCAGTCTCTGAAGCCTTTTTTAGAGAAATATCATAAACAAAATCAGGACAACGAAAACTACCTGGTTCTTGTTGGATAGTAAATTTTTTATTGCAAAATTCCCTCCAGGCACAAACAGCACAGAGTTTTACAGGTGATTCTATCTTTTCTTTCATTTTAATTCTCCTCAATCAATTTAAAAATAACACTGGAATTACAAACAGGCAAGTGACTCTATATTGAGCAAAAATCTCTTCCAAGCTAAACCCGCAGAATAGCCAGTGAGACCTTTTTTCCCGATAACCCTGTGACAGGGAATGATGATGGGTAAAGGATTAGACTTGCATGCTTGAGCTACAGCACGTGTGGCTTTAGGTATGTTCAATTTATAGGCCAGAGATTGATAAGTAATTGTTTGTCCATAAGGAATATCTAAAAGCGCCCTCCAAACCATTTTTTGAAAAGGTGTCCCAATGAGTAATAAAGGTAATTTGAAACAGGTAAGCTGAGAAGAAAAATAATCCCTTAAGGCCTGCTCTGTTTGTTGAAAAGGGGGTATTTTCCCCTTTTTTAATATTACACTTTTTAAGTGACGGTTTAGATGTTTAAAAATAGGAGTTTTGGTAATCAAAGGTATTTCCGAAGATTGAAAATCAGACAAAATTAAGCCACATAATCTCTCTTTAAAACTCAGAAACACAAATCCTCTCTCCTCATACCAAAAGGGAGCATATATTATTTCTGGCAATCCATCTTACCTAAAACTGTTCTGATAAATATCTCTCTGCACTCAAAGCACCAATAGCGCCATCCCCAGCAGCAATAACAATTTGTTTAAAAGGAGTATTTCTCACATCTCCAACGGCAAAAATGCCTGCCACAGAAGTGCGACAATAACTGTCAGTAACAATATAACCTCCTTCATCAATCTCTACCAGGTCTTTTACTAATTCTGAATTAGGTTGCATACCAACAAAGATAAAACATCCTTCTATCTTTAATTCATGTGTCTTACCATTTTTCACATTTTCTAGAATCAACCCTTCTACCTTATTTTCTCCCTTAATTTCCTTCACTACTGTATTCCAAACAAACTCTATCTTCTCGTTCTTAAATGCCTTTTCTTGCAGAATTTTCTCTGCCCTGAGTTGGTCTCGCCGATGAATAAGAAAAACTTTACTAGCAAACTTTGTGATATGTAATGCCTCTATTAAAGCAGCGTCACCTCCTCCTACTACAGCCACTTCTAGATTCCGAAAGAATGGAGCATCGCATGTCCCACAATAAGATACCCCTTTACCAATTAATCTTTCTTCTCCTGGAACTCCCAGTCTTTTATAGCGAGCACCTGTAGCTACAATCAATGCCTTTGCTTCTAACTTTTCTGTCTCACTTTTGACTATTTTTCTGTTTTTTCCATCTATTATTTGTTTTACTTCAAATGGTGCTTTAATTTCAACTCCTAACAATCGCACTTGCCTTTCAAATTTGGCCATAAGTTCTGAACCATATATTCCCTCTGGAAACCCTGGATAATTTTCCACCTGAGTAGTAGTAATCACCTGCCCTCCAGGCAACAATCTTTCCAAAACTACTGTTTTTAAACCTCCTCTAGCTAAATAAATTGCAGCAGTTAATCCTCCTGGCCCTGCTCCTATAACAATTACATCATATAACTCCGCCATTTCTCTCTCCATAGAGACTTAGAAGTTTGATAGAAACATAAATGGTCGGGACGACAGGATTTGAACCTGCGACCACCTGCGCCCCATGCAGGTGCGCTACCAGGCTGCGCCACGTCCCGACTTACTATTTTTTATAATTAAAGGGTGTCTTTGTCAACATCTGAACTAGGACTTCGTCAAAGTAATTTTAACGGAGATCCAAATGATAAGCGCACCTGTCTGCCGACAGGCAGGATGGCTCAATGCAGAATGCAAATTGAAAAATGCAAAATCGCCTTCTGTTAAATTGGAGCGTTAGCACGTTGGAATTGGGAATTGGGAAATGGGAATTTCTATTTTCTGTTTTCTGTTTCCTATTTTCTGTTTCCCGTTTCCCTTTCCTTCTTTATGCACGTTTACAAAGTTGCAAGTTGGAAAGTTTGCAAGTTAACACGTTGGAAATGGAAACTGGGAATTTCTGTCTTCCGTTTTCTATTTTCTTAACTGTATTTTGTAGGTTTGACCTCAATTCCACTACATTTGGCTATTTCATTCCCTCACTATTTCACTACTCACTGATTTAATGTTTTGGCATTTAGGCATTTGGATTTCATTTGGCATTTGGATTTTGAAATTTGGATTTTTTTAAATTACTTATGGCCTGACTTTGCCGTATCCCTGGGGATAATCTTACTTGACTGAATTTTCCTATTGATATATTATTAAGTTAAAATATTATATATTAAGGAAAAACTAAATGCGGACACTTATAGATATACAAGATGAGCTTATAAAAGATTTATTAAAGGAGACTGGAGTAAAAACAAAAAAAGAGGCAATAACCATAGCTATAAAGAATTACCTTAATCAGAAAAGGCGAGAAAGACTTGCATCACTAATTGGAAATTATGAATTTGGTTATAATTTAGAAGATTTAGAAGAGATGAGGAAAGATGATTAAAGTAATCATCGATACCTCTGGCTGGATAGAATCTTTTAAGCGAAGAGGGGATGATAAATTAAAAGAGCTTGTGAAAAGGCTCATAACTCAGGAACAAGTTCTTATTCCTGGAATTATAAGGGCCGAGATTTTAAGAGGTGCAAAAAACTTAAAAGAATATGAAAGGCTTAGCGATTTACTAAAAGGATTGACCTATTTATCTGTGGAAGATGACTTTTGGGAAAGATTGGCAAGATTTTCTTTTGACCTCTTTAAAAAAGGTCTCGTTGTTCCTCTTACAGATACTTATATAGCTTTACTCGCTATTGAAAATAATGTTCCTATTATCCATAAGGATAAACATTTTGATTTAATAGCCCAGAAGACTTCTTTAAAGATACTAAAACCGTAAGGCCTGAAGCCTTTGCTCATAAAAAGTTTTGGAGAAAAATAAAAAATTTAATCCAATCTGGGGTCCAGAGCATCTCTAATGGCCTCACCTAAAAGATTGTAGGCAAGCACGGTAAGCAAAATGGCCATCCCTGGAAAGAGAGAAAGCCACCAGGCAATCTCTAGATTATCTTTCCCCAGAGTTAACATGTTACCCCAACTAGGAGTAGGAGGTTGAACCCCAATACCCAAAAAACTTAAGGCGGCTTCAGTAAGAATAGCGCCAGGGATACCTAGAGTAGCAGAAACCAAGATAGGAGCAATGGCATTAGGTAAAAAATGATGAAAAATTATGTGAAAATCGCTGGCCCCTAGGGCACGCGCTGCCAAAACAAATTCCCTTTCTTTCAAACTTAAGAATTCAGCCCTGACCAGGCGGGCTACACCCATCCAACTGGTTAAACCGATTACTACCATGATGTTCCAAATATTGGGTTCTAAAAAAGTGACTACTGCTAAAATGAGAAAAAAACTGGGAAAACAAAGCATGATATCTACTAAACGCATAATTATGGTGTCTACAAAATGACCATAATAGCCGGCCAATGCCCCTAAAAAAGTCCCAATAAAAGTAGCAATTCCTACTGCTACAAAACCTACTAACAGAGAGATCCTAGCCCCATAGATTAGGCGGGAAAGGACATCTCTGCCTAATGTGTCTGTGCCTAAAGGATGAGAAAACGAAGGAGGTAAGAGCACGGCCTTCACATTTATAGCTAATGGGTCATAAGGGACAACCCAAGGGGCCAACCAAGAAGCTAGAAACAATATCAAAAGAAAAATAGCAGCAGCTACCCCCAGTTTATTATTTAAAAATCGTTCTAAAAAACGGGACCACATCTATCCTACCCTAATCCTGGGGTCTACTAAGGCATAGCTAATATCCGCTAAAAGATTTCCTAATAGGGTTAAGACTGCTCCAATAACCAAACAACCCATAATAGTAGGATAATCTCTAGACATTACACTGAGATAAAACAATTGTCCCATTCCAGGAATGGCAAATATGGATTCAAAGATCACACTTCCCCCAATGAGGCCTGGCACAGAAAGCCCCAAGATAGTTACTACTGGCAATAAGGCATTTTTAAGGGCATGTTTATAGATCACCACTCTTTCTGGTAACCCTTTGGCCCTGGCTGTTAGTACATAGTCCTGTCTGATCACCTCTAACATACTGGAACGAACAAATCGAGATAGACCGGCCAGACCACCAAAGGCAGAAACAAACACAGGTAAAATCAGATGCTTAGCAATATCTCCAAATTTTTCTAGGATACTCATACTTTCATAATTCAGAGATTTAAGTCCCGAAAGGGGAAGCCACCCCAGTTTAATACCAAAGAGCATCATAAGTAATAAGGCCAGCCAAAATCCAGGGGTAGCATATCCAATGAATACAAAGATGGTGGTAATTTTATCAAAAAAACGGTTGTGTCTAACAGCAGCCATTACTCCTAAAGGAATGGCTATAATAAAGATAAAAAACATGGCCAAAACATTTATACCTACAGTAATAGGCAATCTTTCTTTTATTTTATCCCATACTGGACGAGCATCCGGCGCAAAACTCCGGCCAAAATCCAAGTGAGCCAACTTCTTCAACCACATCCAATATTGGATATAAAGGGGTTTATCTAAACTATATAATTTTATTAACCTTTGGCGAAATTCAGGAGAGACCTTAGGATTGAATTGAGTATAAATATCCGTAGGACTCCCGGGGGTAAGGTGGATTACCGCAAATGAAATAAGGGTAATCCCCAAAAGTAAGGGAATCATAAAAAACAATCGTCTTAGAAAATAGGCCAACATTTTTTAATATTTTTACACCAAAAATTTCCTACTTTTTTTCTAAAAATAAAGGCTGTAGACCTAGATTTAAGCATAGCTCGGAGATTTTTCAAGGGAACAAATATTCCACTTTCTCCTCCCTGATGCAGTCCAATCTCTATGATTCTCACTATAAGTACACCACAAATGTCCCCAGTATAGGCCAACCCTCCTTCATACACCCTTGCTGCCTGTTGAAGCCAAGAAGGTAAAATAGGAGGTATAACGCAGGGTGAAGGGGGTGGTGTTTCCCACAGGGGTGGTCTTTGTCGTAACCTATTCACCCAGGTAGCGGTTTTATCTACTATTTCTAAACAAATCCGCTTTCTTTTTATAAATTTCTTCATAGCATAAGGATGCCAATCAAAAACACCTACTAATTCCCGACAAAGAGAACTCCCAAAGTAACTCTCAAATTGTCTCTTTAACACCCTTACTGCCAATAAACTCGCAGGATATGGCAACAAAATGCCCAGAGCAAGAGCAGCCCCTAATAGTGTCCCACAGGTTAAACGCAAACCGCCCAAACCTGCCCCAAAACCACTACAGGCCTTAAGGGAAAGACGCATTTTTTCTTTAGGTAGACTCACACTGGCCCTAAATACCGCCTGGCTTCAGGTAAAACCCAGGCGTAAATAGTGTCTGGCAGCCTGCCCAGCTAAATCCATTTACTTCCTTCATAGCTAAAGGTTTATTAGTGATAACAACATACTTCCGCCTTTGTCCTACCACAAAATACTTTTTACCTATAAATTCACACAAGTGTTTTTTAGAAATAAGGCAAAAGATACGCCTGTTTTCTTCCCACCATTGCCAAAAAGTTTGATGGTCAATGAGCAATTTTTTATAATTCTCATTGTCTTCAAACTGGGTCTCTCGAGGTATATCTACCAAAACAGTGGGTCTTTTGACATAAAAAGGCAAACTGCGTAAGTAGATCTTGTATTGCACTATTATATCTGCTGGCTTTGCCAAACAATAAATAACTTTTCCCAGACTTTTATAGGTATTGATAGGTAATTTGTCTCCATACCATAAAAGTGGATGAAAGAAGGCATTACTTAAGGCTAAAACAGCAATAAAATGTAGTGAATGATGCTTAAGATATTTAGCTATAAGAAACAAAATAGTAATTCCTCCTAAGACAAACACCTCTCCCCACCAAAGAGATTTTAATTGCTGCCATTCAATTACATTACCCGTGCCTCTATATAAAGAAAGGGCCATTACCAATGCCCCTAAAGTAAGGATAAAACAGATTATAATCATGAAAATTAATATTATTTTTGAAGAATTTGATGGATTAGAAAAAACCTCACTCCACCATTTACCTCCTAAAATGGCCAAAGGAGGTAGGCAGGGAAGGATATAAAAAGGCAATTTTGTCTTCATAAGACTAAAAAGGATAAAAGGGACTATCGCCCATAACAAAAAGAAAAATTTTTCTTTATTTAAATTATAAATAGCCTGAATAAAACTGGGTAAAAGATAAAATGTCCAAGGAAAGGTAAGAGCAGGCAAAAGTGGAAAATAATAATACCACGGATGAGGATGACCCATACCTTCAGACCCAATTCTTGAGAAAAATTGGGCCTTAACAAAATAGGTAATAAGCCCTTTATGATGCACACATACCCATCCATACCAAGGCAGGGCAATGAGACAAAACAATATTATCCCTTTACCTATTTGGGCATTTCTTAAACGCTGAAGCTGTCTGGTTAAAGCAAGATACAATAGACAAGTGACTCCCACTAAAATCGGCCCAACAGGGCCTTTTACCAAGGCACTAACCCCTAAGACAGCCCAACCCCAGAGTAATGAATGCCCAAATCTTTCCCAGCGTAAAAAGCAATACATAGCTAAGGTGATAAAAAATAAAAGATAAAGGTCTGTTGAAACCACATGAGTTACAGCAAAAAAGCCTAACATACTTATTAAAATTAAACTGCTAAAAGTGCCTACTTTTTCGTCAAAACAAATACGGGCGAGCAGAAAAACTATTATAATAGTAAACAAGCCAAACACTCCCAGAAAAAACCTAGCCCCCCATTCATTCTCTCCCAGTATTTTATAGCCCAAGGCAGTAACCCAATAAGTAAAAGGTGGTTTATGAAAGTGTTTGATAAAATTGAGGTGAGGGATGAAAAAATCATGGGTCTTTACCATTTCCCATGCAATCTCTGCATAACGGGCATCAGTAGTTTCTAATAACCCATAGCTACCCAGGTGAAAGAACAAAAAATAACAGGCAATAGTGAATAAAAGTAATCCATAACAAAACTTTTTCATGAAGTTTCACCTTTAAAGAGCATTAGGTTGCGAATATAAATAACACAATTAAGGGATTGACCTAGCATAAATACGGGGTCTTTTAAGTGCAAGGCATAAACAAATAATAGACTGCTACCTATAAGAGAAAGATACCAAAAGACCTTGGGAACAGTACTGCGTTTTTTTCTCTCTGAAACAATCCATTGAACAATAAATCTAGAGGCAAAAACCGCCTGGGCAAAAAAGCCCAGAATTAGCCAGCCAGTAAGAGAGACTTGGAAATTCCCTAAAGAAATATTCCAATTCATGCAATGCTCCTTAAAAATTTAGTTTTAGCCAGACTTTGCAATATAAAGAAAATAAACTACATTGACAAGGTTTATTTGAGCTGATAGAAAACAAAATAATGGAGATTTCTATTGTTATTCCTGTATATAATGAAGAACAGGCCTTACCAAAACTCTATAATTCATTAAAAAAGGTATTGGAATCCCTTCAAAAAAAATACGAAATAATTTTGGTAGATGATGGCAGTACAGATAGAACATGGGAAGTGCTTTCCGTCCTACGAGCAAAAGATGATTCTTTAAAAATTATCCGATTTACTCGAAATTTTGGTCAGACGGCGGCCATAGCGGCTGGTTTTTACCATGCCCAGGGAGAAGTTATTATTGCTATGGATGCAGACTTACAAAATGACCCTGTGGATATTCCTTATTTTTTAAGTAAAATAGAGGAAGGTTATGATTTGGTCAGTGGCTGGCGCAAGAACCGTAAAGATAGTTTAAAACGCAAATTTCCTTCCTGGATAGCTAATTGGTTGATTGGCAAAATTACAGGAGTAAAAATCCATGATTATGGTTGTTCTTTAAAGGCCTATCGTTCTTGGGTGGCAAAAAATCTCCATCTTTATGGGGAGATGCACCGTTTTATTCCTGCCCTGGCTGCCTGGTCAGGAGCCAAAATTACAGAAATTCCTGTAAGGCATCACCCTAGACAATTTGGTAAGACAAAGTATGGACTTTCTCGCACCTTTAAGGTTATTCTGGACTTGATTACCGTCAAATTTTTGCTTTCTTATGCTACTAAGCCACTTCATTTTTTTGGACTACCAGGCTTGTGCTCTTTGGTAACAGGTCTGGCTATTTGCCTTTATCTCAGCTTTTCAAAAATATTCTTTCATGCCCAATTGGCACAAAGGCCTTTATTACTGCTGGGGGTTTTACTTCTTTTTATTGGTGTCCAATTTATCAGTCTGGGATTACTAGCAGAAATGAATATGCGGATTTATCATGAGACACAAAAAAAACCTATCTATGTAATTCGGGAAATACGATAATGAAAAAAACTCAAAGATACCCTGAATAATAAAGTTTATCACTGAGAAAATAGATATGGTAGGCATGAAGGTGGTTATGAGGCAACGGCCCTTGCGCATTCCATTTATGAAGAGTTAAAGAGGCCATTAAGGATGCCATAAAATATCATTTCGGTGAGAAAAACGTGCTAAATGCTTCACGTAAGCCTTAAAATAAGGTGCCGAAAACATTTGACATCTTGCTTAAAAAGATTGAGGATGTTATTGTGGCTTTTTAAAAGGGGTCAACCATGAAGGTGGTTACTGCCCAAGAAATGAAGGCCATTGACCAATTTACCATTAAAGAAGTTGGAATTCCTGGGATAGTGCTTATGGAAAATGCTGGACGGGGAGTATTTACTTATATCAAATCCTATTTTTCAGACCATATCAAAAGGGGTGCTATTGGGGTGCTTTGTGGGAAGGGAAATAATGGAGGCGATGGCTTAGTGGTTGCTCGCTATTTGTATGAAGAAGGTTACCTAGTCAATGTCTTTTTGTTTGGCCAGAAAGAACAATTAAGAGGTGAGGCCTTAGCCAATTTAAGAATTGCAGAGCGTCTGAATCTGCCCATAATTGAATGTTTGGATGAATCACATTGGTCAAAGGCAAGAGAATATCTTATTGCCTGCAGTCTAATCATAGATGCCATGTTAGGGACAGGTTTAAAGAGTGAAGTAAGAGGTTTAATGCGCGCTGCAATTGATTTTTTAAATAATATCTTTCCTGGTTTTGTTGTGGCAGTAGATATACCTACAGGACTGAGTAGTGATACAGGCTATCCTTTGGGTGAAGCTGTAAAGGCAGATTTAACGGTAACTTTTGGCTTACCCAAGATAGGTCAAATAGTATATCCAGGAGTAGATTATGTGGGTATTTTAGAAATCGTAGATATTGGTATTCCCCATCAGATTCTTAGTAATTTTTCCTTAAATCACCATCTAGTCACGGATGAAGAGGTAAAGCATATTTTACGCCCGCGCCAAAAGGCCATACACAAAGGGCAGGCAGGACATGTATTGGCGTTAGCAGGCTCCTCAGGAAAAACAGGGGCAGCCACTCTTACCTGTCTTGGTGCCTTAAGGATTGGGGCAGGTTTAGTAACTTTAGGCATTCCCAAAAGCCTGAACCCTATTTTGGAAGTCAAGCTTACTGAAGCAATGACTTTACCATTACCTGAAACAAAAGATGCTACTCTCTCCCAGAAAGCTTGGGAAGTAATTGGAAGTTCGGGCTTAAGATATAATGTTATTTGTTTAGGACCAGGCATAAGCACTCATCCGGCAGTGGAGACTTTAGTAAGAAAGATAATTACCGAAGCTCAAACACCTTTGGTTATAGATGCAGATGGTCTCAATGTCTTAGCTAATGATTTGGAAATTTTAAGACAAAAAAAGGCAGAAATAGTGCTTACTCCTCATCCAGGCGAGATGTCTAGATTGGTTAAAGTACCCACAGAAACAGTGTTAAAATCCAAACTTGAATTAACTAGAGAAATTGCTGAGCGGTATCAAATAACAGTAGTGTTAAAAATGGCTCATACCTTAATTGCCACTCCTCAGGGTGAGATTTTCATAAATTCTACAGGTAATCCGGCCATGGCTAGCGGAGGAATGGGGGATGTTCTTACTGGTGTCATTGGGGGATTTATAGCCCAAGGATATTCACCCAAAGAAGCATCTATTTTGGGCGTGTTTTTGCATGGTTTAGCTGCTGACTTTTGGTTAAAAGGTCATAGCCAGGCGGGCCTGTTGGCCTCAGAAGTAGCTGATTATCTTCCCTTAGCCCGACGTGAAATAGAAAAGAAAAATAATAAATTTTGCCATGCACCTTTTGTCCACGTGAGGTAGAGTTCATTTCCCCTTTCTCTTATTTTCTTTATAACTTTGATATAGATAACAAGTTTGGTAATAACAATAGGCAAAATATTCCGCACAGTGCATGGTCG
>Ga0190334_1000307_pt1 | contig 25574 bp, 15 predicted proteins | sample 48720478_MG_FD_161270 | JGI IMG/M metagenome (GOLD analysis project Ga0190334, IMG submission 161270) | Hydrothermal vent sediment bacterial communities from Southern Trench, Guaymas Basin, Mexico - 4872-04-7-8_MG | ecosystem: Environmental > Aquatic > Marine > Hydrothermal vents > Sediment ... | reverse complement strand
GTGCGGGATATTATCAATCCAGAATAGGGAAAAGAAAGATTTTTATTTTTCCTGCCTTCTTCCTTGGGTGGATTAGAGACTTTAGAAGAGTTTAAAACAGCCCTCAAAATGGCTTCCCGGGACCGCAACCTATCCCGTCCCGTTATCAGACGGGACCGCTCTGGCGATTGAGCACCTCTTGAAGGTCTATGCCAAATTCCTGTATAATGCGCTTCCTCGATTTCCAGGCCTTAATCTCTCGCTCCCTTAAAAGTGCCTGTTTCTTGTCTTCGTATTCTTCACTATAGACGAGAATCCAGGGCCCTTTACCCTTAGTGTAAGGACTTAGACCTTTGTTGTGTTGCTTTATCCTCCATTCCAGGTTAGAGGTTACCCCGATATAAAAGCGGTCAATTTTAGGGGAATAGAGAATGTGGAGATGGAAGGTCTTGTTCTGCAAGAGGGAAAAGCTCCCCGGGAGGGACTCGAACCCCCAACCTAGTGGTTAACAGCCACCCGCTCTGCCGATTGAGCTACCGGGGAAGCAGATTTATTTTATACCAAAATATTTGCGAATAGTCAAGACTATGCATTGGAATAAGTACTCCATGGACGTTGGAGCAGGATTTTGAATTGTAGAATTAAATCTCCAATCTATCCTGTACCGGTTGTTAATAGAACAGGGTCGCTGGAGGTTGAGTTAGCTGGAATGCAGAGTTGTTTTTTACAATAATTCTTAATTGCAGCCAGGAGTTTTTGATTTTTAAAATAAAAAGTTCCATTTTCTCTGCGAAATTATATTAGAAACCTGCCTTGTTCTATCCTCTCTGTGGAAAAAGAACCGCTCGATTAAATAAAGAATTCTTTAAATTAATCCCGTTATGTTGCCTTCTTCATCTATATCAACATTTTCAGCATTTGGAACGGTGGGAAGTCCTGGCATTAGAAGTATGTCTCCTGTTATGGGGACAAGAAATCCTGCACCTGATGATACCTGAATCTCTCTGACTGTCACAAGAAAGTCCTTAGGTCTTCCAAGAAGTTCTGGATTATCAGAAAGTGATTTCTGAGTTTTTGCGATGCACACAGGTAGATGGTCAAATCCCATCTTTTTTATCTTCTTCAGATCGAATTTCGCCTTTGATGTGAAATCTATTGCCTGAGCACCATATATTTCCCTGGCTACAGTTTCAATCTTTTTTTCTACTGACATTTCGAGTGGATAGAGGAACCTGGGTTCTACATCTCCCTTGAGTTCTTCCATTACTGCCTCTGCAAGGTCAATGGCTCCTTCCCCACCTTTTGAAAATGATTCTACAACAGCGGATTTTACTCCTTTGGCTTCAGAGAACCTTTGTATCACTTTTATTTCCTCTTCAGTGTCAGTATGAAATCTATTTATTGCTACGACAGCATTTACTCCAAATTTCTGAATGTTTTCAAGGTGCTTTTCGAGATTAGGAAGGCCTTTTTCCACTGCTTCAGGGTCTGGTTCTGTAATGTGAGAAAGTTTTTTACCACCGTGCATTTTTAATGCCCTTACAGTAGCAACAAGGACAACAGCCGATGGATAAAATCCAGCATACCTTGCAACAATATCAAAAAATTTCTCCGCACCCAGGTCAAAGCCAAAACCGGCCTCTGTTATGGTTACTTCAGAGAGTTTAAGGGCAAGCTTTGTTGCAATAATGGAATTTGTTCCCTGGGCAATGTTGGCAAATGGTCCTCCATGTACAATTGCTGGGGTGTTTTCGGTTGTCTGGACAAGATTTGGCTTAAGTGCATCCTTTAGAACAGAGGCTACAGCTCCGGCCACCTTCAGGTCCCTTACAAAGACAGGTTCGCCATCATAGGTATAACCAACAAGAATATTCCCTATTTTTCTTTTTAGTTCCTCATAATTGTTGGACAGGCACAGAATTGCCATAATCTCAGATGAAGCTGTAATATGGAAAAATGTTTCGCGGGGCACACCGTTTTTCCTTCCCCCCAGACCAATTACTATGTTTCTCAGGGAACGGTCATTCATATCCATTACCCTTGACCATTCTATCCGTCTGGGGTCTATTTGGGGGTCTTTTCTTCTGAATATATGGTTATCCACTATGGCAGCAATTAGATTATGAGCTGTTGATACTGCGTGTATGTCTCCTGTAAAGTGTAAGTTTATGTCCTCAGGAGGTAAAACCTGCGCTCTGCCTCCACCGGTTGCCCCACCTTTCATTCCGAAAAGAGGGCCTAAAGACGGTTCTCTTAAAGTTACAATGGATTTTACACCCATTCTGTTCAATCCAAGAGAGAGACCTATGGATGTTGTGGTTTTTCCTTCGCCAGCAGGGGTTGGGGTTATTGCTGAAACGAGTACCAGCTTTCCATCAGCAATATTTTCAAGTCGTTCAAATATAGAAAGCTTTATCTTTGCCTTATATTCTCCGTAATTTTCAATTTCTTCACGTTTGATCCCGACCTTTTCTGCCACTTTTTCGATTGGCAGTAAACTTATAGATTTTGCAATTTCCATATCATAACTCATATAAAGACCTCCTGATATTATTGTATTTAATTATACATCTATTTGGTGGGAATTGATATTCCGGCAAGGAGATAAATTAGGGCAGCAAGAAATAACACGAAATTAAACCCGAACAGAACTGCAAGGAGAACAGTCAGAGCAGAGCCCATTACTGTAAAAAATCCGTTAACTCCCCATGCCCAGGGGATAAGATTGACTGAAGTCTTACGCGCCAGTTTTAAGCCGGTTGGGAACATCATTCCCATAAATACCCCAATAATTGATATGAGCACGAATGAAATTAGAAGCCTGATAAGAAAGTTTAATTGAAGAGTTGCATTGAAAATAGGGCTCAGAAGGAAAATGTAATCCACTGAGATTATAAAGAGAATAAGGCTGATTAGCTTTATTTTAGAAGGTTTTAATTTAGATGAAATTCCGCTTCCTATTCCAGCGCTCAGAAGAAGGGAAACGATAACAATTGTTATCGAATAGACAGGGTTTCCGAGAAATAGAATGAATTTTTTGATAAAAACAATCTCTACGAAAATAAACGCAAGTCCTATGAAGGCGAAAAACAGCATAAATCTTAATGATTTGCTTTCCTTAATCCCCTTTCTATGGAAGATAAAAAGTGGATAAGGGATCAATACGAAGGAGAGTATAAGAAGAATTACTATAATGGCAAGCAGACTGATTGAAGCCTGAAAATGGTATTTTTCCACAGTCGCCTTAAAATCTGGACTTACCAAGTTCCCCTTTATCTTGAAATTGAAAGGAGAAAGAAAACGGTAAAAGAATGGTCTATCATCAGTAGGGGGGGTAAGGACAAGATTTGTTTGTTTTTCAAGATCAGCTATGGAGCCTGTAAGAACAGCCGTTTCTATATTATTTATAAGCGGACGGTGCGGTAAATAAATGGGATACATCTTCCTGGGACTTGTGCTGTGAGCGTTTACCCATTCTATTTCTTCTTCTATCTTTTTAATGTCTTCTTCTGTAAATTTGCCTTTTCTTAACATAAAAAGATTTCTAAGTCCGCCTCCCCCAACTATAGCAATGTAATCTTGCGGGTTTTTAATCCCATTCCGTTTTAATAATTCCTTAGCCATTGCAAGGAGTTTTGCCGAACCCCAGGTGTGTATGGCAATAATCCCCCCAGGGTTGAGATGGTTCCAGTAATCCTGGAAGGCTTCCACTGTTAAGATGTAAGATTCTGAAAAATTCAGGACACCGGAAGCAATGGCTGCTGGAGTGCAGTTATTTACTTCCTGAATAACATCGAATTTTTCCTTGGACCTTTTTATGTAGCTTCTTCCTTCATCGTTTATAAGCAGGACCCTTCGACTTCTGTATAAGTTGCCTATGAAACTTGAATATCTATTTTTGACCACATCAACTATCACAGGGTCAAGTTCTACAGCGTAAATCATTTTTGGCAGGTAAGTAAGCGCCACAAAGACTTCCAGTCCTCCTGCCGGACCTATTATAAGATAAGTGCCTTTGGGATTAATAATGTATGGAATTGATATGTCCCTTATCCTTGCACCTCTCGGAATATTTTCGTCATATCTCAGGTCTTCTTCAATTCTATGCATGAAGGATTGGTTTGTTCCGGCATCTATCCATATTATTTTTGAAGTTTTTGTATAAGTGGCAACGTCTATTTTGAAAATAGGGCTCCATTTTGAGTATTCTATCCTGTCAAGGGTGGCTATGAAGTTACGCTTGGCCATATTGTAATGAAATTTAAAGGCTTTTTCGGAAAATGGTATTAGTGCAAGGACAATAAGTAGTGAAGCGAGTAGAGTAGTTCTAAATTTTCCTTCTATTAAGATACTGCCAATTATTGCAAAAGAAGCAGCCATAACTATTATTCCCTGTCCCCCTACCAGGGAAATTCCAAATCCGAAAATTGCACCTCCTACTGCAGCACCCACAAGGTCGAAAAGATAGAGTTTATTAGCTTTTTCTGTAAGCATAGAGAAGATAAGAGAAAGAATAATACCTGCTATGAAGAAAGGGATAAGAAGGACAAGGAAGTAAATAATAAGATAGACAATTTGTTTTGTTTGAGGAAGAGCTGTGAAATCCAGAGGCACTTGAAGAATAGTCTTAAAAACAAGAAGAAGCATTATACCCATTGAAAGGGCATAGAAAGAAAGTCTTTTATAATATCTGGAATAATCTTCTTTTATAGAAAGATAAACTCCTGCAGCTGCATAGCCAAGAAGTGCTATGCTTATTATGAGAAATGCAAAATGGTGGAAGAATAGAACTGAGAAGATTTTTGTGAGAGCAAGCTCGGTCATTATAGAAGCGGCGCTTATGAATGAAACTGCGAAAAATACACCTTTCCTCATAATCCATTTTTTACCATTTTTGAAGGATTTATTCAAGAAAAGAGAACATCCGAGCTGTTTTTAATTGTTGATTGCTAAATGATGTTTTAAGAGGAAATAGACAAACATAGTGATTTTTTTTACAAAAAATTAATTTATAAAAGCTAACTATTCAAGAATAAATTTGAGGTGTTCGGGGACAGCTTCTTTATCAAAAGACCCTGTGTATGGCTTTGAAGCTTCCAAAATGAATTTGTCTACCCTATCATAGGTTGTCATGGAAACAAGAAGGCAGGACATTTCCTTGAATTTCAGAGCAACTTTAGCTGCGTTTAGCTCGTATTTTTCCGAAAATTTTGATCTCCAGGGATTCTCTTCATTATACTCGCTTTCCTTCCATCCATCCAGATGGAAGTTGAAAAAGGAACGATGAGCTTTCATTCCTACAAGTGCAATCCCTTTTTTGTGTGCTGCCATAAGTAGTTCGTATCCCTTGGGGTCGATAGCTGCCCAGAATGGAAACAGAATTAACTGAATCTCATTATGCTTTAAAACTTCAGGAAGAACCTCTTCCCAATTTCTGTGAAAACTAAGACCGAGATAGCTGACCTTTCCCTGTTTTTTAGCCTCATTAAAGAACTCGTACAATTCTGGTCGGGAAAATCTCTCAACTTCGTTAGAATTGTGAGCAAGGATTGCATCCACATGGTCGGTTTGAAGCCTTTTTAGAGATTCATTGAGGCTTTCGTGAAATGCCTTTTTTTGGTCTTTTTTTCTCCATGAAGCAGGGTCCAATTTTGTAACAAGAAAAACTCTGTCTCTTTTTTTCTTCATAACTTTTCCGATTATTTCTTCACTTCTTCCTCTCTGGTAGGAATGTGCTGTGTCAATGTAATTAATACCTGAGTCTATAGCGCATTCCACAATATCTGGGGTTAATCTTTTGGTGCTACCAAAACCTATTACAGTAACCTCTTTTCCTATACCGTTCAATTTCCTGTAAGGAATTTTCAGATTTTTAGAAAAAGATTTTCTTTTCACAAGAAACAAAGAAACAAAGCCAGAGAAGGCTGTTTTGAAAAATTCCCTTCTGGTGAACTTCATAAAATCCTCCCTAAATTTTGTTAAAATTTTAATATGAAAAGCATAAAATTAAAAACAATTTTCCTGATTTTTGCTATATTTCTGGGGGCAGGATTCATATTTGCCTTCAAACTCGGGACAAAAATAAATGGCTGGAATCTTGATGAAAAATTGCAGTTTAACCCGGATAACCTTTATGACCATATTAACGGAGATTCCGACAGTTTCCTTTCCTTTGGCTTTAAGGGGCTGGATGTCTTTTATTATAAGAAAGGGAAAAGAGAGTTAATTGTTGAAATTTATGATATGGGTAGTCCCTTAAATGCTCTTGGCGTTTTCAGGTCAAGGATGGGAATCCCTTCCTGTCCCTGTAAATACGGGCTGGAAAGCGAGGTCTCCGAAAATGAAATAGTGTTTATAAAGGGAAAATATTATGTAAAGCTATACACATACGACGTGTGGAAGGGGATAGAAAGAGATTTAGATATGTTTGCGAAAAATATATTAAAAAGAATAAATACGCCATTAGAATATCCAGAAGAATTTAAACGATTTCCTGTGAAAAATCTTGTGCCTTGTTCCTTTGCATATTATCCTGAAAATTATCTGAATATAAAGGGATTTAAAAATGTATATGAGGCAGTTTATCGTTTTAAAACCTCAAAGGTTAAGGTTTTTTATACTGAGGATACATATCCAGGAAAACTTGAAAGTGTTGAAATAGAAGGTAATCGGGTTTTAAAAGGTATGCTTCCGTCCGGTCGAATCTTGTATTTTGTAAAAAAGGATGGGAAACTTTGGGGAACCGATTCAAAGGAAGGTCTTTCCATAATAACCGGTATAACTGATTAAAGCATAGAATTAGAGAAATACCCATAATATTTTTTAGTTTTATATATTTCCACATTATAAAGGGGGTCTGTCCCCATGGAATTTTTTCTCTTCTCACGAAAATTTATATAATAGATTGAATGATTTTAGAGTTTATAATTTATGCCTCCCTTACCTCATTTATAACCGCATACCTTGTTTACAGGTTTGACAGGTATGAAAGGGAACCCCTGATTATGCTCTGGCTTTCCGTCTCAGTAGGGATGCTTTCCACTGTACTTGTGCTTATAATAAGAAAACTTCTTCCGTTTATCACATTTAGCTTAAAGGGAAATTTAATAGATGTGATCCTCGGCTCTTTCATAACAGCGGGTCTGGTTGAAGAAGGAGCAAAACTTCTTCTGTTTTTGCCCATGTTCAAAAAATGGAGTGACATAAATGAGCCCTATGATGTTATGCTTTATTTCGGATTTGTAGGAATGGGATTTGGTATTTATGAAAACCTGGGGTATGTTTTTAATATAGCCAGCAGGGTCCTCAAAATAACGGGTAAATCTGCCCTGGTGCGTAGTTTTGCCCTTAAGATTTCAGCTCTCAGATGGTTTCCTGCTCATCTTTTTATAGATTTTATTGCCGGTTATTTTATAGCAAAGGTTCTTTACAGAAAAAATAAAACCCGTGGAATATTAATTGGATACTTTGTCGCCGTCTTACTCCACGGATTTTATGATGTTATTGCTTCTCTCGGCGGATATTACCCTCTTATGGGATATGCCTTTTTTCTTGTTCTGCTGGCAATTTTCCTGGGGAAAAAAGCACTTGCCGAGTCTCTACTGCTTAGAGGGTTTGGCTCCCTCTCGGCAGAGGAAATAGAAGATGCCCGGCAAAGACTGGAAAAGCTTCAGCCGAATACTGAGAAACCTGATATAGCATATATATCTTTCATAATTTTTATGTTTTTTGTGTCTGTCTTCGCCACTATATTTGCTGAAATGATTACCCATATGTTTTTTGTGGGAAGAAGATAGTTATTTACTGGATGCAAAGAAAAGAAATATTCCAGCGGCTACAGATACGTTCAGAGAGTCAATTTCACCCTTCATGGGAATAGAGAGCTCAAAATCACACTCTCCTGAAACGGATTTTCTTATACCCTTTCCTTCTGAACCGAGGATTATTATTCTCTTTTCAGGAAATTTAAACTCATTCAGTGGAATTCCCGTTTTTTGTGCGCATATTACCCAGTATCCCGCCTCCTTTGCTCTTTTTAAAAAAGCTTTAAGATTGGATGTTCGGTGTATCGCCGCTTTAAACATTGCACCTGCAGATGCTCTTGCCACTGTGTCTGTAAGAGCAGAGGAGTGTCTTTTTTCCGATACAATCGCTGCTTCAAAGGCGTAAGCCGAACGTATGATTGCCCCAAAGTTCATTGGGTCTTCCACACGGTCCAGGCAGATTATTGTCCGGTATTTAATGACTTCATCTTCTTCGAGAAGACGAACCGGCGAAACCTGTGCCACGGGAGATTTTTCCGAAGGCGAAAAGCTGAATGGAACGGATAGCTCCCTTGCCAGTTTCTTTATTTCTTCTATTCGTGGGTCTTTTCTTCCTGCGGGAAGAATTATTTTTTCAACCTCTGCTCCTGATTTCAGGGCTTCTATTATGGGATTTATTCCTTTAATGACCATTCTTCGTATTTTTTTAGCCGCTCCAGAGGAGAAATCGTATACCCCAGTGAAGAGGCCTTTTCAATTAGCTGTGCCAGAAATGAAAGGTCAGGACCTGATCCCCTTCCTGTAAGAGCTATTCTTAGAGGATGATATAGTGCTTTTCCCCTGATTCCAAGTTCCTTTGAGGTTTCTTTTATTGCCTGGGCAAGATTTTTCCCCTGTTCCAGTTTTTCCTCTATAGCTTTTATCACTTTTAGCTCTTCTTTAGTTATTTTTTCCTGTGGGCTGTAATTAAGCTCTCGCAAAAGGGCATTTTGAAGCTCCTTTAGGGTGTAGGCTTCTTCCCTTAATTTTGAAAGTGCGAATGCGAGAAAATCCCTTCGAAATTTGGTCCCTGCGTATTTTTCAAATTTATCCACAAGCTCCTCAATGGATAATCTTTCCATGTGTTTATGGTTCATCCACATAAGTTTTTGATAGTCAAATACAGCTCCTGCCTTTGATACCCTGGATAGTTCAAAGCATTCAACCATTTCTTCTTTTGTCATTATTTCCTTTTCTCCACAAGACCAACCGAGCAGAGCCAGGTAATTAAATAGTGCTTCAGGCAAAATTCCTTCTTCTCTGAACTGGAAAACCGCTGTTGCTCCGTGTCTTTTGGAGAGTCTGCTTCTATCAGGCCCCAATACCATTGGGAGATGTGCAAATTCAGGAGGCTTCCATCCCAGTGCTTCATATATTTTTATCTGCTTTGGTGTATTTGAAATGTGGTCCTCACCTCTTATTACATGAGTAATTTCCATGTCGTGGTCATCTATAACAACTGCAAAATTGTACGAGGGAAGGCCATTTGAACGCATTATCACGAAATCTCCGAAAAGAGACAGATCAAATTTAACCTCACCCCTTATCAGGTCTTCGTAAGAAAATTCTTCATCGCTCATTTTGAACCTGATGGAGGCAGGTTCACCTGATTCCACTCGTTTTTTAGCCTTCTCTGGAGGTATATTCCTGCACTTCCCTGAGTATTTATAAGGTTTTCCCTCCGCTATTGCTTTTTTTCTCTCTCTTTCCAGTTCTTCCGGGCTGCAGAAACAATAATAGGCTTTGCCTTCATCCAGGAGTTTTTGTGCATATTCCCTGTATATATGTAAACGGGCACTCTGTCTTATAGGTCCCTCATCCCACTCTATACCCAGCCATTTAAGGTCCTGTATTATGAGCTCCTCGTATTCTTTTTTAGACCTTTCAGGGTCTGTATCCTCTATTCTCAAAACAAATTTGCCGCCATTCTTCCTGGCAAAGAGCCAGTTGAAAAGGGCGGTTCTTGCTCCGCCTACGTGAAGATAGCCAGTTGGAGAAGGAGCGAATCTTACTTTAATCATTTTTCCTCCTTAACACTGCAACAGCATAACATAAGATTCCTTCTCCCTTTCCTATTTCTCCAATTCCTTCATTTGTTTTTGCTTTTATTCCTATTCTATCAGGAGAAATTCCAATTGCCCGGGAAAGGGTCTGTTTTATTTTCTCTTTGTATTGTGAAATTTTTGGTTCTTCTGCCACCAGCACTGTATCAATTCCCACAACTTCATAATTTTTTTCATCTATGATCCTTGCCACTTTTTTCAGGAGTCCAATACTTCTTACGTCTTTATACTCAGGGTTCGAATCAGGAAAAAGCTGACCTATGTCTGGCAAGGAAAGAGCCCCAAGCAGTGAGTCCATTATTGCATGTGTAAGAACATCAGCATCTGAGTGACCCTCCAGTCCCTTATGGAATGGAATTTCTACTCCTCCAATGATGAGTTTCCTTCCTTCCACGAGCCTGTGGCTGTCATAACCTATTCCTACCCTTATCATCCTTTTATTATACCTTAAATTTGAGCGCAAATTTTTAATTTAAATAAAACTCAAGGTTTATTTTTGATGCTTCTAATTTGATATTTGCAAACAGGTGGGATAATATTAACAAAAGAGCTTTGTAGGGAAAAACTAAAGAGGGGGTATAAGATGGTGAGCACTGAAGGAATAATAAAGAAGCTGGTTGAGGAGATTACAGAACATCGTCAGGAACTTAAGAAGGTTCAGGAAGCATTTGAAAGATATAAGACTCTTTTTGAGAACATTCCTGTTGGTATATATCGTTCCACACCTGATGGGAAGATTTTAAAAGCAAATTTTGCCATGGCAAGAATGTTTGGATACGATGACCCGGAAGAACTAATGAAAGCAGGTTCTTATGCTCTTTATCAAGACCCGAAAGAAAGGGATAAGTTAAAAGAAAAAGCAAAGGCTCTGGATGTAAATGAATTTGAGATTCCCATGAAAAGAAAGGACGGTTCTATAATCTGGGTGAGAGGTCAGGAGAAGGTGATAAGGGACGAGAATGGAGAAGTTCTTTTTTACGATGGCTTTCTTGAAGATATAACTGCCCAGAAGAAGGCAGAGCAAGAAGCTGAAGAAGTTAAAAAGGTGATGAGAGACCTTACAGAAAAATCTGATGTAGGATTTTATCTCGTTCAAGATGGTGTATTCAAATACGTAAATGAGAGACTGGCTGAAATTTTTGGATATGATGTGGATGAGCTGCTGGAAAAGAAAGGTCCAGAGGACCTTACCCATCCTGAAGACTGGCCATGGATTTCCGAAACTATTAGAAGAAGACTGGGGGGTGAAGTCAAGTTCTCCCATAATGAGTTCAGGGGGATAAAAAAAGATGGAAGCGTTATCTATGTAAGCTCATTTGGAAATCAAACAGTTTATAATGGTAAACCAGCCATTGTTGGCTCTTTATTGGATATGACCGAAAGAAAAAATCAGGAAATGGAATTAAAGGAAAGGGAAGAACTTTACAGGGTAATCATTGAAGCAACCCATGATGGGATTTACATTTACAGAAGAGACAGGTTCCTGTTTGTTAACGACAGAATTTGTGAGATAACAGGATATTCTAAAGAAGAGCTTTATAAAATAAACATTTTTGAACTTATACATCCCGATGACAGAGAAAGAATAAAGAGTTATGCACGGGACAGAGAAAGGGGGAAAGCTGTGCCTTTCCGTTATAATGCAAAAATTTTGACAAAGCATGGAGAAGTAAGGATAGGGGAATTTTCTGTTCGGGCTGTCCAATACAAAGGGAAACACGCTGTAATAAGCTTTGTGCGCGATGTCACTGAAAGAATAAACTTGATGAATAGAATAAAGGAAGAAAAAGACCGTGCAGAAAGATATATTGATGTTTCGGGTAATTTAATTCTCGTGCTGGACAGAGAGGGGAAGATAAGGCTTGTGAATAAAGAAGGATGCAAAATATTGCAATGTGAGAAAGAAGAAATTATTGGGGAGGACTGGATAGAAAGATTTATTCCTCCAGAGAATAGGGAAAAGGTAATAGAGATTTTCAAAAAGATAGTAAACGGTAAGATAAGGGAGTTTCCTCAGCATGAAAACCCTATAATAACTGCAAAAGGAAATAAAAGGATTATTCTCTGGAGAAATTCAGTGATAACAGATGAAAAGGGAAATATCAGAGAAATTCTAAGTTCTGGAGTTGATATAACCGAACTAAAAAATACAGAGGAGAAGCTTAAAAATCTCATTGAAGAGAAGGATATTCTTCTCAGGGAGCTTCACCATAGAGTTAAAAATAATCTTCAGATTGTAACGAGCCTTTTAAGACTTCAGTTACGGAGGATTAAAGACCCGAGGTTGCAGCACGTCTTAAAGGAGAGCGAAGACAGGATAATGTCCATTGCCCTTATACACGAGAAATTTTACATGTCCGAGAATTTGAAGGAGATAAGATTTGAAGAGTATGTTAAAAGCCTGATAAAAACAATCTATAGGTCACATAATGTTAGTGAAAAGAAAGTGAGGCTGAAGATAGAAGGTGATAAATTAACCCTTCCTATAGATGCTGCAATTCCTGCCGGTCTTATAATTAATGAACTTGTAACCAATGCTTTGAAATACGCTTTCCCCGGGGATTTAAAAGGGAGTCTGGAAATCAGAATGTCTTCTGATGAGCGAGATTGGGTAGAAATTTATGTCAGAGATGATGGAGTAGGGCTTCCGGATAGTGTGGATTTTGATCATCCAGAGTCTCTTGGTTTCAAACTGGTGAAAATTCTTGCTGAAGGACAACTTGGGGGGGAGGTAGAATTAGTTCGCAAAAAGAAGGGGACAGAATTCAGAATAAAATTCAGGAGAAAATAAATGGGAAAGGCAAAAATTTTGATAATAGAGGATGAGAGGATAATAGCAGAAGATCTGAAGGAAATATTGGAGGATGAGGGATACGAAGTTTGCGGAATAGCCTCTGATAAGGAAGAGGCGGTTGAAATAGCAGAAAGCACAAAACCCGACCTTATTCTGGTTGACATTGTTCTTGGTGAAGAAAGAAAAGGAGGAATTGAAGCAGCAGAGAAAATACTTTCAAAGCAGGAAATACCTGTTCTTTATGTAACCGCTTACAGTGACCCTGAAATTTTTAAAGAAGCTAAAAAAGTGGGTCCCTTCGGATTTCTTGTAAAGCCCATAAATGAAAGGGAACTTTTAATGAATGTGGAAATAGCCCTTTACAAGAGCAGAACAGAGCGAGAGCTGAGAAAACTAAACGAGGAAAAGGAAGCTGCGATTCAGAGCCTTCAGAGGGCTGAATCTATCATGCGTTCTATTCTTGAATCAATGTTAGACACTGTTTTTATGCTGGATGAAAATGGTAGATTTATTTTTGTCAATGTATCCGAGAAGAGAAAGAAATTTTTAAACCCCGATGATTTTATAGGGAAAACGCCTCAAGAGGCAATTCCTCACAAGAAAGCTGTAGACAGAGTTATGGATGCCTTCGAAGAGAACAAAAAGGGCAGACATGTTTCGTATGAGGGGAAGATGAAGATAAAAGATGAGATGAGAATCTTCCTGTTTTCCCAATCACCTGTTTTTATTGGAAATGAATTCAGGGGTTCTGTGCTGGTTGCAAGGGATATTACTGATATAAAGAAGTATCAGGAAAAGCTTGCGGAGAGTGAACGCAGATACAGAGAACTTTTTGAAAGAGTCCCTGTGGGGATTTATAGGACAACACCTGAGGGTGAATTTCTTGATGCAAACCCTGCATTTTTAAAATTGATCGGTTTTGAAAGCTTTAAAGAGCTCAAAAAAATAAAGCCCGAGGAACTTTATTTGGAAAAACGTGTAAGAAAAAAATGGCAGAAAGAACTTGAGGAAAAAGGAATTTATTACACTGAAAAAGAACTTAAAAGAAAAGATGGAAAAAAAATATGGGTTAGAGAATCTGCTATTGCTGTAAAAGATGAGAAAGGACGAGTGCTTTATTATGAAGGTGCCATAGAGGATATAACTGAATCAAAAGAATTGGAGCGTGGACTTAGGGGTAGCCTCAGATTTACTGAGAAATTGCTGGAGGAGGTAATTATTGCCCTTGGTTCCATGGTTGAGGTAAGAGACCCTTACACAGCTGGTCATCAAAAGAATGTTACGAAACTTGCTGTGGCTATAGCAGAGGAAATGGGGCTTGAACGCAGACGTATAGATGCGATAAGAGTGGCAGGTTTTCTTCACGATATAGGGAAAATATCCATTCCCACCGAGGTGCTTACCAAACCCACAAAACTGGAAGATTATGAATATGAACTTTTGAAAACCCATTCACAGATAGGGTTTGAGATTTTGAAAAACATTGACTTTCCCTGGCCAATTGCGGAGATAGTTCTTCAGCATCACGAGAGAATGGATGGTTCAGGATACCCAAGGGGTCTTAAAAATGGAGAAATTTTACTGGAAGCCAGGATACTTGCAGTGGCAGACGTGGTAGAAGCTATGAGTTCAGACAGACCCTACAGGCCTGCCCTTGGACTTGATGAGGCAATTAAGGAAATATCAGAAAAAAGAGGCATCAAGTTTGACCCGGATGTTGTAGATGCCTGTCTTAAAGTGCTTAAGAAAGGCTTTCGTTTTGAGAAGTATTAGGAAAAAGTAAGCTAAACTGCCCTGGGAAGAGTCACCACTGCCATTGTACCATTTCCTGTGTTTACAAGACCTATCCAGCCATTCATTGCTGTTATAAGTCCCTTGGATATAGCTAACCCCATACCTGTCCCCGTCTTTTTTGTTGTAAAAAAGGGCATAAAGAGTTTCTCCTGAGCATCTTCTGGTATTCCAGGACCATTGTCAATAATGTGAATTCTCACGAATTTTTCGTCCACAGATGAGTAAATCTGGATTAGTTTTTCACCTTCTTTATTTTCAAGCGCTTCAATGGAATTTTTTATAAGATTGCTGAGAACCTGTGAGAGGGCTACAGAGTCAACTTCTACTTCAACGGGAGCAATCTCTCCAAGAAAAAGCATTATGTGTTTTGAACGAGCAAGGGGATTCATCTTTTCATAGGTATCCATTAGAATTTTGTCCAGATTTGTCCTTTCAATTTTTACCACACCATATTTGCTGAATTCCTTAAGTGAATCAAGGATTTTCTTTAACCTGTCAGTTTCATCCTGTAGCCTTGATATAAACTCTTTGATTTTTTCCTTAGATGCAGTTTCAATTTGATTTTCAAGTACTGATAGAGAAACCTTTATTGTATTTATGGGATTCCCTATTTCATGGCGAACCATGGAAAAAATGTAATTTATAACATCATTAATCTCCCTGTTTTTCTGAAGATTCAGGGTATAAATGCTTTCAGTCATATCTTTAAGGAGTATGACTTTATGATTACCGATATCATAGGGAGTATAGCCGATTATTTTGTCGCCGTATTCAAAATACCCTCTTTTTTCTCCATTCTTTATATTGAAGAGGCTCTGGATGAATTCTTTATCTTTAGCTTTGTTTTTGAGAAGGTCTCTAAAGCTGCTGTTGGATAAAATAATATTGTAGTCCTCATCAAAAACGGCTATCCCTACAGGAAGTTTTTTGAGCACATCATTAATTGCAAATTTTTCCTTCTTCTTTCTCATTTTAAAGATACTCCCAGGCTCAATCCCCTTTTACTCTTAAAGGATATTACTTTTTGAATCTTCAGTCAAGGGGACAGACCCCAAAATTAAATGCATTTAAAACCCGGAGTTATAAGAAACTCAAATATGTTTCACAGTGTTTTTAAGGGGCTTAGACGTTTATACGGTGTTATATAGGTGATTTTCGCTTCCAGTTTTTTGCCAGGGCAAAAGAAGCTAAAATGGCAATTGCTGTAGTTATAGCACCTTCAACGTTCTTTCCTGTGAGCAGTAGACCAACACTGAAAAGAGTGCTGTAAACAATTATGCATCCCAGAAAAACATTTAATAAACTGGAAGGGACTTCCCATCCTTTAGATAATTCAGTTTCTAAATCTCTTTCCTGGATTCTCTTTATAAATCCATTCCACCCCGGTCCTCCGGGTTTTACAAGCTTGTAAAATTTCAAAAGTGTTTTCTCCTCTGTTGGTCTGGATAAATAGGTGGCTACAACCCATGATATTGTGGTTATAACTACACCTATTGTAAATTCCTGCCATGTCTTAAGCCGTGTAAATCCCAGTTTTTCATAAACTGAAAAGAAGACTGCAACTACGAAAGACACTATCATAGCTGTCAGTTCACTTATAGCGTTTATTCTCCACCAGAACCACCTGAGAAGAAAAAGTAACCCTGTTCCAGCTCCTATCTGGAGAATAAGATGGAAAGCTTGCAGAGCATTACTCAGAAGAAGTGCAAAGATTCCTGCTATAATCATTAAAAACAAAGTGGAAATTCTTCCCACCAGCACCAATTCTTTTTCAGACGCTCCTGGTTTTATGAACCTTTTGTAGAAGTCATTTACTATATAAGATGCTCCCCAGTTAAGATGAGTGGAAATAGTTGACATGTAGGCAGCGGTAAGGGATGTAACTACCACTCCCAAAAGTCCGTGTGGTAGAAAAGAAATCATTGCAGGGTAAGCCATGTCATTTTTTATTATGGAAGGGTCAACGTGAGGGAATGCTTTCCTGAGTGAAGCAAGGTCCGGGAAGACAATCATAGATGCAAGGGCTACTATTATCCATGGCCATGGTCTAAGAGCATAATGGGTGACGTTAAAAAGGAAAGTTGCGCCTATGGCGTGGTCTTCATTCTTCGCTGCGAACATTCTCTGAGCTATGTACCCACCACCACCAGGTTCAGCCCCCGGATACCAGGCAGCCCACCACTGGACAGCGAGGGGAATTACAAAAATAGCCATAAGTGTATTCATATCTGAAAAATTAGGAAGCAATGAAATTTTAGTTCTTACAGCCGGGTGAGTTATCAAATTGCTCAGCCCTCCTACTTGAGGTAGTTTTACCGCGTAGACTGCAACAGCAAACGCTCCAAACATTGCTACGAAAAACTGGAAAAAATCCGTAATAAGAACCCCTGTCAGGCCTCCAAGCGTGCTATATATAACCACTATTGACCCTGAAATTACCACAGTGGTGACAGGAGAAATTCCCAGAAGAACTCCTCCTATTTTTATAGCTGCTAATGTTACTGTAGCCATAATTACTATATTGAAGAGTAATCCAAGATAAAGTGCCCGAAAGCCCCTCAGGAATGCGGCTGTTTTTCCGCTATACCTTAGTTCGTAAAATTCTATATCTGTTAGAACCCTTGAGCGTTTCCACAATCTGGCGTAAATAAATACTGTAATCATTCCGGTTATTAAAAAGGCAAACCACACCCAGTTGCCTGCGACACCGTGAGTTCTTACAATGTCGGTTACAAGATTAGGAGTATCAGTGGAAAATGTGGTGGCAACCATGGATATTCCAAGGAGCCACCAGGGCATACTTCTACCGCTCACGAAGAAGTCTTCAGAGCTTCTTCCTGCCCTTTTAGTAACTGCCAGTCCTATTGCAAGGGAGAGAATGAAAAACAGAATCATAAATAGCCAGTCAAAGGTATTGAGAAGCAATTTTCCTCCTATTGGGTAATGGATAATATCAATTTTTCTATGGGTTCTGCAACAAGAAGCTCAAGCTCTGCCACCGGTTTTTTTGCTTTTTCCAGAGTTCGTTTTGCCCGTTCTATCCAGCGTGGGTCAGGGGTCTGTCCCCTTTCTTTTATAGAGATTCTTTCAAGAGCAAGAGCAGAAATTATTGAAAGATTCTCAGACAGAGGCTCTATCTCTTTCAAAACAGGAGAAATTTCAATTAATTCTTTCAGGCTATTATGATTGTCTTTCCAGAGGATGAGATAATTAATTATCCTATTTTCTATGGCTCTATCGCCCGTGGAAAGATAATCGGCGACCATACTTTCGAATTCTCGTGGTAAAGGGGGATCAGGAACTGCAGCGTCCACAACTCTGGTAAGAGGAGAAAAGACAGTATAAGTTCTGGATTTATGTCGTTCATAGTTCTGCACAGGTGCAACAGTTTGTATGAATATTTTTAGCGGGGTTATATCCCTGTATCTTGCAAGCCTTCTCAACATCATATCCTGGTTTTTTATATGAGTTATCCCGAGCTCTTCCATTTGCTGGGTTATTATTTTAAGCCTGCGGTACATGTCGCTCACGTCCTTTACAGTGCCTGGTGACCAGAGCCTCTCAGCAATTGCGGCGGTTCTTGGCCATATCCTGGAATCAATTGTTTCAGGGCTGACAATCTCACTCCACATAGTAGCTTCTCCGCCGAGGATTCTTTTTCTTTCCTCCGGGGATAATTCCACGCCTTCGGGTATTGGGTCGTTTAAGTAATGAAAATCTGTAGGTTGTGCTAAGTCTATATAGTACCCGTTGGAAAGTATAGTGTAATATCCTCTTTTAGCGGCATTGTAGAGAAATTTTTTCCCTCTCCATGACTGAATTACGATATCCTTGGGCATATCAGGATGGAGTATTTCATCCCAACCTATCATTTTTTTGTGGTTCTTTTTAAGGATCTTCAGAACTTTGAGATTGAAATAAGCCTGGAGCTGATGGAAGTCCTTCAAATGATGTTTTTTCATGAATTTTGCTATTTTTTTACTTGATTTCCACTGAACACCGTTTACTTCGTCACCGCCAATATGAATATAGGGATCAGGAAACAGTTTTGCCATTTCTTTGAAGAATCGTTCAAGAAACTTATAAACAAGTTTATTCGTTGGGTCCATCACAGGGTTTTTTACCCCGTAAGTTCTTTCCATCTTATAAGGGCGTGGGATGGCAGCCAAACTGGGATAGGCTACAAGCCACGATGTGGTGTGTCCCGGGATGTCAAATTCAGGCACAATTCTTATCCCTCTAAGGTCTGCATATCTTATAAGGTCTTTTATCTGTTCATGAGTATAGTAGTCTCCGTCGGATGCAAACAGGTGAAGTCTGGGATAGATTTTGCATTCTATTCTGAATCCCTGGTCGTCTGAAAGATGAAGATGAAGCACGTTCATTTTTACAGCGGCCATGGCATCTATGTTCCTTTTTAAAACCTCTATGGGCATAAAGTGTCTTACAACGTCGATTAGAAGACCTCTCCATGGAAAGCGTGGATAATCTGTAATCTCAACAGCAGGAAAATAATAATGTTTTCCGTCGCTCGAGAGAAGTTGAAGCAGAGTTTCAATTCCCCGCAGTATTCCTATATCTGTATTCGCCTTAAGAATAATACCGCTCTGGTTTATGAGGAGAGTGTATGATTCGTCCATTATAGGCGAGAGTTTTATGTTTTTTTTGTAAACTATTTTTATTGAAGTGCTTTCTGGGTTAAGTTTAAAGAATATTCCAGTTCTTCCTGCAAGGCGGTGCAGAAACCTTCTCTTTGCAAGTAAAACACGGGGGCTGTAAGGCCCTTGAATTTCAATTCCGAGCTCCCGGGATATAATGAATCTTCCATCCTGAGGCTTAATTTTTACAGGCATGGGCGTTAGATTTAGAGAAGAAGCCTTTATAGATGCGGTAAGAAACAATACTATGAAAAAGAATAAAGAAACTATTCGTATTCTATCCACTGCTGTTCCCTCCTATAAATAGAGTTTATCGTTTGTTTTTAAGAAATCTGTCGAAAAAGTCGGCAGAAGTTTTATAAGCCTGAATCCAGTGTTTCCAGAGAAGAAAATCATGAACTTCATCCGGGAAAATAAGAGTTTCCACATGAACTCTTTTCAATTCTCTAAGTTTTTGAACAAGGTCTGTGGTCTGGATAAAATCTACATTTCGGTCATCGTCTCCATGGATGAAGAGAACCGGGGAAGTCCATGTGTAAACACTGGCTACAGGGGAGGATTCATATGCGATTCTCATTCTTTCTTTATCTATTCCCCAGTCTTCTACTCCTCTCATCATCCCTCGCCAAGACCAGTCGTGAACTCCGTGCATATCAACTCCTGCAGCGAAAAGGTCTGAATCTCTTGCAAGACCAAGTGCTGTGAGATAGCCCCCATATGAACCTCCCCACAGTCCTATTTTTAAAGGATCAACATAGGGAAGTTTTTGGAGAAATTTGGCGGCTGCAATGATGTCTTGATACTCTGAAGCTCCAGCTGGTCCCTGGTTTGGAGCAGTTCTGAAGGCAGCTCCGTATCCTATTCCTGACCTGTAATTCACGGAAAGAACAACATAACCCCTGCTTGCCATAAACTGATTGAAGGCATATGAGTTGTGATAGTAATAAAAATAGTGCCATCCCAATAGCATCTGGCGAATAGGCCCTCCGTGCATAAAGATCAATGCAGGAAGGCTATCCCCTTTCTTTACGGATTTCGGGACAAAAAGCTGCCCATGAATTTGCAGACCATCTGCTGATTTAAAGATTACCTGTTTGGGCTTTACCAGTTCTTTTGTTGGGAAGGAAGAAGGTATAAGTTCAGGGGCAATTAATTTAGGTTTTCCTCCTTTAGCCGGGATAATAGCCGGTGCAGCTGGCTGTACTGCAGTAGAGCAAATAAGGGCTATATATTTTCCTGAGGGAAGAACCTTGGGACTCCATTCTATTCCATTTCCCTTGGTCAGCTGTTTGGGTTCTCCTCCATAGATGGATACCTCCCAGAGATGCCTGCGGTCTATATCTTCTTTGTTTGTATTGAATATAATCGTTTCCCTGTCTGGTGTTAGAGCAAGATTTTCCGCTTCGTATTTCCCGGGAGTTAGACAAATAGTTTTTCCTGACTTTAAGTCCGTGGAATAGAGATGCATCCATCCGTCTTCTTCAGAGTAGAATATTAAATGGTGGTCTGCAGCCCAGAGAAGAGGATTTCTGGGATAATACTCAGCAAACCCTCCTCCTTTTTCAGCTTCGTATACTTTCTTTCCTTTGCCGGTCTCTACGTCTACCACCCAGATCGAGAAGGGAACATCCCATGCATTCCAAATGGGCCTTCTTTTCATTTTTGCCCCTGGTAGACGTATAAAGGCTATCTGTCTGCCGTCGGGTGACCATACAGGGTGGCTGTCTCTATCCACATCCGGAAGCAGCCATGAAATTTTCTTTTTAACAATATCGTATATTCCTATAAAACTGTGGTCACCTCTGTAGCTTACAAAGGCGAGCTTTTTTCCGTCAGGAGACCATGTGAAGTAACGGTTTCTTCCCCTCGCCTTGAATAGTATTTCAGGGCTTTTTGATCCGTCCACAGGAGCAAAAAGCACTTGATTTCCTTTTCTGAATACTACAATGTTCCCATCTGGAGAAATTGAGGGTTCTGTTCCTTCCCCGATTTTCCATGACTTTCCGTCTTTAACTTTAACGGCCAAGATCGTCCTCTGAACCCCTGCAGGATTGCTGGTCGGATTTGGATATTCTCCCTGACGATTTGGTGCATCTCCTCTCACATATATAATGATTTCTCCATCAGGGGTGAAGCTGAGTTGGCCTATTTCCTGTCCGTCGTCCTCTTTATAATTTGTTAACCTTATTGCTTTGAAATTCGGAGCCTCTGCTATCCAGATGTTTCTCCTTCCACGGTTATTAAAAACCCACGCAATTCTGTCTTTAGTTGGTGCTATTATCAAATCCGACGGGAAGGGAGAGCTCATAATATCTTTTAATGAAAATGATAAGATGGGAAAAGCCATGATTAGGGTTAATAATACAGAAGTAATCTTTGCACGCCTTGTCATTGTTTTACCTCCTGAGGGTATTATAGAAAAGCGAGAAAAGAATGCAAACCGAAAGAATCTTCTAACTATTGGGGACAGACCCTCCATTAATTTTTTGAAAGATTACTTTATTTCCTTCATCAAAATCTCTACAGCTTTTTTGAGCTGAGGGTCTCGTCCTTTAACCCTGTCTTCGAAGGTGTTTATCACTTTTATGTCAGGTTTTACACCCCCAATCTTTTCAAGATCAGCTCCGGAGAGTGTAAAACATCCCCAGAATGGGATTCTAAAATAGGCGCCATTTATCAAGCTTTTTCCAGTGGTGAAAATTAGCCATCCATATGTTGTGTTTCCTATTATTTTTCCGAGCTTTAACTCTTTAAATCCGTTAGCTGTCATTTCTGCATCTGAAAGAGAAAACTCGTTTATAAGAAGAACCATTGGTTTTGGCCTTACTGCGTATGAAGGTTGATATGTAAATTTGAAGTCCCTTACCTGCCATTTTGCATAAACTTTTTTTATGAGAGTATTAAGCACCTGGTCATGAACATTTCCCCCTGTGTTGAATCTTATATCAAATATCAGGGCTTTTCTTCCCAGTGTTTCCTTTTCAAGCTCCTGATAGAATCTTAGAAGTTCACTCCAACCCATATTTTTCATATGGACATAACCAATTTTATCGTTGCTCCAGCGATGTACCCTTTCTCTATTTATCTCTTCCCATTCGTTGTATCGGAGTGTAAGTTCCTGGGAGTAGGGAATTGGCTTAACGAAGAAGGTTTCTGCATTCTTTTCCGAAGGAATTTTGTTAACAGTTAATTTTACCCTTTTGCCTGCCTTATTGGCCAGAAGTGCTGGAAGATTTTCCCTCACACTTACCCTTTTATCATCGATACCAATCAGGTAATATCCCTCCACTTTTTTCCCGGTTTTGTAAACTGGACCATGCTTAATAATTCTTTTAATCTTGAAGAAACCACTCCCTTTTTCTTTTTCAAGCTCCAATCCAAGGGCAGCAGTGGTTTCATTTCTTTCTGTAAATGGAGGATAGATTCCAACATGAGAACTATTAAGTTCACCAAACATTTCGTTCATAAGCATGTAGAATTCATCATCAGTATAGCAGTCCTTCACGAGCCTGGAGTATTTTGCTTTTACTTTGTTCCAGTCAATACCGTGGAAATTCGGGTCATAATAATAGTTCCAGAGAGTATTCCAGATTTCCCCGAACATTTGCTGAAACTCAGCTTTGCGATTTATCTTTTCTTTGTAGAAAAAGTTCACAGGAGAAGGACTTCTACCACCTATCTGTAATTTCATAATTTTTCCACTGGTAATAAAGGCAACAGTACTTTTGTTCAACCATCTTAAATTTGACATTGATGATGAAGAATACAACATTTTTCTTTTTTTCACCTTGTTAAACTCATTGAGCTCAATAAGCCAGAGTTCGCTCTTATTGTTGTTCCTGCTTAAGAAAATTATTTTTTTGCCATCCTCTGAAAAAAGCGGACTGGATTCATTTTGAATGGTATTGGTGAGCTGAATTTTTCTCTTTTCAATATCTTCTGGTTCTATTTTAACTGTGATTTTAGGCTTTTTCTTCTCTTTTTTCTCTTCCGTTTTAAAGAGTTTTTCATAGAAATCTTCCCGGAATTTTTGAGGTCCTTTAAGAAGGGGCAGCAGGTAAATGTCAAATTGACCCGTCCTGTCCGGAAAAGAATGTCCTGTATAATTTGCAGTATAAACTATAAATTTACCATCAGGAGCCCAGTTATAAGAAGTTTCGGCAAGAGTATTGTGTGTAAGACGAATCTTTTCACCGGTTTCCACATTTACTGTTACTATATCTGGCTCCCAGTAGAATGAATCGCCAACCACAATCCATTTTGAGTCCGGAGACCATGAAAAGCTCCCACCCCAGAGTCCAGCAAGTTGTCCTTTGTATATAGTCTTACTATTTCCAGTTTGGATATTGTATACTACGAGGTCCTTTTTGCCTCTTATGTATGCGAGATACTTTCCATCAGGGGATATAGCAGGCATCCTTTCTTCTTCTAGGGTTGTTGCAATTTTTTCCCATTTTTTAGGAGAACTGGCATCAATACGGAATATGTCACTGTTTCCCATTTTGTCAGATACAAAAAATATGTGCTTTGAATCTTTATCCCAGACGGGTTGCGATTCTCTCCACGGGGTATCCGTGACCCTTTCCAGATATTTTCCATCTGTGTCACAAACAAATATATTGCCTCTGGAAACTATGGCCAGCTTTTTCCTGTCGGGAGAAACAGAAAACTGTTCAACATTTTTAAGCGTTACCCATTTTTCAAGATTTTCCTTAAGGTCTGCACGAATTTTTAAACGAACAGGTTTAGGTTTGTTTTCTCTGAGGTCTAATATCCAGAGCCTATGGGCATGTTCAAATGCAAGCACATCGACGGAATAAGCGGATGTTAGCCACCTTAAGGCACCTTTTTTGAAGCTGGTAAGCCTTGTTGTTTTTCCTGAGTTTAGGTCTAATTTAAATATATTCTGTGTATTAAAATCCCTGTCGGATACGAAGTAAATACTTCTACCATCAGGAGCCCAGTTTTGGTACATATCGTTTCCTTCGTAATTTGTGAGCTGCTTAAATTTTTTGGTTTCAAGATTGTAAAGAATTATGTCTGAGTTAAAACTGCCCTTATAGCCCTTTCTCCACCAGAATCGGAAGGATTCCCATGAATTATTAAAGATAATCCTTTTGCCGTCAGGAGATATTTTCCCGAAGTTTGGAATCGCCCAAAATCCAGGAAATATCCTGTCTGGTGTACCTCCATTTATGGAAATTTTATACAGTGATACCTGATTTTCCCTTGAGGAGTGAAAAACTATAAATTTGCCATCAGGTGTCCATGAGTTTACTATGTCGTCGCTTGTGTGAAATGTTAGTCTCTTGGGGATGCCTCCTTCTACAGGGATAACAAAAACATCAAAATTGCCGTATCTTTTTGAGGAGAAAGCTATAAATTTACCGTCAGGTGAAAAAACTGGCCAGCCTTCGAATGCTTCGTGATCTGTGAGATGTTTCAGGGTTTTATTTTTAAGAGAATACACCCATATATCCCCTTGATAGCTAAAAGCCAGATTTCTGCCGTCAGGGGAAAGGGCAGGAAACCTTAAAACGTCTGAGTATAGCATCAATGCTGATAAGGCTAATAAAAATAACATTTTTCTCATAATTACCCTCCTACAGTAATTATACCGAGTATTTTTTTATACGAAAAAAATCACCACGGGTTTTTTAAGGGTCTGTCCCCAAATTTTAGAACTTACGATCTAATCCTATAAGCAACTTTAAATTTTGTCCCTGGAAAAGCCCACTTGATAGCATTATTGAAAAAGTGCAAAAGAAATGTATAATCGGGATAGGGAGGAAAAATGAAAAGGACTTTAATTTTAATTATCCTTTTATCGATTAATGTTTTGTTTGCAGGGGACAGGATAACAGGAAAAACCTTTGCTACAAGATCGGAGGTCATTGCTACCCATGGAATGGTGGCTACAAGCCAACCACTTGCAGCACTAATAGGAATTGATATCCTGAAAAAGGGTGGAAGTGCAGTAGATGCTGCCATTGCTGTAAATGCTGCCCTAGGTCTTATGGAACCCACAAGCTGTGGAATTGGAGGAGACCTTTTCGCAATAGTGTGGGACAACAAAGAGAAAAAACTCTATGGAATAAATGCCAGTGGTCCAGCTCCTCTTGCAATATCCCTTGATTACTTCAAAAAAAGAGGGATAAAAAGAATACCCCTTCATGGTCCTCTTCCCTGGACAGTTCCAGGTGCTGTAGATGGATGGTATGAACTTCATAAAAAATTCGGCAAATTGCCCTGGAAGGAACTCTTCGAACCCGCCATTAAATACGCAGAGGAGGGTTTTCCTCTTTCAGAACTTATTGCCTTCTACTGGCAACGTTCTGTCCGGATGTTTAAAGAGTATGAGAACTTTCAGAAACTATATGCGCCTGGAGGAAAGATTCTGAAGAAGGGGGATATTTTTAAAAATCCAGACCTTGCGAGGACTTACAGATTGATTGCAGAAAAAGGCAGGGATGCTTTTTATAAA
>Ga0190334_1000306_pt1 | contig 25576 bp, 24 predicted proteins | sample 48720478_MG_FD_161270 | JGI IMG/M metagenome (GOLD analysis project Ga0190334, IMG submission 161270) | Hydrothermal vent sediment bacterial communities from Southern Trench, Guaymas Basin, Mexico - 4872-04-7-8_MG | ecosystem: Environmental > Aquatic > Marine > Hydrothermal vents > Sediment ... | reverse complement strand
CCCGCAGCTGAACGAATAGCGATGATGGTGGCGCGAATGGGTCTGGAAGGAGTTGTTCTACCGGCGACCAAGCCGAAAAGGGTGAAGAATCTTGCAAGAATTGTGCAGCGCGAGAATGCATATATCTATATCATCGCACCGGGGATAAAAGCGCAGGGTGCGAGTCCAGGAGATGCGATTCTTAATGGCGCGGATTATGAGGTTGTGGGTAGGGCGATTTACGATACAGAGGAGCCGAAACTCGCTGCAGAGACGATTTATAGCGAGGTGATGGAGAGGCTGGATGACAATGAATGACTACAAACGTGAATTCTTGTTGCATTTGGTGGGGACGGGTGCGATAAGGTTTGGGTCGTTTAGATTGAAGAGTGGACGTTTATCACCTTATTTCATCAATATCGCAGATGCGATGCGAACGGGTAGTGACGCAGTGAAAGTCGTGAATGCTTACGTTGCACGCATAAAGGAAGTTGAGTTCCTCCATAATCGCAAGATAGAAGGTAAGGTGTATGTGGATTGATAGGATGAGCCACGATTTCGAAAAGTATTTCAGGCAGTATGGTTGCTGAGCTTGAACCTGAAATAAAGAATAAGTTTGACCAAAGGAAGTATGCTGCAAAACAGACTAATAGTTGAAGTTGAAGGGGAGCTAATCATCAAATCAGAAACGGAAATAGGAGCTTTAAAGATAACAAAAGAAGGAATAATAAAAAATATAAAAAAAGTTTTATCTATCATAGCAACACTTGCTTAACCGCAATCACAGGATCCGCAGGTGGAGATCCCAGAGCCTTTCTTACTACTTCTTTAACTATCTCTGGACTTGGAGCTTCCCAATCACAGATACCCATTCCGTTCTCGTCAACGTAGGTTCCATTGAAGTGGACATCCGGGTAGTCTTTAAGGACATCGAGGAACTTATTTCTAATATCAATCAGCTCCTCCCTGCTCAGTTTTGGGAGTCTTCCTTGATTGGTGTAATGGAACACCAATACTTTTACCATCTCTCTTCTTTCTCCTCCTTTTGTACACCTCTATAACAGCTACAACCCCAGTTCCTTCAACTTCTCCTCCGTTGGATGCCCCTCTTCGTCATAGCCCCGCTTCTTGTAATAAACAGGAAGCATCTCCTCTAAGGGGTGCACTTTACCTTTTGCTGGACCTTCAGGCAGTGGCTCCGTTAGCAGTCTATCGGGTAATGTGTCATCTTTCCTTCCAAATCCTTCTCGCTTGTTGAACATCCTTTCCAGTGCAAATATCCGCTCACCGGTCTTTAAAAGCTCTTCCGCTCCATAACCTTCCCAACCTGTCACACTGGCAATCAGATTTGCGTACTCCTCTGCACCTATGGCAAAGGTCAGGAACAGGCAATTGACTGCGGAATCAACTGCAGCAGTGAAGTTCTGGAATAATATGGTCAGGTCCACCTTATCTTCACTTGTATCAAACGGATCAACCCTCAGTGGTGACCCCACTATCTCTGCCGCAATCGTATATCCGCTAACGTGACAGCCTCCACGGTTCGCAGTAGCGAAATTCAACCCTATGCCCCTCGCCCCTCTCGGGTCGTATGCGGGGAGCTCAAGCCCTTTCACCTGCATCGTATAGTATTCTGAGCCTTTACCTATCTTCTCGGCTGCTTTCCTTGTACCATCAGCAAGGACATCCCCAAATCCTTCTCGCCTCGCAATAAGCTCTATCATCCGCAGCATCGCATCTGGATCACCGAATTTTAGTTCGAAGCCAACATCATCCTCCGTTAAAATCCCCCTATCATATAGTTCCATTGCAAATCCTATAGTATTACCCACAGAAATCGTGTCCAGTCCATATTCGTTACATGTATAGTTCGCTTTCGCAATCGCACCCAAATCGCTAACACCGCACTGACCACCGAATGCCCAACTTGTCTCATATTCAAGACTCTCACCTTCTATTCCCTTATACTTCCCTTCCTCTATCTTTACCCATCTTCCACATTCTATCGGACATTCGTGACACGCTGTTCTCTTCACAAAAATCGTCTCCTTCATTTTCTCTCCCGAGATCTTTTCCGCATCCGTAAACACAGCAGTCTGGAAGTTCTTCGTGGGATAAATCCCTGCAGCATTGACAATGTTGGTAAGCACAGCGGTTCCATATGAATTTAGCCCGCCTTCCTCTTTTGTAACATCGTTCTCAGAGATTATCTTCATCGCCTTGTCCGCCGCTCTTCGCAATGCAATAGAGTTAGCGACTTCAATCTCCTTCGTGCCTTTTACTGCGATTGCTTTCAGGTTCTTGCTTCCCAGAACTGCTCCTAAACCCGTTCTCCCCGCGGCTCTATACTTCTCATTCATTATTGCCGCCATGTATGACTTTTTCTCGCCTCCAATACCTATCTGAAGCACCTTCGCTTTTTCATCCGTTTCTTCTCTTATCCTATCATCCACCTCACTCACAAGCTTGCCCCAGTGTTTACTCGCATCTCTGAACTCGACATTCCCATCGTTTAGCCACAAATAAGTCGGGGCACTCGCTTTTCCTTTTATCACTATCGCATCGTATCCTGCCTTGCGAAACTCAACAGCCCAAGTCCCGCCAGAACTCGCAAACGTAATGCCACCAGTCGCAGGACTCTTTGAAACCACCACATGCCTCCCACTACTCGGTGTTTTCGTACCGGTCAAAGGTCCAGTCGCAATCACAACGATGTTTTCTGCGGAAAAAGGGTCCGTCCCGGCAGGCAGCTCATCATATAAAATCTTCGCACCAAATCCTCTCCCACCTAAAAATTTCCTCCTCGTGTTCTCTTCTATCTCCTCTTCCTCAAAACTCTCTGAAGTCAGGTCTATTCTTAATACCTTTCCCGGCATTTTTATCATCTTTATATAGTATATAAAATATAATATTTCTTTGGTATAGAATGGTGACATTTTTGAGGAGGCTAAAAGAATTTATGGACAGATTAATCAGTGAAAGAAAACTTGAACAAAAGGACCAAAACCCTTTCAAATTTTGGTTTACTTTCTGTGTATATGAAGTTATATATTAAACCTTCCGCATATATTGATTGCTTTCCTATTCCTATGCTTTCACCTCATCTTATACAGCAACTCATTTATAGCGGTGCCGTGATATCCGAGCTCGCCACCCTGCTTCACACTCCTTTTGATACCGCGATGCCCTTTTCTTGGCGGATGCAATCTCAAAACAGGCTTGATTTTGTATTTTGTCAGATCCTGCATCTTCACTTCCCCTGTGCACAGAGCGTGTGCCAGCGCCTTGAACGATTCAAACGGCGTATTATCACGTAAATATTCCTCTGTCAATCTCTTACCTCCTTCCAGTCTACCACGGCGTTTCAATAATAACTCCAGCATATCCTCTGAAATCTCTCCCCAGGCAACGTAATCCTTCACTCGCTTCAGCATCCCCCGGTAGTAGTCGTTCTCGTCCACTATTGCGCAATGATTGACCCTGTGTAACCTCAATAGCTGCAACGTGTACTTTATCTCCGGTTTTATTCCTACACTCCCTCTCAATTTCACTATCGCATACATTGTATATATATCATCTCTTTATCGCAGAAGTCTTCACAAGTGCATTGAAGGTTGCCATAGCGAAGTTAAAAGTTGTTCTGGTACTTCCCTTTGCCTTTGTCCATATATCCTTTATACCTGCGAACTCCAGTACCTTCTTCGGTGTGTCACCCGCTGCGAGTCCCAATCCCCGTGGTGCTGGCTTCAGTGTTATCTCCACACCTCCTGACTTACCACTCACTGCGAATGGTAGCGAATGCTTCTCTTCGCAGTTACACTCCCATGACCCACAACCGCGCTCTATATGCCGTAAATTCAATTCCGCAGCCCTTATCGCCTTCGTTATGCTATTACGCACCAGAGCATCTTTACCAAGTCCTATACCTATATAACCATCTTTATTACCCACAATTACGCACACCCTAAACTTTATCCTCCGTCCCGAATCGGTCATCCGCTGCACCATGTTTATATCCAGAACCTCCTCACTGAGGTCAGGCATCAATGTCTCTATTATTTGATACTCCTTTATTGGGTATCGAGACTTCAATGCTTCCTCTATCGTTTTTATCTCACCAGTCTGTACTAGTTTGCCCAATTTTGTAACTGGCTTCCATTCCTCTTCCTCTTCACGCCTTATTCCCGCCATTCGTTAATATCCTCTCCTTCACTATCTTAAAAATATCAGGGATAGAAGTATCACCGGTATAGGATGCAATATGCTCACCTCTAATACGTTCTTCCGGAGGGAAGACGACAGGATCATGTGGGACCTCCATACCGGAATCAATAACGCCCTTTAATGCAGCAAATATCCGCGAGCCATGTACTGATGTATGGAGTCCGATATCGAGTATAGCCTCTTTGAACCCCGCCTCTATCGCCTTCTTACCGAATAATAACCCGGTAAGGTAAGCTGCAGGTAAATTCTTACCCCCTCCCTCGTATCCATATCTCCTCAGTTCCTTTGACGTCGTGTCAACAAATGTCCTGTCTCCCTGCTTATCTGTCGTTATCAACTGTATCCTGAGGTAACTATTGCTCCGCCTCACGACCACTCTTGGCTTATGACTCATGAGGAGCTTTAATCGCTTCCGATAATCTGTTTTCCCTTCCCTTCGACGTCGGAAAGGGACTCTATACAGTGGTCCTCCAATTGCTTTCTTTTGTAACATCTTAATCTTAACCTGATTCTTCTTTCCTTATCATTGCTTCCAACCGCGCGACGCTTTTAATCTCACCACCCTTTGCCTTGTTGTATAACCTGTGATACATACTCTTATCAATTACCCCCTCTGCTCTTAGTTCCTTTAACCGGCGTCGTAAAGCTCTTATTCTGATTATCCACTGCCGTTTCTTACTCCTGCGTGCACCTTGCGTTCCTTTCCGAGACCCATGCCCCTTCCTACGCCCAAGTGACTTCTTCAATGCTCTTACTCTTGCGCGTCCTCTACTCACACCTCTCTTCGGCTTCTTCCTTATCACGCCCTCTTCTATCAAATCTCTGATATCCGCTCTCGTTATCGCTTCTTCGACATCACTGATTGATTCAGGGTCTATCCATACTCTCCCTTCTCCCACCTTCAATACCTTAGCTGCTATCCGCCGCTGCTTCGCCAAGTTTGTCATTGCTCTTTTTTTTATCTTATTCTCTTGGCACTAATAAAGTATCTAAACCATTTCTTACTATACCTATTTTAAAGTTATCATTATCTTTATCACTATCTTTTATCTCCGCCTCCACTGCTGCACTGAGTGACTCATATGGCTGTATCCCCCATCTGACCAGCATATCATGGTCAAGCGCAGATACAATAGAGAGCTGAATTCGTTTCATCACCTTCTGTATGTAGAACGCTTTATGGCCACCGAGCACGAAATTCGTCCTGATTGCTTCTTCTGTTGCTTCATAACTCGTATATTCGTTCATCCACTCTTCGAAATAAGCATCCCCTATTCCTTCACGGCATTCTGCAACCAGTATCAACTTGCCGCCAGGAACAACCGCCTGATAGCAGTTCTGAATTGCCTTCGTAGCCTGATACAGATTCCTGTCCTTCGGAAAGCCACCCGCACTTACTACCAGAACATCGAATAAACCTGTTTCATACAAGAAGAGTTCTTTTGCCACTGCGGCACCCCTATCAAACACAGCCCTCAGGTCACCTGCATATGCCGCTACCACATCCCCTGAGGCATCAGCAACGATATTAAGTACGAAATCAGGAGGTGCGAAAGAAGCTGCCTCGCTCATATCCAGATGCACAGGATTATCAGCTATATTTGCCGTCCTTGCTCTTTCATCTATTAAAAGTGCATGGTTCTTCCTTATCGTCTCGCGTGACGCTATGCCCGGCAGGATACTCTTTCGCCCACCTCCAAATCCCGCATAGTAATGCAGGGTTATATCCCCGGTTAGAATTCGTATATCTGCATCCATATATGCCCTATTCAGTCTCACAGGAGTCCCTCTGGCTGTAGTTCCCACGTATACCAGATCGGGGGCATCGCAATCGTGGATCACAATCTTGAACTGCTTGTGCTTGTAATACTTCCCAAGTATTCTTCGCAGATCTCCAGTGGAAGGCGGGGGGTGCGTGCCACAAGCCACAAGCAGTGAGACATTCTTATCCTTATGCTGCCCTATCTCCCCTGTCAGAGCATCGAGCATCATCTCTGTCGGTGCATTCCTTGTATGATCATCCACAACAATCACGATATTGTCTCCTTTTGCTGCTAATATCTCACCGAGTTGTTTCGTGCCAATAGGGTTCTTGATGGCACTCTGTAGTACTTCGCTGGTATCTTTGCTCTCTCTCTTATACCCATTATCCCACTTAGTAGTACTCCTCTCTAATAGCTCTGCTCCTTTTATATCCACATCTATCAGTCCGGTGCCATAAGGAATTTTTGTCATATCGTTTTTTCACTCAAATGCCGCTTTTATGCACTCCCTCGTGCTGCATAGCGTCGAACATGCACCATTACAGATGAGGGGCACGTATCGCTTCATCTTACCGGAGTTCGTCAATACTGACTTATAGTGCCCAAAAGCAGGTGAGACCACGTAGCACGTGTCGCAAAAGACCTTAACGCCGTAACTCTCTATCTCTTTTATCAATCCATGTAGCTGGTTCTTTATCCTTCTCGCTGTGAATATGAAGACCTCTTTTCTCACTTTTTCAGTTTCCCTCCTCCTTCCTCTTTCTGCCTTCAAATACCGGTATATTTGCCTTATCTCACTATAAGAGCAATGCGGACATCCTATCGCTATCACCTCCGGCTCATCTCTATTACCTTCACTGCCACATTCTTCATAAACGTCATCCAAATCTCTCCTCTCTAACTCTATCTCCTCCAGGTCTGTCTCACTCAGCTCTGCCGTTACCCTTTTCACATGGTACATCCCGACAGCCCCGGTAGCCCCTATTGCCGCAGATAGATGCTTCAGTTCGTCGCCATTCGGGTGCTGATTCGCAGCAAGTTCTATCACAGGTATTCTATCTCCTGCAAGCTGCCCTACGAGATATCCAAGTGCACTGTAATCCGCATCTGTGAGTGTGCAATTCACTCTCACTTTCATCTTCGGCATTCTATTCTCAATCAAATGGAGTCCATAAAGGGGTGTTTTACCTATTAGCGCAGATGCGAGAGCAGATGGGGCACCTTCCATATTCGTCATCGCACCAAGGACTGAGTTCGCATATAACACCGCAGATGATTCCGCCCATGCGAGATGGCTACCCTCTACGGGGGCACACCCTTCCAGTAGATAAGGCACACAGGTGCATTCTGGTAAGATGCCAAGGTTGGAGTATGCTGCAAGTATCCGCTTCTGTCTATCTGCAAATTCGTCTGAGATGTTCATCTCAGCCCATCTATCCCGATCCATACCCATAGGGTTTAGTGTGCTCTTCACCTCCACTCTACCCTCAAGATTCTCTATAAACTGAAAAGCGTCACCTATGGTCTTGTATGATACACCAGAGACGTGTGCACTTTCTATTGGTATCAATCTGGACGCATCATTAAGGTCTCCAATGGCAACAAGTATCTCCATTGCCTTCTTCTTCGTCCAGCCTGCTTCTCCTTCGTATATCCGCTCTTCTTCACGGGTGAGGTACATTTTCTTATATCATATCCGGTATCAACATTAGCTTGACTTTGTCATTTTACATTTTAGAATAAAGCTACTTAATTTTTTTAATATCTTTTCCTAACATTATTTCAAATTAGCCGAAAACAATCTGAGATACTGGACAGCCCGGATAGCAATTTCCACAGTGTTAACATTCACAAAAGATCATCATATCTCTCTCTCTAATCTATCAAAAGTGAAGCTATAACGATGCTGAAGGTCGTGATACTCGCAATGTGCTTTGAAGGTGATATAACCTTCATATAAGCGAATTAAAGTCTAAATCATCGTTGAGAGAGTCTACAGGCTTCTAAGCAGGTTTACAGTCGATCAGCCATAGAATACCCTCTTTAAAGCCGTTGGCTTTTAGATTTACTCTGTCCTCTGTGACAAAAATTGCTTTTATTGGTGTCGTTTTGATTGGCATTGCCATTTCTTTGGGTTTCAGGGATAAAGGAAGCCTACAAAGGCTTGTTGAATGGTGCCATTTTGGAGGGGGGTTATATTATTCTGATTTTAGATTGATTGGTGTGATTAAAGGGATTATTTCTTGTGAATAAGACATAAGAGCTATACAAAAAAGAGAAGGGAAAAGCGGGAAGTAAGGGAGAAGGCACTGTTACATTTACATTTACCTTTACTCCCTCGCTTCCACGATTTTTAACTTTTTAGCAATTTCACCATATCTTCTTTCTTCTCCTTGCGGCATACACTACAACACCTGCTATAGCTATAGCAGCTATGACACAGAGTCCAGGAATTGACGGTGTTTGTGTTTTCTCTGTTGGTTTTTGTGCCGGTGCCTCGGTAGCTCCGGGTGCTGGCATGATGCCCAGTTCGACCAGCGGATTTGCGCCCACTGCCATCCACCTGGCATTCATCTCTTTAACCGAGCCTTGATTTCCTAAATCTTTTTCCATAAGCACGGAGATATATTCCTCAGGCTTATGCTCCATGAGCACTACATCCGCTCTGAGCCGGGTCCACCACCATTTGTAGCTGCTAAAATCTTTTAAATCCTTCCTGGCGAATCCACAGTCAGAACAGACTTTGTCCCAGTCACAACCCAGGACTATTGCTTTTGCCTCTCCTGTCTTGCCTATTTTTACGTATATCCCCGCTATGTTCCTGTACTCAAGAGGGAGTTTTTCTTTGACACTGTCCGGGATATACGTTACAGCCATACATCTCTTCCCCACGGTGGAGTCAAATATCTGCTGTAAGGCATCGTCCTTGCACCATGGAGGAACAGCCCAAACAACCCATTTCTCGCCTTTCTCCAGCGGATAGTGTTCTTTCAGGTACTGTGCTATAAAGTAACCACTCGTGAGCCCGGGACAAATATGATTGTGTAGTTCCGCACTCCTTAAGAATTCATTGCTTATCCCCTTGCTCCAGACAGCGCTTATGGTGAGAATGCTGAACTCATTTCCACCAAACGTTTTCTCATCAAAATTGTGATGCCATGCCTTTGCCCCTTCCTCGGTGATGAGTTTGTCTGGATCTATATTCTCTCTGGAAATCTTCGAGAATAAAGCATCTGCACCGACCTCCATAAACTCTGAAAGATTAAGATTAACTGTCCCTGCAGCTTCCCTGTCTAACCACGGCTTAAGGTAGCTATTGTTTACCTCAAGGTAGACGCAATCGCCTGTATCTTTGTCAAAGAAAGCAAACCAAAGCGGGTTATTATACGCGTGATGCACATTCACCAAATTCCCCTTACCTCGTGAGACACCTGCGGTCGTCATCACCCCGTTAAGGGCTCTTTCCGAGCTATACTTGCCAATGTTAGCTATATATCCAGCGTCAGTAAGTGCCAGAACGTTAGGGTCGCCTTTACTAAATCCTAACTCCTCCATCGCCTTTTCCGCAGCTTTATACCCTACTAAATCCATCACTGACAGATCATTCTCTCCAACAAAGTCAACTAACGGATTTAATTCCGGATAATCACTGACGATACTCTCTTGTGCCGAACCCGGTACAATGAATACACCGCCTATGAATATCGCTAAAACCACCACCGCCAATTTTCCAGCCATCATTTTTTCTATTTTTTCACCTCCTGTATCTTAACACTATACTCTACAACGTAAATATTTATTCCTATTTAAATAGCTTTAGTATTATTATGTCATGGATTCAACTCGATTCTTCGTTATTCCAATCATTTATCCGGAGAAGAAGGGGAAGAACACAAATATAAATAGTATTTTTGCCAATCACGTTCCTCCACTCGATGTATGGGCGGGAAACGTTTATTTGCTTGACGTTTGGGGGGAAAATCAGACGCGAATTCCTTAGAGGATAGTCAAAATGAGCGGAGACTACCACGCTAACGACGCTGTGGAGCTCTGTCCGTGCCCTTGCAAGCCCGAAAGGGGCTTAACCATGTCCCGATGAATGAAAAGCCAAGAGAGAGCCTTACACTACCAGACCCAAATTTATCTAAAGAACATAAGTAGTAATTAATAGAAGGGTGTGAGAATGATCGACAAGGACAAGGATAAGGATAAAGGTAAAGTTAAGGGTAAGGAGATATGGATAAAAGCAGATGAGGGAACCTGGGAGGATAAGAAATCACGAATCACCGCCAGTTTAGAGTCGGGTATTGACGGTGTGCTGGTAGAAGAGAGTGATGTGAGCAAGGTAAAGGAGTTAGGCCGTATCAAGGTGGCTGCTATTGTACCAGATGAGATCCCTTTTGAGGTTGGAAAAGAAGCGGATATAATCGTCTACGGCAAGAGGAGCGAAGGAGATGGTACAAAACCCATTCCAGATGAGATAAACAAATCTGGTGTCTATAATGCTTTAAAGAGGACTTATGGTACACAAATGAATGCCGCATATGTGGAGATAAAGGGTAAGAAATATGAACGATTTGCAGTGGATGTCTCTGATTATTGCAATTATGTTATCGTAATAGGTAAGGACTGGAAGATAATACCATTGGAGAATATAATAGCGGAATTACAGAAGAAGGTGGTGAAGGTGATAGCGGGTGTACAGAATGCGGAAGAGGCACGGACAGCGCTTGAAACTTTAGAATATGGTGCCGATGGCGTTCTACTCGATACCAGTGATCCGTCCGTGATAAAGAGGGTGGTGGAGATAAGAGATGCGAGTGAGATGAGCAAGATTCCGCTCTCTTATGCGCATGTGACAAACGTGAAGGAGCTCGAGATGGGAGATCGGGTCTGTGTGGATACCTGCTCGCTGATGACGCCTGGTGAGGGAATGCTTATCGGTTCTCAGTCGTTTGCAATGTTCCTGGTGCATTCCGAGTCTGAAGAGAGTCCTTATGTGGCTGCGAGACCTTTCAGAGTGAATGCTGGTGCTGTACATGCCTATATACTGGTAGGTGAGAAGACGAGGTACCTCTCGGAATTGCGCTCAGGCGATGAGGTCCTTATTGTGAATAAGGAAGGAATAGCGAGGAAAGCGGTGGTTGGGCGAGTGAAGATAGAGAAGCGACCATTGATGCTCGTGGAGGCTGAGGTTGATATTCCAATTCCAGATAGCAAGGGTAAGAGTAAGAGGCGATGCAGTATTATACTACAAAATGCAGAGACGATAAAGTTAGTGGGCAAAGACAGACCGATTTCGGTCGTAGAACTGAAGGAGGGTGACGAGGTCCTTGTCCATCTCACAGAGTCTGCGCGGCATTTCGGCACCGCGGTAGAGGAAACGGTGATAGAGAAGTAAGTTTATGTCTGTGTCGGTAGCGGATGCAAAAGCAAAATCAAAAGTCCTGAATGAGATATGCAACGAGGTTATAGAGCAGATAAGGCCGGGTGCTAAAGAGCAGGCGGAAGTAAAAGCCCTAACCGAGTTGATAATCACGAATTTGAATAGTAAAGCGGTGGAGATGGGTATAGACGCCCATGCTATTTCCGTTGGCTCCACTGCCAGGAACACATGGGTGAGTGGTGAAGCTGATATAGATATATTCATCATGTTCCCTGTGGAGACATCAGACCAGGATTTAAAGGAGAAAGGACTTGCGTTAGCAAAGAGTGTATCTGATAGGTATGAGGAGAGATACGCCTCGCATCCATACATCCATGCTTACTTCCATTTCGCTGATAGGGAGTACGAAGTGGACCTTGTACCCTGCTTCGCTGTGAAAGACCCCTCCAGATTGAAGTCCGCAGTGGATCGAACACCGTTCCATAACGAATATGTAATACAGAGATTGTCAGGGTCAGGACTCGAGGATGAGGTGCGATTATTGAAGCAGTTTCTGCGTTGTTTGGGTATCTATGGCTCCGAACAGAGACGAAAAGGCTTCTCCGGCTATCTCTGTGAATTGCTCATACTGAAATACCAATCATTCATCTCATTCCTGAAACATGCCGCAGAATGGCGTTATGGTGAGAGAATAGATATTGAGGGACATGGGAAGTATAGAGGTGATGAGCCACTGATTGTTATAGACCCCGTGGACCCCCAGCGAAATGTTGCTGCTGCTGTGTCTTTATATTCCTTTTCCAGATTGATAGATGCCGCACGCGAGTTCCTTGCGAGACCCTCACACGATTTCTTCCGGTTGAAAGAACCGAAGCCGCTGAGCGAATCGGAATTTCGGCGAATAGCAAAAGAACGTGGTACTGCTTTCGTAGTAGTTCGGTTCAAAGCTCCTGAGGTGGTGGAGGACATTCTATTCTCGCAGTTAAGGAAAGCAGAAATATCTGTCAGGAGACTGATAGAACGAAATGATTTCGTGGTGTACCGAAGTGGCGTGACGGTTGATGCTGATACTGATACTGATGAAGCGATAATGGTCTTTGAACTGCTTGTCTGGCAACTTCCCGCTATTAAAAAACATATTGGTCCTCCTGTTACTGCCAGACGACACGCAGAGAAGTTCAAGAATAAGCATTCGCCACCTTTTCTCATTGAAGATGGGAGATATGTAGTGGAAGTAAAGCGGAGATATACCGATGTAGTGAGCTTACTGAAGAACGAGTTAAAGTCTTGCAGTCTGGGCAAGCATGTATCGAAGGCGATTGAGGAGGGCTATGAGGTATCGTGGATAGAGGAGACACGATTCTCCACCGGCATTGGCTTATTCTTCCGCGATTACTTCGGTTATTCATGATATAACGGAACATGTCCTGATGATTCTAATGGAAATTTCGTAGTTTATTCTATCCCGAAATATTCATTTATTGACTTTACTTCAAGTCTGCATCCGCTCTTCTTCATACCTAATATGGCAGATGCAGCCGCCTTCGCCGCCTCCTTCGTTGTTATGTATGGCACATTGAGATCAATACAAGCCCGTCTTATCTGGTATCCATCCCTGTACGACTGTCTGTCAGTAGTTGTGTTTATTACCAGCTTTATCTCTCCTGTGCGCATCAGCTCTATCACATTTGGCGAACCCTCATGCAACTTCTTCAGCTCCTTTACATCGAGCCCCCGTCGCCTCAGATAGGTAGAGGTGCCTTCAGTAGCAACGATTGCCAGTTCCGCCTCTCTCAATTTCCGCACCACTTCCACTATCTCATCCTTGTCTTCGTCACGGACGGAGATGAATACCATAGCGTTAGAATCCAGAGGCAATGGGTTCCCTGCTGCAAGTTCTGCCTTGAAGAACGCTTTATCAAACCCATTATTTATCCCCATCACTTCGCCTGTGCTCTTCATCTCTGGTCGTAAAATGGTATCCACACCTCTCAGTTTCATGAACGGTAATACCACCTCTTTCACTGCTACATGCTTGTGCTCCAGTTCTCGCTCTTTGATGCCCTGATCACGTAGCCGATGCCCCAGCATCACCTTGGCGGCGAGTTTCGCAAGTGGTATCCCCGTCGCCTTCGCAACATACGGGATCGTACGGCTCGCACGTGGATTCACCTCCAGCACATAAACCATACCGTCCTTGGCTGCCATCTGGATGTTAATCAACCCATTTATCCGTAAATTGAGCGCTATCCGCCGCATGTAATCCCGAACCAGCTCTATAACATCCTTTGATAACGACTGTGGTGGTATAACACACGCAGAATCGCCGGAATGGATGCCCGCTTCCTCTATGTGCTCCATTATCGCTCCTATCAGTACCTCCTCGCCATCACATACTGCATCTACATCTATCTCAGTGGCTTTCTCCAGGAATTTGTCTATCAGCACTGGCTTCTCCTTCGATACCCGAACCGCCTCTCTCATGTAGCGCTCCAGCTCCTCATCATCATGCACTATCTCCATTGCTCTGCCGCCAAGCACATAAGAGGGACGAACAAGCACCGGGAAACCAATCCGCGATGCCACACCCTTCGCTTCCTCCACTGAAGTCGCATAACCACTATCTGCCTGTGGGATACCCAGTCGAAGGAGGAACTTGCTGAATCGCTCTCTGTCCTCCGCCATATCTATATTTTCAGTCGCGGTACCAAGAATTTGCGTATTTATATTCAGCCGCTCAAGTTCCTCTTTCAACGGAACTGCAAGATTGACCGATGTTTGACCGCCAAACTGTACCATCACACCGTCATACTTCTCCTTCTCAATCACATTCATCACATCTTCAAGCGTGAGGGGCTCAAAAAAGAGCTTGTCTGAAGTGTCATAGTCTGTGGACACGGTCTCAGGGTTGTTATTTATTATGTGTGCTTCTATCCCCTCTTCCTTCAATGCCTTTACCGCATGCACAGTGCAATAATCAAACTCGATACCCTGTCCTATTCTGATAGGACCTGCACCGATAATCAATACCTTCTTTGAGGTTGAGGGTTTCAATTCACACTCAGTCTCATAAGTTGAGTAGAAATACGGCGTCTTTGCTTCAAACTCAGCCGCACATGTGTCCACCATCTTATACGTCGGGATGACCCCTTTTGATACTCTCAGGTCATGTATCGCTTCACGGGTTCGCCCTGTTAACTGCCCTATTCGCGCATCAGTGAACCCCATCCTCTTCGCTTCACGCAATAGCTCCACGGTGAGTTCTGCTTCTCCACTCTGTAACTTCAATTCCATCTGCACTATCTTCGCTATCTTATGTATGAAGAACGGGTCTATACCGCTCAGTTTCGCTATCTCTTCTATACTAATGCCCCTCCTCAATGCTTCATATATAACAAATATCCGCTCATCTGTTGCTGTTTCCAATACCCGCTTCAGCTCAGCCTCGCTCCAGTCTTCATAACCAGCACCGAAGTCTCTATCTATATCCAGGGAACGAATAGCCTTCTGTAGCGCCTCCTCAAATGTACGCCCTATCGCCATCACCTCGCCTGTGCTCTTCATCGAGGTCGTCAATCTCCTATCGGCATCCGGGAATTTATCAAATGGCCATCTCGGTATCTTCACCACCACGTAATCTATTGCGGGCTCGAAACTCGCTGGTGTCTCCTTTGTCACATCATTCCTTATCTCATCCAGATGGAGTCCAATAGCTATCTTCGCCGCCACTCTCGCTATTGGATACCCCGTTGCTTTTGACGCAAGTGCAGATGACCTCGATACACGAGGATTCACCTCTATCACCCTGTATGCACCATCCTTCAATGCAAACTGGATATTACACCCACCTTCTACTTTCAAAGCTCTTATTATCTTTATCGCCGCGGCACGCAACATCTGGTGCTCCTCGTCGCTTAACGTCTGTGAGGGCGTGACCACGATTGATTCGCCGGTATGAATCCCCATTGGGTCTATATTCTCCATGTTGCAGATTGTGATGCAGGTATCCTTTGCATCCCGGATCACCTCATACTCTATCTCCTTCCACCCGAGCACGCTCTCCTCTACCAGAACCTGATGTATCCGCGACATCTGCAATCCATAAGCGACTTGCGCTCTCAACTCCTCCATAGTTCGGGCTATACCTCCTCCGGTACCACCGAGTGTGTAGGACGGACGAATGATGAGCGGTAAACTCAACCTGGAAGCGGCTTCCTCCGCTTCTTCCACTGATCTTACCGTTACACCGCCAGGTATCGGCTCATTTATGCGCTCCATCGTCTGTTTGAACCTTTCACGCTCTTCTGCGTTATATATGGCTTCTAAAGGCGTACCAAGCACTTTCACATCATAATCAGACAAAACCCCTCGCTCGGCTAATTCCGTCGTAAGGTTCAGTGCAGTCTGCCCACCCAAACCGGCTAATATGCCATCCGGACGCTCTTTCTCTACTATCCTCGCTACTATATCTGCCACTAACGGCTCGATGTATATGACATCTGCCATCTCAAAATCGGTCATTATCGTTGCTGGATTGGAGTTTACAAGTACTACGTGTACCCCCTCTTCCCTTAACGCCCGGCACGCTTGTGACCCGGAGAAATCGAACTCTGCTGCCTGCCCTATCTGTATGGGACCCGAACCTATTACCAGCACCTTCCTGATGTCTCCCGCTTTTGGCACTTCCTTTCCCTGACCCTATAAAACTATACGTAGTTACGTGGATTTAAGGATATATTCCCTGAGACTGAGAAGTACCACACTGATAATCATGCAAAGAGCCAGTGTGGAGATGATTATATTGAGTTCGGGGATTTTGCCTTCCTTTGTAAGTATCAATCCTCCGATGACCGCAGTCAGGATAAAAGTAGTACAAATAGCGAGGAAAAAACCTCTGAAGAGTGATTCCATGACCGCTTCTCCGTCTCTTGTTTTGTAGTACACAGTGCAGATGACAAAAGAAATAGCGAAGATCAACAATGTAAATGACGTCGGAACAGGATTCCCACGTTGCGTAAAGAATATCAAACCAAGAGCTATATAAAGCATCAGAAATGCGAGTGCCACTGATAAAGCCAGTGTATTCAGGTATCTCCTATACTTTCCTATCATCAGCAACCTCCAGCATCGGCAATATTTATTATATAAGTATCAATCTATCTATGTAAGTAAAGAATAGGCTGAGAGAGATGAAATTGAGTAGCCCGATGGAGGTGTGGAAGTATCTACCGGGAACAAATTGCAGGGAATGTGGCGAGAAGACATGCTTAGCCTTTGCATCTCTTCTTCTGGAGCGAAAGAGGAATTTGAGTGAGTGTCCACCTCTGTCTGAGCCAAAATACGCGGCTAAGGGTAAGAAGTTAGCAGAATTGCTGGCGCCCGAGGTGCGTGAAGTCCTGATAGGGGTGGGAGAGAACGCGATTAGAATAGGTGGCGAGGACGTCTTACATCGGCATGAACTCACATTCTTCAATCGAACAGCACTTGTCTATGATGTCTGGGACACGATGCCAGAGGAAGAATTGAGAGCGCGAGTGAGGGCAATAACAGACTGGAAGAAGTTCTATGTTGGGGAATTCCTGAGATTGGATGGAATTGCCATTCGCTCAGTCTCATGTGATGCCGAACGTTATAGAGCGTGTGTAAGAAGTGTATCTGAGGAAACAGATTTACCCCTTGTGCTCTGTTCTTTCGAGCCCAAGATACTGGAAGAGGGTTTGAAGGAGGTCCCTGAGAGGAATCCATTACTGTATGCCGCGAATGAGGCTAACTGGAGTGAAATGCTGCGGATAGCAACACATTATAAGGTGCCTGTTACGTTATACTCACCTGATCTTGATATGCTGACCCGAATGGCATTGACTTTCTCCCGTGAGGGTATAGATAGCTTGGTGTTAGACCCGGGCACATATCCAGTGGGTAAGGGGCTTGAAAGTACTTTTGAACGTTTCGTAAAGCTGAGGCGTGCAAGTATAGAAGAAGGCAACAGAGGAGTTGCTTATCCATTGATCGCCGTGCCAATGACTGCATGGATGGTACATGAGGATGCACTGTATACATCTTATTGGGAAGCAATGATCGCCTGTCTTTTCATCATAAAATATGCTGATATAATGATCATGCACTCAATAGAACCGCACGCATTGATAACCGAGCGAACACTGGTTGCCAATATGTATACAGATCCAAGGCGTCCTGTGAGTGTGGAGCCAGGGCTGAGAGAGATAGGAAGTCCAGGTCCTGAATCGCCGCTCTTCGTTACTACCAATTTCGCATTGACTTATTATACTGTGGAGAGCGATATATCATCAAATAAGATAGACTCTTATCTGATGGTTGTGGATACAGACGGGATGGGTGTGGAATCCGCAGTTGCGGGTGGGCAGTTCACAGCGGATACGATAAAAGAGACATTAGAGGCGCATAATGTGGAGAGTAAAGTCAAGCACAAGACAATGGTATTGCCAGGACTTGCAGCACGATTATCAGGCGAGACAGAGGATATCACAGGTTGGACTGTGCTCGTGGGACCAAGAGACAGTGGCAGGATTCCCGGCTGGATGGATAAGAATTGGCCCCCGGAAACTTTTTCTTAATGCTTTTTCTTTTTAGAAAAGAAAAACTGTTCTATCAAACTTCCTTTTGAAAGAAAGTTTGATGGGGCAGCCCAGATTTGAACTGGGGTCCATGGCTCCCAAAGCCACGAGGATAACCTGGCTACCCTACTGCCCCCTTTAATAATTCACGATATAAATATATTAATTAGCCTTTGTTTTCATAAAAATCAATGCAAGAATAGTTCGCTCTCCCGTCAAACGATCCTTTTGCTTCCTTTCTTCCCTTCGCATTCACAAGTTCTGTTTGTTTTTTTATAATAAGAATCTATAGCATAGACATAGAGTAGGAGGAACCTATGAAATTGCAACTGCGGTTCCCGCCGCATTTACATGGCGTACCGAATACGGCGGAGGTAATACTTGAGACAGGAGCGAAAATGAATATAGACCGCGCGTATGTAGATGCAGTGCGAGGTGAACTTATCATTGATGTTCCTCGCGAGAAGGTGGACCGTGTAGTGGAACTATTCAAGCAAAAAGGTGTGGAAGTACGCAGATTAGTGAAACTGATCGCTTGGAATGAGGATAAATGTATCCATTGTGGCGCCTGTATCTCGGTTTGTCCATCGCATGTATTCAAGTTCGATCATACATGGCGGCTAAATCTGGATGAGGAGAAGTGTATCAAATGTGATGTGTGCGTAAGAGCATGCCCCATGGGCGCTCTGGCTTCCGTTAGCAATCAATCTTAATTTTTAATGTTAAATCTGGCTTCTTTCTTAAATCTCGAGATAGATATTAAGAATAATGACAGAAGAGGAGACACTCAGGAGTGAAACGGTATATAGGGGTAGAATCATTCAACTTCGGGTTGATACCGTCTCAGCCCCTGGTGGAGGAACAAAGAGGCGAGAGATAGTAGTACATCCCGGTGCGGCGGCTATTGTGGCGATGAGTGGTGAGGGCATATTGATGGTGGAGCAGTATCGGAAAGCGGTGGAGACCATGACGCTGGAGATACCCGCGGGTACGATTGAGGCAGACGAATCGCCAGAGGAGTGTGCAGCACGTGAGTTAATAGAGGAGACGGGATTTGAGGCTGCGACGCTGGATAAGCTGATAGAGTTCTTCCCCTCGCCTGGTGTCAGTAGCGAGGTGATACACATCTTCAAGGCAGGCGATTTGAAGAGGGTTTCAGATCCAGAGCCTGAACTTACGGTTCGGTTTGTTCCCGTGGACAGTATACAGGATATGATAAGTAGTGGTGAGTTGAGAGATGGCAAGACGCTCATAGGCGTATTGATGGCACTGAGATAACCTCTTTTGTCTTCAGATTTCTCCTCTAAATCAATTTATTGATGGTCTGTGCAATTACCCTGCCTATTCTATCACCATGCCTGGCGAAGCTCGAGCCCACGATTGAAAGAATAATTACATAAGCCACGACAAGCGAGACTAAAAGCTCATAACTCCTCATTTCCGGTCCCGGTCCGATTACCACAGCCAGCAGCACAATTGAAAACTCACCCCTTGGCGTTGTGTATGCCCCAATCCTTAACCCCGTTTCCAGCGAACCATGCAGTCGTTTCCCAATAAGTGCGCCACTGGTGAACTTTGCTAAGATGGAGATGGTTAGGAGTGCAAGAAGTGCGAGGATAAAATGTACCGAGGTCAATGTTGCAAATTGGAATTTGGGCAGCATTCCAAAGGAGAAGAAGAAAATGGTGAGGAATAAGTGCTTAAATGATATGGTGGCTTCAAAGAGCTTCCTGGAAGATTTAACTCCAGAAACCGCAGATCCAAGAAAAAACGCAACAATCACTTCGGGGATATGACAGTGTAGCAAAACACCTATGAGATGTGCAAATGCCGAAAATCCGAATATTAGTGCGAAAATAAGCAGTATTGGTATCTCATCATCACGCTCAAATAGAGGTGAGATGAAGTTGCTCAGCCTTCTGATGAGAATCAAGGTGAATATAATGAGCAGCAAAGTCGTTACTAAACATATGGGGATCTTGCCGATGCTGCCGGACTTAATGGAAGTCAGCACCACAAGCAGGATTGTCAGTATTATGTCCTCGAATACCATCAGCCACACGACGGTCTCTGCTTCCGGATATATTAGCCTCTTGTTCTCTATCAGCGAGGAGATGGCAATTGCAGAACTGGTAATGTAAACTGCAGATGCGAGTATGAACGCCTCTAATAGGCTAAAGCCAATGAGGAGTCCGAGCGCAAAACCTGCGATGAAGTTCACACCGAAGTCTGTGCAACCTGCAAAAAACCTCCCTTGCTCTTTTATGCCCCTGAAGTTGAACCTGAACTCATAGCCAATGTAGAACATCAGGAGGATTACACCGACATTACCCAGCCACTGAATGAAGTCGTATGACGCTTCAGTAGAGATGATGTTGAATCCGCTCTTCCCGAAGATTATTCCTGCGATTATGTACGCAGGGATTGCAGCTTGTCTCAGATATTTCGATGCCAGTCCAAGAGCTAAGCAGGAGACCGTTACAATAGCTAAGTCCACCATAAGGGTCATTTATCTAATCCTGTCCCAGAATCTCCTCCACACATGCCCTTATCTGCTCTCGCTCACCTATCACCACTATCAGGTCCCCCTCCTCGAAGACCGTTTCCGGTGGCGGGCTGATGATGCTCTGTCCCCTTCTCGATAGAGCTATTATTGTGACGCCCGTCCTCTTCCTGATAGCCAATTCCTCGATGCTCTTTCCTACCATACCTTTTGTTACCGGGCATACATGGATGTTTATTCTGAGGTCAGAAATCTCGGAGAACGAGACCTCAACGTCCTCGCGCTCCACTGTGAGCATCGCTCCGGTCAGAACACTTCCGACACGCCGTGCTTCTTCAGGGGTCAGCCTTGTAACCGAAGGCTTCTCAGCCCCCGCTTCTAATACATACAGTTCTATCTCACCGGACGTTAAAAATATGACCGCTACTTTATCGCCTTTTGGACTTTCTATCTCATATTTAGTGCCTATCTCGGGAATTTCAGAGATTCGCATTTATCACACCCACACCACACCTGTTTTTAATTATTAATCCATGTTCTAATTTCAAACTTATCTATCGCTTTGAGATATTTTAATAGGGGTTAAGAGAGAGGAGATGCTGAGGGCAGAGTTAGAGAAGAGGGAGATAATAGATATAGCTAAGAAGATAATACACGAGAGTCCAGGTCCCATCTGCAATCACTGCCTTGGTAGACAATTTGCAAAGGTCTCTTCTGACGTATCGAATGAGAGACGCGGTGAGGTATTGAAAGAGATACTAAGTGAGGTTGGTGAAGAGATAGAGAGTGGCAAATGCTGGCTGTGTAACGGTCTATTTGAGAATGACAATCTGGATGAATGGGTAAGAGCAGCACTGGCGAAGCTGAAACAGTATGAATACGATACTTTTCTGGTGGGTACGAAGATGAGCGGGATGCTCATGGAGAACGAGGAGTTGATGTGGGAGATAGCAGGGGCGCTATTTGCCGAGCCATTGAAAGCGGAGCTGAACAGAGAGGTGGGTAAGAGGATAGAGCATGAGACAGGGAAGAAGGTGGATTTTAATACGCCCGAAATTGTTGTGATATTGAACCTGTGGAGCGGTGATTTTAATGTTGAGTTACAGGTGAAGCCTCTGTTCATCTATGGGAGATACAGGAAGTACAGGCGGGGAATACCGCAGACGAGATGGTTTTGCCGTGAATGTCATGGTAAGGGCTGTGAGAGATGCAATTTCACCGGTAAGATGTATGCGGAATCGGTTGAGGAATTGATAAAAAGCTCTATTATAGATGTGTACGGAGCTAAGGATGTGATACTGCACGGTTGTGGAAGGGAGGACATAGATGCTCGAATGCTCGGCTCAGGTCGTCCGTTTGTGGTGGAGCTGAGAGAGCCGAAGCGGCGGCAGCGAGTGGATTTGCGAGCATTAGAAGAGAAGGTGAACGAAGAGAACAGAGCCAAATTGGAAGTCACCAATCTCGAGTATGTAAATAGAGAGATGGTTGCACTGATAAAGAATACGAGTGCGAGGAAGACCTACCGAATGCTGGTAGAGCTAAGGGGGGCTGTAGCCGAGTCGAAATTGAGAGAAGCAGTAAAAGAGCTTGATGGAGCAGTGATAGAGCAGAGGACACCTTCGAGGGTGGTGCATCGTAGAGCGGATTTGATACGCAGCAGGCGAATATACGAGATGAAATTGCTAAATTACAGTGGTTCTACATGCGAGCTGGAAGTGAAATGTGATGGAGGATTATACGTAAAGGAGTTAATATCAGGAGATAAAGGACGAACAAGACCGAACCTCAGCGATTTGCTGGGTACAGGTATAGAAGCGGAAGTAAAGGAATTGGATGTGATAGATGTAGAACTGGACACGAATCATGAAATCACAGTGGCAACCAGATAAGTGCTCCTTGCATCCTTAACCCGTACCTTATGGAAGGAACCGGGCGGCAAATCCTCCTCTATTATTATCGTCTTATAAGATGGGTCACGGGCGATTACACCGCCTTTATCTCCACGTTCCGTAACCAGAACCGGTAGTTCCGCTCCTATCAATTGATTATTAGCTGCAAGTGCTATCCTGTGATAAGTGGCTGACATTATTCGTGACCTTATCTTCTTATCGCGAGCCAGCATGTCCTTAAGCTTCGATGCTTCTGTCCCTGGTCGTGGTGAGAATCGCGTAATGTTCACCTTCTCCGGCTTTATTTCCTCCAGTAGCTGCATTGATGCCTGGAAATCGTCCTCACCTTCTGTTGGAAACCCAACAATAAAATCTGTACAGATGGTGCAGTAATGGAATCGCCTCCTTATTCTCCTCACTATCTCTATGAAGTCAGCGGCCTTGTAATTCCTGCGCATATCGCTTAGCACCTTATCAGAGCCCGACTGAACCGGTATATGAAAGAATTTGAACACCTTATCGGATTCAAAAGCCTCAAGGAGCTCGTGCTCGTCTATGATGCGGAGTAGTGTGAAAGGATTCATCATACCTATACGAAGTCTAAAATCACCTTCTACTTCGGTCAGCATCTGCAGTAGCTCGGGTAGTTTCACAGCCGTATCCATGCGATCGAACCCGTAAGCGGCGCAATCCTGGGCGGTTATTCTTATTTCTTTTACACCAGCCGCCACCGCGGACTTTAAGGCTCTGCATATCCTATCAGGACTCTGGCTCTTCAGTCTCCCTCTCGCTCTTTTCACAATGCAATAGGTGCATTCTCCAGAACAGCCCATTGCTATCGGGATTATACCCACCACAGAGGAGCTTTTATCAAATTCAAAATTAAAATCCATAATTGGATATAGCTCTTCGGGCGTTATCATGATTGTATCCTCGCCCAGAATGCTCTTCACCAGTTCAGGCTGTGCCGCAGCCATACAGCCAGCTACGATTACCTGCTTGCCCTGCTTCTTCAGTTCTTCCAGCCGCTTCACCACGTTCAGTTCCGTCCGCTTCGTCACTGTGCATGTGTTCACGATGACACAATCGGCTTTATCTTTGTTATAGTCTGTTACCAGTTGGTATCCACCCCTCTTCAATATAGTACGCAGCTTCTGCGTATCACCGGCATTTGCAGTGCAGCCAAAGGTTTCTATGTGGACCTGGACTTTTACTCCTGCGTCTGCGTCTCCGCCTGCTCTTGAGCCATGATGCTGGATAATATCATCCATCTCAAACTGATTCAACAATCAACCCTTTTGCGTTCGTCTTCAAAACCATCGTGAGTGCGCCAGTAAGAGCCATAGCCGTTTTTATCTTCATCAACTCCTTTGAGTCGCCTGGCGGCGGCAGTACCATAGCAGAGCCTGCACCACCCAGCTCCTCCAGACCACCTGCACCTGTCACCTTCGCTCCAAGTGCACCCAACTCTTGTGACAGCTTCACCAGCTCACTTAACCGTCGAGGAACGACCCCTATGGCATCCAGCAAGCCATGATTTATATCCATCAAGCTACCGAGGCGATAAAAATCATGCTGTTCCAGTGCCATAATGGCATCTTTAGTTATCTCATCAGAGGCGTTGGCGATGTGCGCAAATATCTTTTTAAATGTTTCTCGTCGTGTTTTAACAGTTTCAACGAGCTTCTTCGTCTTCAGACTCAGTTCTGATATTCGCTCAACGCTCACACTCATCGGGATACAGCCGATAGTGCCTATAATCAGGTCTATCTCTGGCAGATATAAACGCTTCACTTTGCCATTCTCTATCAGTACGTAGCCCCCATAGGTCGAAATAGCGGTATCCACAGGGCTGGCATTACCCTGAACCGCTTTCTCTACATGGTGTGCCTCCTCTCTTATCTCTTCCAGATTTGGATTTTGTTCTCCACTATTACTATCACTATCACTATCCACTCCAAAGTATCTCCTGAGTGCGGCGATGGTGGCGACAGAAGTTGCAGCAGAAGAGCCCAAACCGGCAGAAAGCGGTATATCGGATTTTATTTTTATTTCTACACCCCCGTCTATACCATATCTCGCTTCAAGATACTCAATTGCTCCTCTGACATACGCAATAGCGCTTGATGCACCTTCATAATCTATAAATGGCTGTGCCTTCCTCTCTCCTTCACCCTTTCCTTTTGCCAATTCCAGCTGGAACCCGAAAGAGGGTATATTCTCAACGTAGAGATGATAGCCACTCTTATCCTTACCCCTACCAGAGACTTCAACAGTGAGTCGTAAGTTTAACGCGGTTGCAAGTGCCCGTTTATTATAGACCACAAAGTGCTCTCCAAACAGTATCACCTTTGCAGGCACCGATGCCCTTATCTTCATTTTGCCATTAACTAACTTAAGTTTGACTCGCTGATATAAAATATTGATAGCGATAGAGGAAGTGGCAACAAGAGAATAAAAAATAAAGATTGAGATATTCATTCATGAAGAGACGCAAATATCGGAAATACACTATGCTATGCTGGACAGCAATTCAATTACTCAGCGGTTCAGGGTGAGAGGGGCGAGAGACAACAGCTCATTGAGCGTCTCTACGTGCATGTCTATCTCTATGTCTGTCTTCACGCATGATTTCGTATCCACTCCTGCTCCCACTCCTGTTCCTGTTCCTATTCCTATGACAGTACAACCAGCGGATTTACCTGCCTGAAAGTCACTTTCGGTATCACCCACGAGTATCGCATTCTCAGGCTTCACGTTCAGTCTGCGGCACGCCTCTATCACCATTTCTGCATTTGGCTTACCTTCGTGCACGTCATCGCCAGTGATGACCACATCAAAGAGGTCTGCGAGCTGAAAGTGCTCTAATATCTTGGCAACGTTCTTTTTCGGCGTGTTCGTTACCAGTCCAACCTTAAATTTATGTCTTATGCGGCTCAAGACCTCTTTTGCATTAGGGAACAGCTCTATAAGTTCTACCAGCTCCAGTTGCTTACCTATACAATAAAGTCCGGCTTCCTCACCAAGGTTCCACGCGTCCAGGTTATGCCTCAGGTCCGGACCCCAGCATTTTGCCTTAAAATCCTCTCTGCTTATCTCTTCTCTCTTGTATCTCTTTAGCATCGCATTAAATGCCCGGTACCAGCTCTCAAATGAGTTTATTATTACACCGTCGAGGTCGAACAACACTGCTTCTATCATCCGCTTATACAGTTCTTTCTTATATTTTATATTGT
>Ga0190334_1000305_pt1 | contig 25709 bp, 44 predicted proteins | sample 48720478_MG_FD_161270 | JGI IMG/M metagenome (GOLD analysis project Ga0190334, IMG submission 161270) | Hydrothermal vent sediment bacterial communities from Southern Trench, Guaymas Basin, Mexico - 4872-04-7-8_MG | ecosystem: Environmental > Aquatic > Marine > Hydrothermal vents > Sediment ... | reverse complement strand
CATTCATATCAGATGCCAGAGCCGACACATCCGCATCATTAAACGTTTGAGACGGAATAGCGTTGCTAAATGCCGTCCAAGCATCGCTAAGATGCGTCTGGAACAAATCATCAACCCTCTGATTGAAGCAGGGGTCAATGAGCTTCACCTGGACAAGACCAGCCGTCGAGCTTCGGTCAATAGTATCACAGGCTTCGCCGACATAAGCACCTGCGGACTCAGTATTGATAATAGTATATTGAGCATTCTCAAGATACATCTTATCGCCAGCCGTAATGCTCTTATCGGTATAGACCGGAACTATTGCACCATTAGGAACATAAATCTCAAGCCACATTGGGCCAGCCTTGCCGCACCAGCTACCAGGAGCAACAACACCAGCAAAGGCAAAGAAGTTGGCAGTAGCGGGCTTCTCAACACGAAGGAACTTGCCCTCGTTCTTGGAACCCGCAGTAGTAGTAGAGCTTTTCGAGCCATCTGCCCTATCGACACCAAGAATGTTGCTGGTGGTGTCCCAGTTATAGCAGAGAGCATAGCCCTCATAAATCGTATCCGAGCCTTCATAATAGACTCGTTTACGCTTAGCGTTAACATTAGTCCCAAAAGAAACCGCACTTGACATATTATCACCTCATTAAACTAAAGTTAAAGATACGTAGGCCCGCCCGTTACGTGTCTCCGAACGGGCCGTTTTCGGGTGTGAAGTTATCCAACCTCGTCCCCACGCCTAAATTCTGTCTCTCTTATTGCTGCGAAATCAAGAAACCAGCACGTCTGCGGTCTTCGCAGATTATGGCATAGACTATATCCATATCAACAGTCAATACCAAGTGCTGCTTATCTCTCTGACGCGGCTTGCCAATTTTCATATCCCAGTTATTCAGCACAACCGGATACAGAAGATTATGGTTGACGCCGAAAATCGGGTCAGTACCATAAACAGAAGTATTGGCAGTATCAAGCACATCAACATACTGAATCGGCATTCTCTTGAAAACAGGAGAATCGCCAAAATGTTGACTCGGTCGAATGCCCATCTGGTCATCCGATTGGGCATACAAAAGATTGATGCTACCAATAACGTTGTCATTAGAATACAAGGAGAAGTTGCCGCTCTCTTTATCAAGGCTACGACCAAGCTGCGGCCCCTGGAAATTCAGCTTACGAGTGGCCCTATCAAGCAGAACCAGCAAGCTGTCGTCCAGGTCTCCGTCGTGGTCAGCATAATATGATGCCCACCGAGAATAAGTACTGCCGTTTATACCACCAACATTATAGGTCGTACCAGGCGTATTACCGTCGTTATAATGGCCATACGCACCGGTCCAACCGCCGGTCGAACCATCAGTACCCAGCGAAAGCCAGGCAGCCAGACCGTGTGGTCTATCTTTGTCGGTAGCAGAAGTCGGGGTCTTCAGCAACGCGGGATAAAGCGCATCGGCCATTTCCCTAATTGCGTTGTTATACTTATTCTCAATCTTATCATAAATGCGAGCAGCACCTTTGTTCATATCCTGCTCAACAACGTTCCAACTCAGGTTGCCGGAAAGAAGAACCCAGTCAACCGAGATGGTGTGGTCGGTATTTACAACATTATGCGTATCTTCCGACCACCTGTTACGATGGCCAGCATTACCCTCATCCTCAAGAGTGATAAAGCGTTCGACCTTATCGCCACCACCCAACTTGGCTCTATTCTTCCAAAACGTATTCATAAAGCCATAGTTGCTGTAGGCGTAAGTAAGAACGCACCTCTTTTTGGCTAAATCGGGCAGAGTGGCCTGAAGTATATCTGTAGCTTGAGCAATCAATACATCGTCCATAAGTGGCCTCCTCTAATGTGAGATACGCCTCCGACCAAGCTACTATGATATAGGAAGTTCTTTATTATACTTCCTCAACGCTTCGTTGATAATATCAGCCTTACGCTCCTCTTCATTAGCGTAAGTCTTAGTTTCTGTAGCACTCTGTCGTCGTGGCGTAACTCTTTGTTCCTGTTTCTTCAAATCCTTTACAACTTTATCTTGAATTTCCTTTTCAAGATTACCACCTTTGTACCACTGTAGAGCGTTTTCCATTGCCTGTTTGAAGGTCCCACCAGTGGCGTAAAACGCTTGAGCAACATCCCAAACTTTAGCTCTTTCCTGAAACGCCGGATGGTCTATCACAAACGACCCATCAGGATAAGTAGGAAGTTCCTCTGTTTTACCCAAAGACGGAATCCCTGCTTTATCAAACATCTCCATAGCAACTTCATAATTACGGATAGCTTCCTCTATCCGCCGCTCCTCTTCCTTGCTACCCAGAGTCTTTTTCAATTCCTCTGAAGTAGAAGATATGCTCTCAAGTCGCTTCGCCAGAGGCTCAACGGCTCGCTTCAACGCCGCTGCGACCTTCGGGTCTCCCTCTGCTAACTCCAAGAGAGCTTTAGAATCCAATAATTCGTCTTCTGCTGTTTTGCTCTCTACAGCAGTTTTATCGTCTGGCTGGGATTTCGCAAGAAAATCCTGCATCAGATTACTAAGCAAAAGTATATCTTCGTAGCTATGTCCTTCGGCATATTCTATAATCCGTTTATCGTCCCAACCATACTTACGAGCAACTTCGACAAATGTCGGGTCTATCTCTTCATACTCATATTCTTCGTTTGTTTCCGTATCCTCTTCAGCAGCATCTGCCTCCTCAGCACCACTATCCGGTTCAGATTCTTCGGCGTCCTCTTCCTGAGCAGACTCTTCCTTGGGCTTCTTCTTAAAAATGCTGGCAATTTTTTCAAGCACGCCAGGACTGGGGCCATCGAGTTCGGCCTCTTTAGCAGTATCTACTGCAGTATCTTCAGATTCCTGTTCTGATGTCTCATTCGTTTCCTCTATCTCTTGATTTTTAATTTCTTCTTCACCAGCCATTATTCTGTCTCCTTTAATTAGTTAATTTTGCTCGACACGAAGGACAAAGCCTTTGATGCCCCGAATGAGGCTCAAACATCTTCCCACAATCACTACACTCCTTAGGCTTAAATGTGGGCCGCTTACGATGCGATTCGCTTTCCTCTAACTTTTTCTCCAGTTCGGCCACTTTTGCTTCCAGCTCAGTAACATTTGGCTCTTGATAAACTACGTCCTTCTTCCGTTCTTGCTCCGAAGTCAGGCCACGACTACGACAAAACGGGCACAAGTCTTCGTCCTCATCGCTTAAAAAAAATGTTTGGCAACGGTCGTTCTTACATTTTCTCTCTTTTGCGAACTTGGGATGTACCTTTTCTAAGTCCATCTTCTGTCTCCTATAATAAACAATTTATATCTTAATACTCTTCCATTCCCGCTTCTTTCATTCGTCTTAGTTTTTCGACCCGATTGTGTATAACCATCTGATAGCCGCCGCCTTTAGCTTTACGAAATTCGGCCCCAGGGTGTATTTTTTGCATCTTCGGCAACTCATTCTCATTACAACCCAAAGACCAGCTTAGACGAGGGTTATCCCTCATCATAATATCAACAAGACATCCTTTATCTTGCGGAGCCACTAAGCTCTTTTCAACAGCTTCTGGTCTCGTTTTACTATTACATTTAGGACAAGTAAATTCTTGTATCTTCCCAGGCGGGTTGTAATAAACTCCACACTTCTCGCAGAACCATCTACAAACAAATGTCTTACGTCTTGCCATTTTACGTCCCCACTACTAAGTACTCTATTGTAGATGTTTCTCCTGCACTATTATTTTTGAAATATACAGTACCGGCAGGCTTTGGTATTACCGCACATTCGCCCTCTTGTATAGTCAAATCTGCATCAAACGAAGACGAATAATCTAAATCAATATCTACATCGTTTGATACGCACTTTATAGCTAAAAGCTGAATAGTGCCAACATCTCCAAGCTCAAGAGCTTGGGCCGTATCCGCAGAATCTTGGACAGCATAATGATATAAAGCCCTTGTTGGTGTCGTAGTCGTAGCAAAGTTTTCAGAAAAACTCTCTTCTTGTCCAAGGCCCGTAAGTTCAACTATTAGCTTAATTCTTGCTTCGGCAGCCACCTTTATCTCCTATATCAATCGGAATTATTTTACTTATACAACCAAACGGAATAATTGTATAATCTGATTCGTTATCGTCCGTCAAATTATGAGCTACAATTATAGCTTTCTTTTTGTTCTTTAAGAAGAACCCAAGAGTTATAACAGACGCAGTTTTAGCTTTATCTATATCAGACGGCGTATTCCATTTACTTTCTGAAACTATATCTTCCCAATAAACAGCTATGGGTGTAAATTTCTTAAACCTTTTAGGTCTCATACTTATTTCTTTTTATAGAGCTTGCGTTTCTTTGCAGAAACACGTGATTTATTTACGTGTTTTGGCAAATTTTTTCCAGGCCCGTACTTTTCAACCCATCTTTTCGCAATACGCGGAAGATGAATAAACATATAAGCCCGTTGTGCCTTACTTTTGAACGGCATTTATTTACCTCGTTTATGTTCCCAGAGAACAGCACCGGCCACTTTACGGCCCCTTTCCATAGAACCGTATTTCTTGGCAGCCTTTTCAGCTATTTTTGCAAACATTTTTCCTGGTTTTCCGATGTCCTTACCGGCCCTTGCTTTCTTAACTAAAGCAGACTTCTCGGCTTTGCTCATCCCAGCCGAAGGTCTCTCTTTCTTTTTTCTTCGATATAGTTTACCTGCCATTATTTTACCTCTTCCAATGCTTTTATCGCCAAAAATTTAGCTAACGAAAGTTTACAAACTTCTCCACGAACAAAATAAGACATTCCTTGTCCATTAAATCCCCAGCTACAAATACCAAGTATTTTTCCTTCGGCATCATAAATTGGCCCACCAGAGTTTCCTGGATTTATAGCTGCATCAACAATAATCATATCCTTTTGATGCATATAAATATCGGGCATATCTACAGCACAAACAATGCCTTTGCTAACCACTGGATAGACAGCAAACGGATTACCGATGGCCCAAACTGCTTCTCCGAGGACGGCATCATCAAATTGTACAATGTCTTCTTTACGTTCTGTCTTAACTTCAATAAAACCTAAGTCTGCTTCACTTTCTTTATACCAATCTATGGCCTCATATTTACTTCCATCTGCCAATATAACAGTAATAGCTGCGGCTCCATCAACTACGTGCCCAGCAGTCAAAATTAAGTCGTCTTTAATGAAAACGCCAGTACCTTCCCATCCGGCATAATCCGTTTCAACTACTATTTTTGCTGTACTATTAACTAAACTTGTAAGAAATTTCGCTTCAACTACTTCTTTAGAAGGCCCAGTTATAGCAAACACCAAGTAGCAAATTATAAACAAAGCCAGCCATACAAAAAACATTCTCTTATTGTATGATATTCTAACTGCCTTTTCCGCTTTCTTGTCGTCTGTCTTGGTTCTATACACAAGGTCGTCGTCTCTCATTCTAACACCCTTTCTCCTTCATAGTGGGGCGGACTTGGCTGTCCACCAGCCCTACGCTGCTGCTGTTCTAAATTAGCCAAACGACTTATTTCAGTTGCCCCAAACTGGTCATTCGTTTGAGCTGATTTCTTTATTTTTCCAGCACTGGCTGGCGTTCTTATAGGCTGCATTGTATATGGAAATTGTGCTAACTCGTGAGGAACCGCAGTCTCATATATCTGATTAAAGTTGTCAAGCCCTGCATATTCGGCAAGAATTCTGGTTGCAGTAGGAACATCCACAACCGCCCCTTGCTGTGCAGCCATCGACATAGATGGTAACACCCACGATGTCATAAAGCTCATTAGCTTCTGGTACTTAATTTCTGGCGATTCTCGCTGCATCGAGTAAGGTATGAGCTTAAAGACAAAGTCATTAAACTCGCCCACCTTCCGAGAACTTGAGAATACTGCTGGCATTTGCCCATAACCATAAATATCCCGAAGCACGGGCACATACGTTAACGGGTTATACCAGAAATCCCACGCGAGCTTTTTCACAATCGAAGTTACGAACGAATCAAATCTCGATGCCATATTGCGAATGATTCGCGTAGCATTATTAAACACAAGCTGCTCTTGTCCCAACGTCGGGGCCTGCACTCCGCGACCACCAAGCACGTCTGGATTGCCGCCTTGTTTCGTAAACTCTGCCTCGGCAAACGCCATCCATTGCAAGTTCGAGGGGTTGACGCCGCCGTACTCAATCTCTTTTAACGACTGTATGTTATCTACTCGCACAGTGCCCATATTCGGCGTCTGAGTGATGCGTTTGGCGTCGCCCTCGGCAGCAGACTCATAAGCCAAAATTTTCTTCTGATTCTCCGCCTGCTCTCTGGCTTTATCAAACAATATGTTCATTGTTACATCAAGGTCGTGCCAAGACCAAGCAGGCGGTAGCGGCGTTGGCGTTTCCGGTAAAAATCTATAACCAAGATAGTCGTATGGGCCGCCTTCTGGGCCAGTCCACTCGATAGTACGAAGTATCTTAGCCTTTTTGCCTTCTGGCATTATCGTAACAATAACATTCTCATCATACAAATACAAATCAATAAAGGTCGTATAATCTCGAAGGCCAAGCCTACTTCTATCAAAATTGTGTTTCGTAACCTCCTCTGGCGAGTAGTCCTGAATCATCTTGCCATCAGGAGTAATGTAATCGGCTATCTGGTTTCCCCACTTATCTTTTCCCGCAAAAAAGTCTTTTGCATAATCTGTCGGTAGCCGATATATGTCGCCTTCCAAAGTAAAGTCGGCTCGCCGCTTAGCGGCTGGGTCCCCAATATAGTTCGCCTCGTCAATTACAGTAACAGACGGAACACCCGTTTTTATGACTCCGCCTTCTTCGAGTCTAATGTTCCCGCTATGCGTTAACATCGTTCTGGTGATAGCAGCACCAAACATTGACGCTACAGCGGCAGGAATCAGTACGTTCTCGGCCAACTTCAGATGCTCAATATAGTGGTTTATAGCCAACTGTGTTACATAAGCCCAATGACGAAAGTTGGCTATTTTAGTTTCTACCATAAACTTGGGGTCGCCCTCAACCAAAAACGGTACAATACTATCGACTCCTCGACCTATCAAGTTTATAGTATGAAACGGGTGAAATCCTGGCGTATAATAACCAGCAGCATACGCCTGTATCAGTTTTTGTCGATGCTTCAGCACCGGCTCCTGTAAGCGTCTCCACGCTTTACAAATAAGCTGCAACCTACGCGGAAACTTTAATTTTTTACTTTGGGTTTTTAAGTCTGCCACTTTTGTCCTCAATATCTAAATCGCCTCATTGTTCGTTTTATATTCTCTTGCTCAGCTTGCCATTTTCTAAACCTGGCCTCAAAAGATTCTGGCGGCGGCTCTTTTTCTCTACGCAAATCTGCGGGCCTCACTTCTACCATAGCAAGAACGCAGAGACCGGTTGCAATTACTCTATCACCGTGAGCATAACGAGCACCGCTTTCGTCCAAAACCGAGTTGCTTAGGCCAGCATCAATGCGACCAGGAATAAAGATATAATCTTCCAGCTCATTGAGCAAGGCTTCGTCGTGAATAACCAAATAGTTATAATATCGTTCCGGTTTTAGGCTTTCTGCAAGAGCCGAATCCAGCCTATCAAGAAGCATCATTTTGGAGCCGTTCGGCCCTGGCGTGCTACGCCATCCGCGATTCAACCCGCGTTTACGAACCATCTTACGTTCGTTAACATTGAAATAAACTTTGTTGTATCCGAGTTTCCAAACCGTCTTATCAAAGGTATCGCCAGGTCCGTTAGCTTCCCAAATCAAATAAGCATCGCCAAGCCATTTACACGTAGCTACGGCCATCTCTGCGAAATCTGGAACATCAATGTAGGGGTCAGCGTATATGCCAACAAGTTCGTGTTTATTTACATCGCAGATAGTCAGCACCGAATTAGATGCCCCAGTGCCACGCGATATATCACACGCCACAATATAATTATGTGCTTTGTTTGGGAGAGACCCCCACCACTTCAAGACATTTCCAGATTCCTTTGGCAAAAACTTAATGTTATGAAAAACTCCACCTATGTTTTCAAATTGTATTTTGCCTTTATAGTTGGGCTTCCTCAGATACTTGGCTCGTATTTTTTGCAACACTTCATAATCAAAAAACTGCTCTGAGGAAGCCTGCGGAATACGTAAAATATTCTGAGCAATGTCTATTTTAGAACGGCCACGTCTTTCCTCGTTATCGAACCAGATAGACCGCATACGGCCCCAGTTACCGGCCCCGCCATCCCAAACAAATAAATCGTGGAATTCTTCGGGCAGACTATCGCGGCGAATCACAACGGGCTTATGATGTCTAAAACACTCTGGAATATACACTACTCTGTCTCTTTATAATTTTCTGCGTACTGAAATATCTCAGGATAGTGCTTTTTATAATAATCAACATCAATTATTTCAACTACGTCCTCAATAGGGCTATAGTAGGCCCCAACATTCTTTTCGGGATTATCCTCATAACCCAACGTTACTACTGGAACCTTATTGCTCCTCAACAACTTGCTATAAACGTGGCTCGCGCCCCAACGAAAGTGAGTCGAGTTGTAGATAACCGTCGGCGACGTATCGTGGATGTTCTCTACAATATGCTCGGCCACTTCAGGTTCGACCCTGGCTAACTCGTCTATAAGAACCGCCGACGCCCTGTTACCAGCACCAAATGACTCGTTTGTGCTCTCGCCCTCAATCATCGAATTATTATCCAGATTCTGCAAAAACAAGTGCTTCTTATTAAACGCGGGCCGCATCCATACCGGCGAGTTCACAATAGCATACATTATCTTGTGAAACAGGCTCTGATGAGCACCCAACAATCTTCCGTGCTTATAATCGACCGCATTATCGACCAGGTCCTCCTTACGACTGCCGACCAAAAAAGACATATCTGGAACCAACATCCAGTACAGGGCGAACATCTTACAAATGACCTCGGTCGCCCCTTCCTCTCGGCTCTTGTCGGCAATCAGGTCGTGCTTATTATCAATCGCATCCTTGAGAGCATCGACGAATTTCCGCTGCTGTGGCCTCAGGATAAACGGCCGATTTCGGTATCCTACCGGCTGTCGCGGGTCATATGTAAAAAAGCAGGTATCGAAAGCAATCTGCGGCTGAGCATAACATAGTTCCAAAAACTCCTTCTGGGCCACAGGGTCTTCCGCCAACTTCGCGTGAATTTTCTGCCTAAACCGAATATTTTTTACAGGGTCGTGCGGGACCTGCTCTAAAAAATCCTCTGGAGTTGTAATTACTTTAGAAAGTTTAGTCATCTTCAGTTAGTGCCTCAAGCGTCTGAGCAGTCGTCATAATCGAGGCGGCCTTACCGGAACGAGCCTCTGTCAGCAGCCGACCAGCCAAATCCCTGATTTCGTCGCTCGCCAGCTTACCATCTATCTTTACTGAGACTTTCTTATTATCCTCAAGTTCTACTTTCTGCCGCCCTTGCCACTTCTCTTCCGGCCCATCCTTGAGCTGATAGGACAGGTTGGTTAGCAAGAACATCAATAATTGGTGGTTCGGGGGCTGATGGTTACGAAATTTTGTCTCCTCAATCTTTAAGATAGTCCCATCGGGGTCTTTCTGAATTCTGGTCTTGGAAGACTCGTAATCATATCCTACGGCAGCGAGAAGGGCCTTGGCCACGAGCTTACACTTCTCACGTCTTTTTCCATCCGTGAGGGCTATCTTAAACTGCGGGATATGTCTTTTCCAACTTTTGATGCAGTTTTCGGGCACTCCGAACGTATAGGCCAAATCCTTCTCACTGAATCCGGCAGCGACCAGCCTCGACGCCATTTCGGCATACTCGTCCTTGTACAGTTCCATATATTTATCGTGCAATTTATTGGTAATAGTCTTCGGCGGAGTCAAACCGTAGTCAATTTTTGTGCGTTTGGCTTCCTCTGCCTCTTTTTTGCTCGCTCTTTTGCCCATTTTATGACCTATTCTGGATATATGAATAAAAAGTGGGTGCTATTTTCTACAGGCCGCACCCAGGCCGTCGAAAAACTGGATACATCGCCAAGTCCTCCACTATAGGACACTGTACGCTCCCAGTTTATCACTTATGCCAGGGTAGAATACGCCTCATAAATAAACTTACGTTATATCTTATACTATTCATCCCTGAACTATCGATATTCATCCTGAATATCTTTATCGCATCCTGCTTATTAACAAGTTCATCCCTGAACTTTAACAGTGGTGATACCTATGTGTTAGCTTTGTATCCGTTAGTCCGATAAAGTAATCAGGTTATGTATTTGTCCTACAGAAGTAAGTAAAAGATATGTAATAACATCACTTTGGGGAGATATAAGCATAAAAAGCTATAAGAAAAATGAGAAATTTTCATAAATTTTTTTGAAATTTTTTTAATTTTTACTTGCATTATCTTATAGTATATGCTATACTATAATTAGAGGGGGAAAGAGTTTAGTTATGAAATAGTTGTTAAAGTTAATTATAGCAAGGAGAATGTGATGAAAAGGCGAGAAAGACCAAAAGTCAAGAAAATTTATATGGACGTTCTGGTAAGACTGGCCCCTGGGCCAATCGGTAAAGGGATGAAAATCAGGGAAGTCGCAGAAGATTTAGGAGTAGCAGAGAGTACGGTCTATTATAGATTGAGAATTTTCAAGAAAAAGTACCCTGAAGCCTGGAAAAATTTTATAGGACTAAGAAAATTGGCCCGCGATGACCGGTACAAACTACGTTGGAAACGCGACCCAAGACAGAATTATTATATTCTGACCGGCAGATATTCAAATGAACACGACGATTTTAAGGATTATATTACTTTTGCCGAGAAATACGGATTGATAAGACACATTTTTTAGGACTATATTATGAAAAATACGAAAATTCGCATAAATAACGCCCTATTTTTGATTTATAGGATGGCCCGTAGGCTTCAAATAGCCAAAATGGGGACTACAAATAGGGCAAAAGAGATACTTGAGTCTGTAATAGATGACCTGGAGAAACTTCAGAAATTGATGGAAACCCTCAAATAGGGGAATTACTATGAACCATATAAAGAAAAGCAATAAACCACGCAAAATATACGTGATTAGTAGTACAACCATATCCGGTAAGACGTATTATTGGGCAGGACCTATAAATTGGTGGGTATCTGACCCATATAAGGCACTCCATTTCGATACTGAGGAAGATGCGAAAATCGAAATTCACATCTGTAGAGAGGTATTTCGTAGGCCGAGTTATCTTATGAAATACTATCCCAGGCCCGAAATTGTCTTCTATCTTGAGGATTGATTGTGGGTTGGAAAATCCGTATAAAATTTCTGAGGCCATACCTACCACCCCGCCGTTCCTTCTTCGGCGTCGCTACCCCCCTATCCTCCCTTTTCCTCTTTTTTAAGAGCCGATTTGTCCAGTATTACAATCGGCATTTTGGAACGATTTTATCTACTATTATAATCAGTATTTCTGTAGTCGATTAGTCCACTATTATAATCAGTATTTGTCGAGCCAATTAGTACACTAATCCAATTGGTATTTCTGTAGTCGATTTGTCCACTATTATAATCGGTATTTCTGTAGTCGGTTTGTCCAGTATTCTAATCAGCATTCTGGAAAATTCAGAGCCGATTAGTGTACTAATCCTTTGCACACGAAGGGGGGATGGAATCGGCCGGGGGGTTGGTACCGATACCATACCGATACCACACCTACACCATATAGCACTATCCTTATATTAGGAATCCTACTCACAATAAATTTTGTATCCTAAATCCTTGCCACTAAAGGATTTATAGAAAAAACCTAAAATTTTCTAATGTTTCGTTTGCATTTTGCCGATACTGCATTATGCTTTGAGTAGCAAGGCAAGGCAAAGGCAATAAAGGCAGGATAAAATGAGCGATATAATGAACTTGATAAAATTAGCGATTTTGGCGTTTGTCGCGTTATGCTAAAACTGTTAAGGGGGATTGAAAATGCGATGGTACAAATGTCGAACACGTAAGGAACTTCAGAACTTGATAAAGGTCCTAAACCCAGATAATGAGTATGAAGTTTTTGTAGTGCCGGCTAAAGACGGATACTATGTCGGTAGGGATAGTCAACGATACACAATTAAAAGGAACTAAAAAAATGAGACAATTAGACAAATACGATAAAGAGGCAGAGGCAGAAGGATTAGCGTTAAAGCGATTTTACCAAATAAGGGTTAAGCCGATTAGGTCCTTAAAGGCAAGCCGTCAAATCGTATTTGGCGGTAGATTTGACCTTGCGAGATAAGGGGGTTGAAAATGACAGTCGATGAACTAAAAGTGAGATGCCGAAATTGTGGGCGTGATACATTTCACGCTCGGAATGAAATCGGCGTAGATTGTAACGTAGCAATCTACGTCTGTGAGTATTGTGATACGGAAACCGCCTATCATTATGACAGAGAAAATCTCAAGATTCTACCGGTAACATTAGGCCGGTAAAATACTAAATAAGCAAAAGGGGGTTAAAATGGACAGACTATATCGCATTTTCACCGAACATAAGAATACCGAACACGTAACAAAAATTGTAGGCCGGTACTTTAAGGGGTTCACCTTGCTAAACGGTATCGGATACTGGCAAGGAATGCCAGAGCAAAGTTTAGTGGTTGAGATTATCGGAACTGAATCAGACAGAGCGGCGATTGAAGCGATTGCCTATGAAATCAAGAAGGCCAACGCTCAAGAAGCCGTTTTGATACAAGAAACAAATATAGCAAGCCAATTAGTTTAAGAAAATTTGAAAAAAATCGAAAATTAATTTGGCATAGTGCGATTTGTGTGCTATACTATAAAAAACGGGATACGACAAAACTACTATAAGGGGATTGAAAATGAGCGGCATATTAGTGGCGATTTTGGCATATCTTATATTATTAGAATACGCCGATATAAGATATGCCAAACGGCAGAAAAAGTATCAAGAGGAATACGAAAAAGAGAAAAAAGCCACTACTCTTTACCTGATTTAAGGGGGTTTAAGAATGTTTAGATGTGAGCGGTGTAGGCAAGTATCGCGGCCAAAAGAGAAATGCCACAAAGTAGTAATAGAAACAAGAGAAAAGAGGTACGAAAATGGCGGTTTCGGCTGGGAAATAGTGAAGGAAATGGTTTTATGTGAAAAGTGTGCTAAGAATAAAACAAGTAGGAATGGTTTTAAGAGGAACTAAAATGCATTTAGAACTAAGAGAAATTGGACAATTGGCATTCGACCCATTGAAATATGCAGACCGTAAAGAAGCACTACGGGAGCGGCGGGAAACGGCAAAGAAATTGCAGGAACAGGGTTATCGGACAGTCCTGTGGACTCTTCGAAATCAACAAATCGGATATAGTGGTTTAGGAACGGTGCGGGATTTGCGATGTAGAAATGTTTATATGTTAGATTATATCCGCGAATAGGATAAACGTTAGGCAAGGATGCTTTTTAGGGTTTGTTATAATGGACATTATACCGGATAAATTGGTTTACTATGGTGAATGTTACTTAGCAGTGGGCATACTTTGGGGCCTTCTTGTGATAATAATTTTTCGAGAAAAATGAAAAAAAAGACTTGCATTTTACGAATGTTGTGTTATGCTTTAAGTAGAAAAGCAATGGCCAAAAGTAGTAAAGGGTAGAAAAATGCAGTGCGAAATATGTGGGCGATATGATGAATCGGTTCAATCGTTTGCAATAGAGGATTATATTGCAAGTGGGCACTATACGCAGACGATAAGATTATGCCCGCGATGTGAAGCGGAACACTATGACGAATGCCTGCTCTGTTATGAGTGCGGGGGAGTTTATTTTAAGGACGATATGGTTTTTGATGTGCGTGGCCTTCATTTGTGCGAAGGATGTTACGAAGATTATTATATCACGTGTGCCGAATGTGGTGAATTTGTTCACCTTAATGAAGCAATGGACGACTATTGCGAATACTGCTACAATAATATAAGAGAAGCAGATATTGAGGAGCAGCGGGAGAATATCGAATATCGGGACGACTTTTTTGGAATATTTGAATTTTTCCAGCACTATAAAGGGCGGCCCGCAGCAAAATACTACGGGATAGAATTGGAGTGCGGAGTGTTTAGGGACGATATAGATGATGTGTATGAGTTTAATAACATTTTGGCCGAGATACCATATGACTATTTTTATACTCAACCGGATACGAGCATTTATGATAATTGTGATGTTTCATTCGGAGTGGAAATCGTATCTCAACCGGCCACGTTTGAATGGTTGAAGGCCAATCAAGATAAATGGCAACAAATCTTTGATTTAGCCGACTATGGTTTGCGGAGCTATGATACAGATAGTTGTGGAATGCACATACATATATCAAGAAAAGCGTTTCGCACTAAAATACATTTGTATAGGTTTATGCGGGCCGTTTATTTGTGGCCGGAGTTTACAAAGCTAATTTCGGAGCGTACTTCGGGCCAGTTAAGGTGTTGGGCAAAATTAGATTCTGATAGTGCAGAAATTAGAGCCAAAGTGTATGATGGTGAGCCGCATAGCCGATATACGGCGGTGAATACACAGAACTTTGAAACGATTGAGATTAGGATTTTTCGGGGGACATTATTGCCGGAGAGTTTTTGGAAAAATGTTGAGTATGTAGAAGCTCTTTATCAGTTTACGAAAAAAAGCGGTAGACCATTGCCGGAGTTTTTGCTTTTTATCAAAGAGCATAAAGACCGATATGAAAATCTTTACTACTGGCTATGGCGTCAACCGGAGCGGCTTCTAAAATTAGTCGAACCTAACATCGTTGAAGAGTTTAGAGAAAAGCCAGTGAGTGAGCGACAAATAGTTAGAAGCCAATGCTAACTTTTTTCAAAAAAGTACTTGCATTTTCTTGAAAATGTGTTATACTATAAATAGGACAGGGGTTAGGCAAGGATGCTTTTTCGGACTTCCATTAAAGGGGAAAATGAAATGAACAAAGCAACAGAAAAACTACAAAAGGCGTTGAAATTAGCTGAAGAGGGCGAGTGGGATGCAGCTAATAAGTTATTGAATGGGCACGGCGTTGAGTATATTAGTTGCGATAGATATGAATTAAAGTATATCAATTTAGGTGATGCGTATTCTACTACTGTTTGCCAAGAGGAATTTGAAGCCAATAGCCAAATGCCGTTTCTGGGTAGTTGGGGAAATTGGGCAAAGGAAATGTTAAGATGGGTATATGGGGTTGAAATTAAAGATGATGCAGATATATTAAAACATTTGTCAAAAAAAGAGATACGAAAATTGATTCGTTTAGTACCTATGGAGAAATAAAATGAATGAATCAAAACAGGCCATTGGTTTACAGATTATAGATGTGGTTGGGCATAGCAGAGATATTCTAAAATGGGTATATGGAATTGAAGTTAAGGACGATACGGATATACGAGAATGTTTGTCGGAAAAGGAAATACAAAGATTAGTCCACTTAACGCATAGATTTGCAAAAACCTTTTACTCAAATCCTGTGCCGTTTAATGACGAAGAGTCGTTTCAGAATTATGACAGAGAAACAAGATTAAAGATGTTCGGTGAGAGTCTTGTGGAGCTATAAGGGGAGAACGATGCCAGATAATAATCAAGAATACGGATGGTTACCTAATAGTCCGGTGCATGTGTGGTCTGCTACGGGCGGAACTTCTATTGAAGAGCAATGCCCAGATTTCCACGTAATAGAGCACCCAAGAGATATTGACCCTGAGCTGATACAAGAGTATGCGTATGAGCCGTGCTGGCATTTTTATCAGACAAAACAAGAGAAAAGAACAAAGAGAAAATTATTTTTTGGCATTGAGCTTGAAGTCGAGATGCCGATAGAGGCGGCTACAAGCAAAGCCGTGCAAGATAAAGTCGTTAAACGTCTGAGAAAATTGCCGAATTGGCTATACTTCAAATATGATAGCAGTTTAAGATTTGGTGTAGAGTTAGTATCGCACCCTTTATCCTGGGCCTGGCTGATGGAAAATAAAGAAAAGTGGTTGCCTGTCTTTGATTTAGTAAGAGCTGGGTTTAGAAGCTATGATGTCGGTACGTGTGGGATGCATATACATTTATCAAAGCGGGCATTCGGGTGTTACCATTTGTATAAGTTTATGCAGTTTATTTATAATCGCCACAATAGCAGCTTTATTTTATGGATGAGTCAGAGAATTCCAAAAACATTAGAACAGTGGGCGAAGAGATGTTACTCTAATAATACTATTAAAGGTTGGGTTTTTGCTGGCGGTTCTGATTATGAAACGCACCACGCAGCAGTTAATTTGTGTCGTGGGTTTACTGTTGAACTGCGAATTTTTAGAGGTACATTAAATCCGAGTAGTTTTTGGAAAAATGTTGAGTTTACAAAGGCCCTTTATGATTTTTCAATGAACGCACCATTAGAACAGATGGTGCACGAAGATTTTATGAATTGGCTGTTGCCACAAAAGAAGTCTTATCCAAATTTGTGGCGATTTATAGTTAATCAAAAACCTTTATTTGAGGAGATAATTACTGAATGTGTGTGATAGTTTACAAACCTGCCGGAACTACAATAACACGTCGGATGTTGAAGGCGTGTTATAAGACTAACGACGACGGGGCCGGTATGGCCTTTGCAGTTAATAACAGGCTATATGTATCTCGTGGCTATTTTGGGTTTCGTAGGCTCTATAGATATTTTCGCAAGATAGAGCGTACTTATCCTGAGGCTAATATTTTGCTGCATTTCCGCCTTGCAACAAGCGGCGGAGTGAGTGCGGATAAATGCCACCCGTTTTATGTGAATGAGAATCTGGCATTTGCTCATAATGGAGTTTTTCCGAAAATGGGAAGCGATGCTGAATCGGATACGCAGGAGTTTAATCGAACAATCTTACAATGCTTGCCAGAAAATTTCCTTAAAAATGAGGAGATAAAGAATGAATTAGAAAAATGGTGTAAAGAAACAAGTTCTAAGTTGGCGTTTATGGATAATAAAGGAAAGGTTACACTGCTTAATGAGGGCGGCGGAGTGTGGGAAGACGGGATATGGTTTAGCAATATGATATGGAAGTGGACAAACTATGATAATTATGATATAGAAACAACCTACGATTATGGGAAGAATGTGTACATTTCAAAGTATCAAGGGCGATGTGAGATTTGTGGTCTATCGTTTCCACTTTCAGAACTAAGATGGGATTTTGTTATTAGTGGTTGGATGTGTGAAACGTGTGCTATAAGAGAGAGAGCCAAAGCGTCGTATTACTCTGTATGTAGTTTTTGCGGTAGCAAGTATAAACACAACGAGGGCAAGTATGTATCTTACGGGACATTTTATTGCCATTCTTGCTGGAACATTATACGGAATAAGACTATCGTTTGCCCTATTTGTGGCTGCAATACGGTCTTAAACGAGAGCGGACGTTGTAGCGTTTGTTGTAGTAGAGTTGATTGTGAGGATTTGATGTTTGTTGACGATTTGTGTTAATTGTGGAGAAGCAAAATGAAATATCAGAATCGTATAAAGGTGTATGTTATACAGTTAGACATTTATTATTATAATAAGAGGGCCGGTTGGGGGCCGCTCCGAGAAGCAACGTTTTTTGAATCTGAAGATGCTGCTAAAAGGTTAATAGATTTTAGAACAATGGTAGGTTCGGCTTATTGTCATTGGAAACAAGCACGAGTTTTGCCAGTAGAGATTAAAGTAGAGGAGAAAGAGGATGATTCTACGAAATGAATATAATTATCCGGCGGCCATTATGAAGGCAGTGCAAGCAGAAATTTATAAGCCACGAGAAGGAGTGCTTCGTGTTAGTGAGCTAATAGATTCGCCACTGATTAAGCGGCTGATGTTAAAATTCTGGGATAAAATAGAAATTGACGTGGACGAAGTAGTATCATCCTCGCTGTTCGGGACTGCTTTTCATAAGTTTCTGGCTGGCTTTGAATCTAATGCAATGATTGAACGCCGCTGGTCTGTGAATATGGGTGATTATATTATAACGGGACAAACGGACATTTATAAACCGGACGAAGGGTATATTGAAGATATAAAAACCCAGTCTGCCTGGGCTTTTGTCTTTGGCAATAAGAATTGGGAACGCCAGTTGAATTGCTACGCCTATTTGATACGTCAAAATGGGTATCCTGTAACAAAGCTCTACATAAATAGTTTCTTGCGGGATTGGAGCAAATACGAAGCAATGAAGGGCAGGAATAAGGATTATCCTAAACACCGGTTTCACCGTATTCAGTTGCCTTTATGGAAAAACGAAGATATTGAGCGGTATATCAAAGAACGAGTAGAGCTACACAGGCGGGTAGCAAAGGGCGGAGAGTATATCTGTACGCCAGAAGAGCAGTGGCAACGCCCAACAACATACGCTTTGAAAAAAAAGGGAGTCAAAACGGCCCGTCGTGTCCTTCCGTCCTATAAGGAAATGGTGCAATACATAAAAGAAAAAGGCTTGACAAAGGACTGGGAATCTGGTAAAATATATGTAGAGAAGAGGGAAGGATGTAATGTTAGATGCGAGAATTATTGTATAGTAAGAAACGTATGTCCCTATAGAAAAAAGGAGCAGGTATGATTAAGAAAACTGTTAGATGTGTTAAATGTGGTGTGGAGTGTATAGCTAAAGCCAGCTCATATAATGAGCTAATGAAAATTAAGTGGTACTGTGAGAAATGCTATGACCAGTACGTTCTTAAGAAAAGTCCCTTTTTATCTACATTAGATAGATTGAAAAAGTTTCGTATAAAAGAACCGGAACCTATTACAATTAGTAGTGTCGATAATAAGTTAATTTTTAAGGAGTAAGCAAATGGCAAAAGCAAAGAAAGCTACAAAAGCCAGACCGCCGGAGAATAATAATATGGAGTTATGGAATCAAGTATGTGAAACGAACCCTGCTATCACCAAGCGGGTAAATCAGCGAGGCGGCTTCACTGCTATTGATGCTCAGTCGCAGATTAAGAGAGCTACCGAATTATGGGGGCCGTTTGGAAATAAGTGGGGCCTTCGCTCTTTAGGATTTAACTATATTTATGAACAGCCTGCTGGTAAAATAGTAGGCATTTCTTTAGTAGGAGAATTTTATTATCCTGATGGGCAATTTCCTATAGCATCTGATATGCCGTACCGCCCCAACGATGAGTGTTTCAAGAAATTGCAGACAGACTGTATTACAAAGGCTCTGTCAAGATTGGGATTTAATTCTGATGTATTCGAGGGGAAATTTGATGATAGTAGATATGTTGCAGAGCTATCTAAGAAGTATGGGGGCGAACAAGATAAAGCTCCGGTTGTTAAACAAGCAAAGCCAGCAGGCACTAAGGCGGTTATGAAGACGCTTTTTGATACGTATTCTGAGCTTGCTAAAACAAGCGGGCAAAAAGTAGAGATGGGCCTATTAGAACACAAAATCATAGAGGAGTTTGGCAAGCTACCTACTCGGATGGAGTCTGTTGCTACTGTGATTGACAGAATACCTGTAGAAGATGTTTCTATCCCTAACGACGGTTCCGTAAGTGCCGATTTAGATGGGCCAGAACCGACAATTAAAGGTCTTGACGATTAAGGAGAAAAAATATGATTGGGTTTTCAAATTGTACAATTTGTGGGAACTTGACAAGAATACCGGAACTACGTTATAGTACGTCCGGCACACCAATCGCTGATTTTGATGTAGCCATCAATCAGCCTAATGATGAGACTACGTTTGTAAGATGTACTGCATTTGGCAAATTAGCAGAAAACGTGAGTGCCTATCTTGATAGGGGTTCTCGTGTTTTGGTAAATGGCTCTCTACGTACTGAGCGATGGGAAAATAGTGAAGGTACAAAACGTAGTAGGCTAAAAGTTGTAGCTTTTAGCGTAATATTCTTAGATAGGAAAAAGTCGAATAGCACCGATACAGGTGGCTCAAACAATGTGAGCGGGTTAGACGACGATATACCATTTTAGACAAATGAGAATATCTGGGATGAAAAATGTCCATAATAAAAGTGGCAGATTATTTGCCAAAGGTAGTGCAGGACCTTTCAAACAAAGCTATTGGGCTTTCAACTGGGCTTCCCCACCTTGATAAGAAAATCTGTGGGCTAAGTCCTGCTGAGTTAGTTATTCTGGCCGGACGCCCTGGTCTGGGGAAAACAAGTCTGGCTATTGGTGTGGGTTTGCATATCAGCAGGACGGGAAATGTTTTGATATTTAGCCTGGAGATGAGTGCAACAGTTTTGATTGAGCGGATGCTTGTCAATTTATCGCGTGTCGATTATAGACGTTTGAAGGCCGGAGCATTATCAAAGAACGAGAAGAGCCGATTAGAGGTTGCCCAAAAAGAACTGTCAAAACGAAAGCTGTTTATTAACGACAACGCTCTTGTTACACCGGCGGATATAGATAAGCAAATACAGCTATTGAACGTAAATCCAGAGGATGCAATAAATTGTGTGTTAATTGATTATCTACAACTGATGACACTATCTCATCCTGCAGAGAATCGTAATCAAGAGCTATCAGTAATCTGTCGGCATTTAAGAGCTGTTGGAAAAAAGTATAATATCCCGATTGTGTTATTGAGCCAGTTAAATCGGGCCGTTGAATTTCGAGAGAACAAGCGTCCACAACTCAGCGACTTGCGAGATTCTGGTAGCATTGAGCAGGACGCAGATATTGTGCTTTTATTATATCGGCCAGGCTACTATAAACAAATACGAAGCCCAAATGCAATAGACGATGGGGCGGCAGAGATTATAGTGGCTAAAAATCGAAACGGCCCCACCGGAGTAGTAAACTGTATGTGGGATTCGCATTGTATGGCCTTTTCAGAAGGAGTCCCATTGGGAGAATTTTAGAATGGTTGCATATTCGACTATCAATCTTAATGACTTAAAGGTTGTCCGAGAAAACGAGCAGATGATTATTGCTTACTGCCCGTTTCATAATGATAAAAGCCGCCCTAATCTACAGGTGGATAAAACAGGCCCGTATGCGGGGCGGTTTATATGTTGGGCGTGCGGAGCAAAGGGGGCCGTCAAGGGATTACATATTGAGCACAAAGAGCCACGAGTAGTTGTTTCTGTTGAATGGGAGATGTTAAGCCATATTTATCGTACCCATTTGACTAAAGCAGCACTATCTCGCCTGATGGATTATTGGAGTCTTAGGCATAAAGAAACACTATTTAGGATGGCGGCAGGTTGGACTGGGCAAGCCTGGTCTTTTCCTCTTTATGATGATTTGTTTAAGATTATCGGCATACAGCGTGTGTACCCTGAGGGGCACAAACGAACAGTGCGAGGCAGCAGAATGGGGCTGCTATTACCGGCCCAGGTATGCTGGTATAGGCCGATAATAATTTGCGAGGGCGTTTCAGATACAGCAACTGCGATAGATATAGGACTTAATGCTATTGGTAAGACGTGTGCTACGGGTGGAGATAACATACTAAAGTCGCTTGTCCCCTCTACTTTGTCTGTAGCCATTATGGCAGATAATGATGATGCGGGGATAACAGCAGCAGAAAAACTAAAAAAAGAGTTGACAAACAAAGATAGAGATGTTACAATAATAATACCGGAGAAGGGAAAAGACCTAAGGGAATGGGTTAAGATAGTAGGAGCTGAAAATGTCAAAAAAAGAATTAGAGCGTAAAAAAAAGTTATCAAAAACCTGCTCGGATATAAAGAGAGAGGCGTACTTCTCTGCGTTTGGCGACAAGTGTATGATTTGTAGGCGACAACTTAACAAGAGAAATTGGTGTAGACACCATACAGATTATGAGCAGAACTTGATTGTTCTTTTGTGTCGAGGATGCCACGCCTGGGTTCACGGCAAGCGGGCATATAGTAAGGCTTTTTATGAAGAGTACGGGAAAGACAAGGCTCCGTTGATATTTGCGAAGGCTGTCGTCAAAGTCTATAAAAAAGCCAAACCGGATTTGAAAATAAGGAAAGTTGCAGGAGCAGCTTGTGCTCATTGTGCAAAAGTTACTAAAAGGTAGGAGAAACAAAAATGAGAACTGTGCTGATAGTGTTAATGCTTATTATTGTAGGATGTGCAATACCGCCAAAACGAGATAGCCCCGACAGTGCTCCGCCTACGCCACAAGAGCGGCTATACGACTCCATAAAGAAGTCTAATTGGCTGGTTACGCTGTCTATTTTAGGAATAGCCGCCGGAGTATTTGCTTTGATAAACGGTGCAGCTAAATTGGGGGCGGCCTCTATAGCGGCGAGTGCTACCAGCTTATACCTATCTCTGGCTGTAGCACGGTATGCGGAGTGGATGGCCGTTTGTGGGCTAATTGGCTCGATTGCTGCGGCGTTGTTTAGTATTGTGGCACGGCGTAGAGCGTTGTTTGAGATTATTGAAGGAAATGAGATATACAAAAAGATTATTGAAGCCAACCCAAAGGCTGCTTATAAACAGTCTTTTGCCAGTGTGCACGATGACGTACAGTCTAAAAGCACACGTAAATTAGTAGCAGATGTAAGAGCATCAATTAAAAAGTCTAAAGTGTAAAGGAGACGACTATGGGAAACATTTTCGAGAACATTGTGTTGTTGGTGGTCGGTGTTCTGGCAGGTTATATCGGTTATCCTCTGCTGAAGGCTTTGATTCGCCGACTATCGAAAAGGGTAGAAGAGTAGCTTAAGTAAGTGAGGCCGCCAGCGGCGTGTGGGAAACGCACGGGCAAGATGCCAGACCAGGGACGCCTGGATGGGATGGGTTATCCGGCATAGGCTGGAACGTAGGCATCAGCAGGTTCGACTCCTGCCTGGCGGTTTTAGAAAGTGTAAAATAAAAAGGAGCAGAACTCAATGAAAGGATGGAAATTATGTTTAAGTTAAAATTTGTTGAGAAATGTTGTGCGACTTGTCGATACTATCGAATTGGTAAAACACACAGTGATACGTCTGCAACGGTTTCCCACTGTCTTTTACTTGGTCGTACTCTTTCTTTGACGGGCCGTATAGCAGACGATAGAGGTCGATATTGTGATGGTTGGAAAAAGCGACCAAAAAAGTGGAATTGCTGGTATAAAAATAGAGACCCCTATTTGGACGACCCGTATATCTCGACAAAGACAATAGATAATCTGAGGAAAAGATATAGATTAGAGGACAAAAATGACAGAGAAAGCCAAGCATAAATCATCTGCCGGCAAGGGCGACCTGCCACGCCCTCGATTTATTTCTGATGAAGAATACTCCTTGCGTTTTGACCTGGCGTTTGGTAAGATTAGTAAAGAAGAATTTGAACAGAAGATGAAAAAATTGAAAGGGGCCGCTAATGATATGGCAAAAAAGTACGCAGATGACGAATAAAAATAAAATAATCCTTGATTTATGCGGCGGGACAGGGGCGTGGTCGCGTCCCTATGCAGAACACGGGTACGACGTGAGACTTATTACGCTGCCAGAGTATGATGTACGTGATTACGAACCACCCGAAAACGTTTACGGTATTTTGGCCGCCCCACCTTGTACTGAGTTTAGCCTTGCTAAGGGAAGTGCACCTCGCAATTTTCGTTTGGGAATGGAAATCGTTGAGGCCTGTCTCCATATTATTTGGAAATGCCGGTTCCAAGCACCTTTAGCTTTTTGGTGCTTAGAGAATCCGAGAGGTTTTTTGCGTCAATTCTTAGGCAAACCATCAATGACTGTTCGCTATTGGGAATTTGGCGATAATATTAGTAAGCCGACAGACCTATGGGGCTATTTCAATGAGCCGAAGCGTAAATACACAGAACCGCCGGCGCTGTTACAAAAGATTAACAATATGCCGAATGATGGTGGAGTTACACGTGCTATAACCCCGCCTGCTTTTGCCCAGGCGTTTTTTGAGGCAAATCCGTGATTTGTTGATGAAACAAAAAAGTCTCCGATTTATCTCTGATGGGGAATACTCCTTGCGTTTTAACTTGGCATTTGGTATAATTAGTAGAGAGGGACTCGACAAAAAGCTACAAAAGTTAAAGGAGAGGAAAGATGAGCGAGCTAACTGAAGGTACAAAGTTTGATGGCGGTAAGCTCAGGATGGATTTAATCCCGCCGGAATTTGAAGAAGCGGTTGCTACAATTCTAACATATGGTGCTCAGAAATATGAGGACGAAAACTGGAGAAAGGGCATAAACTATAAGAGAGTATATGGGGCACTGCGGCGGCATCTTTTGGCGTGGTGGAGAGGAGAGGACTACGATAACGAAACAGGATTTAGTCATTTATGGCACGCTGCCTGCAACTTAGCGTTTTTAATTGTGTACGAGGCCCATCCCAGCGAATATAAGAAGTTTGACAATAGGTTTCTCTATAGCAGAAAGGATAATAAATAAAATGAAACGAATAAGAGCATATATGAGCCACGCTATACGGGGTCGCCTGGGATTAGATGCTGATAAAAGAACTATAAGCGAAAACTGCAATAAGGCGATTGTAGCGGGCACAATTATATCTTGTTGTGTACCGGAGATAGATTTATATGTGCCTGCTCAGCACGATGAGTTTATCCAGATAGCTTATGATAAGGGGTTTTTAACAGAAACTGAAATTTTGGATGTAGATTGTACAATTATAAGTAGGTGCAGCTTACTGCTTGTGTATGATTGGCAAGGTTATATTAGCAGAGGAATGATGAAGGAAATAGAATACGCCAGAGAGCATAATGTGCCTATGATTGTATTCAACGATGTTACCGATATGGTAATTGATACAATTAAAGAAGTGATAACACTGGAAATAGGAGCAGAAAATGGATAAAATAGATTTACAAGAGCAGAAAATGGATAAAATAGATTTACAAGAGCGGCTTATAATTGCACTCTGTGATGTTACCGATATAGTAATTGAGGCAATTAAAGAGCTAATAGCGTTAAAAATAGGAGCAGATAGCGTTAAAAATAGGAGCAGAAAATGGATAAAATAGATTTACAAGAGCGGCTTAGAGAACCCTGGAAATACATAGAACCGTATCAGTACTCGCAAGTAAATCCGCTTCGGTTTTCTAAAGCAGAGTATTTACGGCGGCTAAACTGGCATTGCCCAAATCATAGACATAACGGATTGTCAACTGGGCATATCGCTTGTTACAATGCTGCTCACAACATTAAAGAACGAAAAGGATTTCTGGATATTGAGGCCAGTAATCTTGATGCTAATTTTGGTATCATTTTAAGCTGGTGCATTAAAACTATTGGCAAAGATGAAATATATTATGACTGTCTAACACCAAAAGATTTGCGGTCTGGTATAACAGACCGACGTATAGTTGAAACCCTGGTTGACCATTTTTGGAAATATGACCGTCTTGTTACTCACTATGGTTGTAAGTTTGATATTCCATTTATACGAACCCGTGCTTTGGTTCACAACATTTTATTTCCAGAATACGGCTATATCTGGCATACGGACGTATGGCGAATAGCACGTAATAAGCTCAGATTAAACTCAAACCGCCAAGGTTCTGTGGCTCGTGCTATTCAAGGAAAAGACATTAAAACTTCTATCCATCCAGAAAAATGGCTACAGGTGCAGTTTGGTGGTGCACGGGAGCGAAAAGAGGCATTAGACTATGTACTACAGCATAACGAATATGATGTAAAACAGGGCGAAAAGAACTATCTTTTGCTGCTGCCATTTATTAGAGAAACCAAAACATCAATATAGGGAGACAGAAATGAAAGAAGCCGAGTGCTATCCTAAAGAAATAATTAAAGCAATTTCGCATA
>Ga0190334_1000303_pt1 | contig 25769 bp, 19 predicted proteins | sample 48720478_MG_FD_161270 | JGI IMG/M metagenome (GOLD analysis project Ga0190334, IMG submission 161270) | Hydrothermal vent sediment bacterial communities from Southern Trench, Guaymas Basin, Mexico - 4872-04-7-8_MG | ecosystem: Environmental > Aquatic > Marine > Hydrothermal vents > Sediment ... | reverse complement strand
CCCAGTCGAACAGGGTCGTGTGGTTCGACTGGAAGTAGGTGGCGAGGCTCCACTCCCCAGGGTCGCCGCAGCAGGAGGATAGCGGCCCTGAAAGGGAAACGAGCTCGAAGTAGTCGGGCTGCCCAGTGATAACGCTGTTCTTTAGCGGATCGAGCGATGTCGCTGAGACGAATCGAATCCCGCCAATCGTATCCTCGAACCTGATTCCGTAGAAGGAGATCCCACCGATCCCCGGGCCGGGGACCGCCTCGAGCTCGGCGTAGAGCCTGATGCAGTCGATCGGCGGGAGCTTCAGTTCGATCGTCGGATTCAGGGCCTTCTCGGTGAGCTCGAACTTAAGGTCGAAATCGAGGAAGACCCCATACCCGCCGGCTGTGAGACGCGGGACGGGAAGGTCGGAGAGGGTAAACTCGAGGAAGTCGAATCCCGAGCAATCGAACGCGATCGTGCCCGTCACGGGAAGGCCGCAGACGGAGGCTGAGAGGGTCAGGTCGGCTTCCGAGAACGAGAAGCTGCAATCGTTGTTCATGACGAACCTAACAGAGCCCCTAAAATCGATACTACCGAACTTCCCCTGCGTGACGAGCGCCTGATACGATGCCGTCTGGGGGAGGGTCAGGTACAGGGTGTGAATGAAGGAGACCCCGAGCAGGTCGAAGGCGCTCGTCGCCCTCCAGTAATCGAACAGATCGATCAGGCTTCCCGCATTCGGATCGAACATGAGGTCCGACTCGATTTCGATCCCCTCAATGGGGAAGGAGCAGTCGAGCTCGAGGGAATCGAAGGCGAGCGCCCCTCGGTCGAACTTGAGGAAGGCGATCCCCTTCGCGGTGAACAGCCCGACCCGGTAGACCGTGGTGAACCTGGTGTCAAGGGCGGTCACAGACGCCGATTGGACGTTGAACGTCAGCCCGGCATCCCAACTTCCCGAGATCGCCCCCGAATCGGCCGGAAGGGCGGTGGCGCCGAGGGCGACGGCGAGGAGGAGGCCGGTCCGGATCATCCCTCCACCTCCAGGCTGAACCGAGCGACCCCACCGGTCCCGAGCGGTATCTTCACTTCGTATACCCCCGGTTCGAGCCCCCCGGTGTCGAGCATCAACACGTACGCGCCGAGCCGCTCGTCCCAGGCCACTGAGATCGCATCCGGATAGCTCAAGCCGTCCTCACCGATCAGCGCCCAGGCGACATCGCCCGACTCGTACGCCCCGGTGAACGCGGCCGGGACGTAGATCGGGAGGATCGAACCGCGATGGAGACAGACCGTTGCCGATCCCCTCCCTTCGCAGCCGACGACCGCGATGTCGACCAGAGCGGTCGAGCTTCCGCCGAACGGATCTGAAAACCTGATCATCGCCGCATCGCGCCCGGTGAACCCCTCCGCCGGGACGTAGAGGAGCCCGATCGAAGCCGACTCGATCTCCTTCGTCGTCCTTCCGTGCGGGGCATAGGTCACGTCGGCGAGATCCCCGAGGATCACCCCGTGGACCGGGAGGGAGTCGATGGTGAATTCAAAGGGGATTTCATTTGGATTTCCTGGATTTAACCAGATGTCGGTCGCCGCGATCTCGAAATCGATCCCCTCACCCCCGCAGCCGCTCAGATAGAGGTCCTCCAAGGCCGTCTGGCGGACCACCTCCACGTATACCGTTGCGATATCGGAGACGTTCCCGCAGGCGTCCTCGGTCCGGTAGGTGAACCGGTCCGGACCGATGGAGTCGCGGTACGGGGCGTACCGGACGACCGACCCTCCGTTGCAGTCGCCGTGATCGCTCTCGATCGAGACCGTTCCGTACTGGGGTTGATCGACGATGTCGTGGATCCACACCGTCCCACAGCAGGCGCAGGCCGAGCAGTTGTCGGTGTCGTTGGCGACGAGATCGATCCTGACCGGCGTGTTCTGACGGACCATCAGCCTGTGCCGACCGTAATCGTCGACCCTGACCTCGAGCCCGTCGCTCGAGCTTCGATCCTCATCCCCGTTCGGATCGTCGATCGCCGTCGGCGAGATCTCGTCGCGGACAAGTCCTTCGATATCGGCCGAGGTCAGCGGGACGGCCGCGTTACCGCAGCAGTCGGTCGCGTTGATCTGAACCTCCACCCGCGCCGGACAGCCCGTCAGGCAGCGGACATCGGCGCTCCCGGTGATGTCGACCCTCCCCTGGCCGTTCTGGATGCGATCGACGATGACGTTTTCGAGGATCGCGTTCCCGGTCGGGAGGGTGACAGCGACTTCGACGTTATCCGGATCGATGCAGCAGTTATCTGTGACGGCGGCGGCGAAATAGACCGTCGTTAGACAACTATCATCTACGTAGTAGTCGGTCGTTGTCGTCGCATAGGTGTCATCTGTGAAGAAGGCGAGGTCGTCGATCACCGGATCCGCCGTGTCGACGACGATGTCGCTCCCGTCGGCGATGGTGGTCCCGGGAAGCGCGATCACCGCGTCGTTCCCAGCGTCGTCGCGGAGCGTCCCACCGTTCAGGGCGACCCCGATCGCGTCGAGGTCGCAGGAGTCCTCCCCGGCACCGACGGTGTAAATCGCCGATCCGCTCCCCGCCGGGCCGAACGGCCCGATGCCGACCGTGGCTCCCGAGTCGAGCGTCACATCGAGGGTTCCGCCGGTCAAGGTGACGTCTTCAGAGAAGTTCACGGCGACGTCGATGTCATCCCCCACGTTGTAGCAGCCGTCCGTGGTGGAGGAGACGATGGACACGAGCTCCGGCGCCTCGGTATCGATGGTGAACAGATCGGGATGATCGGCCGGGTCCTGGATGTTCCCCGCTGGGTCCTCACCCCCGCTAACTCGCACGTCGACCTCGGCGAGCTCCTGATCGGTGTCGGCAACGTCGTAGTAGGCGACGTAGGTGTCGGCGTTGGTCCATCCACCGTGATCAAAAGTGATGGTGAAGCTAGGATCCTCGACCGGGAATGAGATCTCAGGATCGACGGTCATGTCCATCGCCTCGCTGTAATCGACCGTGATCGTGAACCTGCCCGGGCCCGCATCCGCCTCGGCGATCGTCGCCGGAGATGGAGTCACCGTCGTGATCGTAGGCTTGACCGTATCCACCGTCAGGGTCAGCTCGTCGCTCCACGGACCGGTGTTCCCGGCGATATCGCGGGTGGCGAGCTTCCAGGTGTAGACCCCGTCAGCCAGAGGATACCTCGACGATGGGGTGTAGTGCGCCGCCGACGGGTATGAGCTCTTCACCTGAGCGTGCGTCAAGTCGTAGACGATGATGTGGTAGTCGCGGACCCCGCTCCCGCCCGGATCGGCGACCGCGTCCCAGGAGAAGGTGGGTGTATTGTCGTTGGTGTAGGTGTTGTTCAACGGGTCGCGGCCGGTCGGCGGAGGAGGATCTTCCGTATCAATGAGGACGGCGAGCGGGTCGGACGAGCCACTCACGTTCCCAGCAGCGTCGGTCGCGGTCAGCGTAATGTCGTGCGTCCCATCGCTCATCGGGGTGGAAACAGGGAGCAACCAGCTCCCATCGACGTTCGCTGCCGTCGTTCCGAGCACCCCGTCGATCGAGCTCGTCACCGTCACCGTGGACCCCGCTTCCGCCGCTCCCACCCCGCCCTGGAACGTTGGGGTGTTGTCGTTGGTGATATCATCGCTGCTTGAGGCCCCTTCGTCGCTCGAAGCGGCGAGATCGGGGGCAGCCGGCTTTGCCGGCCGGTTGGCATCGATCGGATCGCTGTCCTGAGAGATCGGGGTGTTCCACGTGTCCGTGAGGCCACCGTCCGCCAAAGTCACATTCGTTGGGATGTCATCAGTCGCCGCATAGTCGGTCCCGCCTTCGGTTATCGTGAACTGAGCGGTGTACGTCGTGCTATCGAGCTTGGTCAGCGAACCGAGGGAGTAGCCTCCGATGTCGCTCCCCGTGCCGAGGGTGTAGGTCGCTGAGTCCGACTGGACGGTGATCGTCGCCGTGACGACGTCCCCTATCTTCATGGATACGTTGGGGATTGAAACATCGACTACTACCGGCTGGAGCCCATATACTGAAAATTCAACAAAGATCAAGAAGAGAACGGCGAGACACCATCTCATCTCGACGCACCCTATTAATCTTCTTATTCGGCAAAACGAATATAAAACAGACCGACCTCACTGTAAAGATGATTTCCCCCGTAACTTGATCACCGTTTCTTAACAGACAGATGTAGGACTAATCTCCCACAGTCCCCCGCTCTCGGGGGAGAAGACGTCAGCGGTTCAAAGAGCGCTGGATCGGCAGTTGACTGGAGCGACGGGAGGGCCTACCATTCTTCAGGCAAGCGCCAGAGTGGCGGAATCGGCAGACGCGCGGGACTCAAAATCCCGTGACCCTCTGGGTCGTGTGGGTTCGACCCCCACCTCTGGCAAAGGGAGGTCGGTCTACCCTTCCCGCTCCCCCCACGGATGCTCGGCCGGTTCGCCGCGCCTCCGGCCGCGACGGAGGAAGGTCGGGATGTCGAAGTCGTCGGCACCGGCGCGGCTCTCCTTCTCCAGCTTGGCGAGCATCGTCTCGTTGGAGAGGGGCGTCCCCTCCTCGTCTTCGCCGACGTAGGAGACGGCAAACCCGGTGGCGATGACGGTCAGGCGGACCTTCTCCATCCCGTCGCGGATCGCCGTGCCGAATATGATGTCCGCCTTGTCGGATACCGCTTCGCGGATCAGGGAAGCGGCCTCGGTCACCTCTTCGAGGGTGAGGTCCGACCCGCCGGTGATGTTCATGATCACCTTCCGGGCGCCCCTGATCGAGCCGTCGAGGAGCGGCGAGGAGATGGCGTTCCGCGCCGCCTCCTTCGTCTTCCCTTCGCCCTCGCCTTCGCCGATCCCCATCATCGCCGTCCCGGCGTTCCGCATCACGCTCTCGATGTCGGCGAAGTCGAGGTTGATCATCCCGGGGACGGTGATCAGGTCGGATATCCCCTCCACCCCCTGGCGGAGGACCTCATCGGCGATCTCGAACGCCCGGGTGATCGGGGTGTCAGGCGGGGCGACCTTCAGGAGCTTGTCGTTCGATATGCAGATCAGGGCGTCTACCGCCTGGGAGAGACGGGCGATCCCGGCCTCGGCCTTCTCGGCCCGCGCCACCCCCTCGAACGAGAACGGGCGGGTGACGATCCCTGTCGTCAGGATCCCCGCCTCCTTGGCGAGGCCGGCGATCACCGGAGCGGCGCCGGTCCCCGTCCCGCCGCCCATCCCGGCGGTGATGAACACCATGTCCACGCCCTGAAGGAGGTCGATGATCTCCTCCCGGCTCTCCTCGGCCGCCGCCTTCCCGACCTCAGGGTTCCCGCCAGCCCCGAGCCCGCCGGTCAGCTTCCGGCCGATCTGCAGCGTCCGATGAGAGCGGACCACCTCGAGGACCTGGGCGTCGGTGTTGATCGCGACGAGCTCGACCCCGCTGACGCGGGTGTCGTACATCCGATCGACGGCGTTCCCTCCGCCACCGCCCACGCCGAGGACCATCAGCCGGGCGGGAGGTGTGAGGTTCATCTGCTCAAGCATCGGCTACCCCCGGAAGAATCGGTTCAACCATTCGAACAGCTTCCCGATGATCGAGCCGCGCTTCGGCCCGGCGAACTCCGGCTTCTTGAAGTCCTTCGTCTCGACAGCGTAGCGGAGGAGCCCGATCGACGTGGCGTATATCGGCGACTCGACGATGTCGCGGAGCCCGTGGATCCCCTGCGGCATCTTCCCCCGCCTGACCGGGATATCGTAGCGCTGGGATGCGAACTCGGCGAGCCCGGTGAGGAGGGAGGTCCCGCCGGTGAGGACTAACCCGGCCGGGACGAGGTCCCGGTAGCCGGCGTCCTCCACCTCCTGCATGGCGAGGTCGAGGAGCTCCTCCACCCGCGGCTCGATGATCTTGGCGAGCTTCTTCCTGGAGACGAGCTTCTTCTCGTCCCCGCCGATCGTCGCCACCTCGATCTTGTCGTCTTCGGAGACCGAATCGACGAGCGCTGTCCCATACTGCTTCTTGACGAGCTCTGCCTCTTCGATCGGGGTCTGGAGCCCGACGGTGATGTCGTTGGTGATGTGCTCGCCGGCGATCGGGATCACCTTGGAGAACCAGATGTCGCCGCCGCGGAAGACGGAGATGTCGGTCGTCCCCCCGCCGATGTCCATCAGGATTACGCCGAGCTCCTTCTCCGCCGAGGAGAGGACGGCCATCGAAGAGGCGAGCGGCTCGAGGACGATCTGGTTGATCCTGATCCCGAGCGTCTCCACGCAGCGGACGAGGTTGTGCACCGCCGTGATCGCACCGGTGACGATGTGGACGTCGACCTCGAGACGCGTCCCGGTCATCCCGACCGGATCGGTGATCCCGTCCTGGCCATCGACAATGTACTGCCGCGGGATGACGTGGATCATCTCGCTCTCCGGCGGGATCTGGATCGCCTGCGCCGTCTCAACAACACGCCGGACGTCCTCCTCAGCGATGATCCGATCCGGCCTGTTGATCGAGACCGTCCCGCTGTTGTTGATCGAGGTGATGTGCTTCCCCGCGATTCCAACGTAGACGGAATCGATCTTCACGTCGGCCATGTTCTCCGCTTCCTCGACGGCCTTCCGGATCGATGTGATCGTCCGTCCGATGTCGACGACGACCCCCTTCTCCAAGCCATGCGAGTCCGCCCTTCCCATCCCGATGATCTCGATCATCCCATCGACCACGTTACCGACAAGGGCGACCACCTTGGTCGTCCCCACGTCGAGCCCAACGACTATCCTCTCTTTTCTCATCTGTTCACCGCCTTACCGGCGCACAAGCGTCGCCTCCCCCTTGAACCTTAGGTCGATTGATTCGTAACTTCCCAGATCGATCGTCCGAGAGAGGGCCGCGAGCTCGTCGAGGCGGGCCGCGATCCCCTCCAACCCGCCGAGGAGGATCCTGGGACCGTCAGCGGCATAGAGGACGACCGAAGCTGGATCGGAGACATCGATCCTGCGGATATCGACACCGCGAAGACGCGTATCAAAAGCGAGGGAATCGATCAGGTCTATCACCCGTCGATCGAGGAGATACCCACCCGGTCGATCGCCGGAGAGGGCAGCGCCGTCAACTCGGGGAAGGTCGGGTCGTTCGCCCGCCTCCACGATAACCCCGCCATCGCCGATGGTCAGGGCCTCCCCCCCTTCGAGGAGAACGGCCGCCACCGGAATGCGCTCTTCGACCCTGATCGAGAGGCGATGGGGGTAGATCCGGCGGACCATGGCCGCTTTGACCCACGGGAGAGTGCCGACGCGATCCGAGACGCTGCGGGGCGAGATCGCGAGCAACGATACCCCCGCTCTCAGACCGGCCGCCGTTGCGACCTCGGCCGCGGAGGTGTAACGGTTACCGGCGACGACGATCTCCCTAAGATCAAGGAGGCGTAGCCCCGGTGTGTACAGCGAGATGACAGCAGCAGTTATAAGAACCCCCCCTACAGTTACCCCCCAGAAAACAGCTCGGTGCCTGGATTTCCCCTCCTTCACCCGTCAATGACCTCACTCTAGATCGAGCGAAATGCGAGTTCTGTTATACACCTTTTAGCAGGGAATGTCAATTGACTTGCACATCTCAGCCCCCCGCGCGCCGCCGATCCCCGCAATTAACATGGACAGGTTTCTCGGATACCTTATCTCTTACTAGCCGAACGGGGGGCTCGGAAAGCAGGCCATTACCGGGATCCCGCGGATTACCTTACCCGAAACCGGCCCTCCTTCAAGAACGTGGACAGCCCCTCCGTGACCGTCCAGATGTCGCCGGCGCCGAAGCTGATGATGAAGTCCCCAGGCTCGATCCGTTCCATCAGGAAGGAGAAGACCCCCTCCTTGTCGGGGATGGAGTGGACCTCGATCCCCGCCTTCTCGGCGATCGCGTGGACGATCAATTCCGAGGAGACATGGGGGATCGGCCGCTCGTCCGCAGGATAGATCCCAGTGACGACGGCGAGATCCGCCCCCGAGAACGCGCTCCCGAATTCCGCGCCGACATCCCGCGTCCGGGTGTAGCGGTGCGGTTGGAAGACCGCGACGATCCGCCGGCCCGGCCATCCCGTCCTGATCGCCCTCAGGGTCGCCGCCACCTCCTCCGGAAGATGCGCATAGTCATCGACCACGGTGACACCGTTCTCCTCCATCAGTTGGAACCGTCTATGTGGGAGGGTGAACCGGGAAAGGGCCCTGGCCGCCTCCGACAGATCGATACCGGCGAGGAAGGCGGCACCCAGAGCGCAGAGGGCGTTCCGGACGTTGTGCTTACCAGGGGCGGGGAGGAAGACGCGATCGACCGGTATCCCGTTGTGGACCAGATCGAAGCTCGTCGTGAACCGATCGTATTCGATCCTCGCCGCGCGGAGCTCGGCCGGAGAATCGATCCCAACCGTGAAGGCGGTCGGATTGTCGGCCGCCAACCTCCGCGTGTTCTCCCGATCGACGTCGAGGACGACCCGATCGGCCTCGGACACGTAACGGCGGAACGCCGCCTCGATCGCGCTCGGACTCCCGAATGTCGTCAGGTGATCGACCCCCACGTTCGTCACGACGGCGATCGTCGGCCGGATGCCGACGAACAGGCCGTCGCTCTCGTCGATCTCGGCGACGAACCACTCCCCTCTCCCCAGACGCGCCCTACCGCCGAGGCCGGAGGAGGGAGCCCCGATCAGGAAGCCGGGATCGCGCCGCATTCCCTGGAGGATTGTCGCGATCATCGTCGACGTCGTCGTCTTCCCGTGCGTCCCAGCCACCCCGATGCTCTTGTATCGCTGCAGGATCCAGTTCAGGGCGTGGAGCCGGAAGACGACCGGGATCTCCATCTCCTTCGCTACGCGGACCTCCACGTTGTCCGCTCCGACCGCTGAGGAGACGATAACTCCGTCGAGGGGAGCCTTGACGTGTTCGGGAGCGTGGCCGAGGTGGATCGCTGCACCGGCACGGCGGAGCGACTCGATCTCCCGGTTCTCCCTCAGGTCGGAACCGGAGATCGAGGCCCCCTGTTCGAGGAAAACCGAGGCGAGGCCGCTCATCCCCGCCCCGCCGATCCCCACGAAGTGATACCGCTTCTCAGAACCGATCAACCCCGCGCCCCCCTCACCTGAAGCCGGATCTCACCCATGATCAGGGCGTCGGCGTCATGTCGTCCGCTCCGCCGCGCATTGCGGGCGAGCCGGTTCAGCGCCCGCTCGTCGTTCAGCAACCTACGGATCAGACGGGCCAACCCGCCATCGACGATAACATCCTCATCCACCACCGTGCAAGCCCCCGCCTCCTCGAGGAGACGGGCGTTCTCCCGCTGATGCCCATCGGCGGCCCCGTCCCAGGGGACGAGGACCGCCGGCTTCCCGCACGCCGCGATCTCCGCGATCGTCGTGGCGCCGGCGCGGGCGACGATCAGATCAGCGATGGCGAACGCCTCCCACATCCTGTCGATGTAGCGACGGACGACCACATTCGCGATCCCTGCCCGTTCGAGTTTCGCCCTGATCTCTCCCTCATCGGCCGCGGATCCGAGTACGAGGAGGACCTGCATCCCGCCGCCGAGCGCCTCCTTCGCGCGGAGGATCCCCTCGACGAGCCCCTTCGAGCCGAGCGAACCGCCGAAGACGAGCACCGTCCGCGTGTCAGGGTCGAGGCCGAAGCGGCGATAGATCGCATCGCTCCCCTTCGCGCGGAAGAAATCCTCCCTGACCGGCGTCCCGGTGACGACGACCCTCCTCGCCCGGGGGAAGCTCGCCGTCGTTCGGGGATGGGAGACGAGGACAGCATCGACGAATCGGGCGAGGATCCGGTTCGCCAGGCCGGGGATCGCGTTCTGTTCGTGGATCAGCGTCCGGATCGGCAAGATTTTCCCGAGGAAGGCGCCGACCAGGACCGGCGCAAACGAGCTGTAGTTCCCCATCCCGATCACGACGTCGGGCCGGAACCGGGCGAGCACAGCAAGCGCCTCGAGGAGCCCGAGGAAGAGGTGGAGGCAAGCGACGACGTATCCGAACCTCCGGCCGCGGACCAGACCTTTCCCGTGGATAGGGAAGAAGCGGATGTACGGATAAGCGGGGAGGACGCGGGCCTCGATCCCCCGGCTCGTTCCGGCGTAAGCGACCCTGACGTTCGGATCCTCCCGCCGGAGCCGCTCGATCAGGGCGAGGGCGGGGTAGAAGTGTCCGCCCGTCCCTCCGCCTGCGATCAGGACCCTCATCCCCTCACCCCCTGTCGCGAGACGTTGAGGAGGACCCCGATCATGGCGAGGGTCACGAGGAGCGAGGAGCCGCCGTTGCTGAAGAACGGGAACGTAAGGCCGGTCACCGGGAGGAGGCCGACGGCGACTCCGGTGTTGAGGATCGTCTGGAAGGCGATCGTGAACCCGATCCCCAGGGCGAGGAGCCGGCCGAGCCGATCGGCCGCCCGCTCCGATATCACGAACGCCCGCCAGACGAGGAGGGCGACAAGACCGAGGATCAGGACCGCGCCGAGTAAGCCGAGCTCCTCGGCGGCGACGGAGAAGATGAAGTCGTTGTGCGCCTGCGGGAGGTAGAAGAGCTTCGCCCGCGATGCCCCCAGCCCGCGGCCGAACACCCCTCCGGACCCGATGGCGATCAGGGACTGGATCGTCTGGTACCCCGACGACGTGCTGTAGGCACCGGGGTTGAAGAACGAGACGATCCGGGCGAACCGGTAGGGGGCGAGCCGGATCGCCAAGAAGACGAACGGGAGGCCAGCCGCCCCGACCGCTGCCAGATGCCGGAGGCGGGCGCCGGCGAGGAAGAGGAGGGCTCCTGTCACCCCGCCGTATACGAGGAACATCCCGAGATCCGGCTGGCTGAGGACGACCGGCCCGATCAGGCCGAGGACGACGACGAACGGGAGGATCCCTTCGGAGAACGATCGGACCGCCTCGCCCTTCCGATCCAGGGCGGAGGCGAGGTATACGATCAGCGAGAACTTGAGGAACTCCGTCGGCTGGACGGCGAACGGGCCGATGAACAGCCACCTCCCCTCCCCGATCCCGAGCGGGAGGATCGTCAGCACGGTCAGGCCGAATGCGCCGATCATGAAGACGTTATTGATCGCAGCGAGCCGGTGATAGTCGAACAGGGCGAAGAAGGCGAGGACGGCGACCCCGAAACCGGCAGCGAGGAGCTGCTTCATCAGCATGTATCCGTCGCTCCCGTAGTGGCGGATGGAGAAGGGGGCGCTCGCGCTGTAAAGGACGAGAAGGCCACAGAACAGGAGAAAAACCGTGACCAGAAGCGCCTTTAGATCGAGTCCTCCCTCCACGCCCTCTCCTCCCTCAACCGTCACAGGATCCCGGGACCAGGATTACGCCAGATGTCCGGGCAAAGGAAGGAAGGACGTTTGCAACGGGGCGATGATCGGTCCGTCACGAAGGGGACAACTGTCCGGCCGGTCGATCCCGGATTCCCTTTTCGCTACTTCTGGGAGAAGCCGGGAAGCCGTGATATGAGGCGGACGAACTCCTCGCCCCGCTCCGCGAAATCGGTGAACTGATCGAAGCTCGAGCATGCAGGCGAGAAGAGAAAGGTATCGCCCGGCCCGGCGGCGGCGAGGGAGAGGGAGATCCCCTCTTCGAGGTCGGATCCGACCGCGGTCTCGATCCCGAAGCGGGCAAGTAGCGCGGAGAGCTCCCCGGCCGCCTCGCCATAGGTGATCACCGCCCGGACAGGACGCGCCCCGACCTCGCGGGCGAGATCCTCGTAACCTGCCCCCTTCGACCGGCCGCCGATCAGAAGGACGACATCCCCCTCGGTGGCGCGGAGGGCAGCGATCGCCGAGGCCGGGTTGGTCGACTTCGAATCGTTGATGACGCGGACCCCTCCCACCGTCCCCACCTCCTCGAGACGGTGGGGGAGGCCGAACGCTGCCCTGAGCGTCTCCTCCGGTATCGCAGCCGGGTCGAAGTCGGGGATGAGGGCGATCATCGAAGCGGCCGCCGCCTTGAGGTTCTCCCGCTCGTGGGGAGGGAGGGAGTCGAAGTAAGGGGGAAGGGGGAAGCCGGCGGTGTCGAAGAAGATCCGCCGGGCCGCCCCTTGATCGAAGAGGTCGGCCAAGGCCGAGGGGAGGATCGCAACATCCTCCGGGGTTTGAAGCTGGAAGAGCCTCCCCTTCGCCGCGGCATACGCCTCCATCGTCCCGTGCCGGTGAAGGTGATCGGGAGCGAGGTTGAGCAGGATCCCTATCCGCGGACGGAACGATCCACTCTGCTCGAGCTGGTAGCTGCTCACCTCGAGGACGACGGCGGAGGCGGAGGATGCGGTGTCCACGATCGAGATCGCCGGCATCCCGATGTTCCCGGCGACGATCGGAACCTCGCCCGCCCCCTCGAGGAGGTATCCGATCAGGGTGACGACCGAGCTCTTCCCGTTCGTCCCGGTGACAGCGACGATCGGGGGGGAGATCAACGAACAGGCGAGGTCGATCTCGGAGAGTACGGGGATACCACGCTCCATCGCCATCTGAAGCGGAGGGATGGAAGGTGGGACCCCGGGGCTGAGGACGATCGCCTCAGCGCGGGCGAGGAAGCCGTCTGTATGCCCGCCATCCTCGAACTCCACCCCCCGTTCGGCGAGCCATTCCCGGTCCGCCTCGGCGAGGGGACGGGCCTCGCTCACGATCGGAGAGAGCCGCCGACCGATAGCGAACTCTACCAGAGCCCTTCCGGTCGTACCGAACCCGAGGACCGCGATCCGCCCGATCTTCCGGCCATCTATCGTAACGCCCATCAGCGGATCTTCTCCTCGAGGACCAGCTCGGCCGGATCGCGGCTACAGAGGAGCTCCTTCCCCGTCGCTCCGGCGAGCGCCCGGCGAGGGACGAGCCCGACGATCTCGCTTCCGACCACCCCTACTCCGTGGCGGCCGGCCTCATCTCTGACAGCGGCGAACGCGCGCGGGATCGGGGTGGCGTCGATGTCGGTCAGGTTCATCGACACCTGGACCCTCCCCCTGCTCTCGAGGTAGAAGGGGAGGGCCTTGACGCCGGGAAGCCCTCCCCCCTTCTCGCGGATCGCAGCGGCGATCTCCCTCCCTATCGCGACGTCCCCTGTATCGAGGAGGACGTTGTAGGCGACGAGGGGGCCCCGCGCTCCGACCGCGACCGCACCGGCCGTCGGATGGAGCCGGGCCGGGCCGAAGTCGGGCCGCCACGCTGCAGTGGCTATCCGGGAAGCGAGGCCGGGGAGGCCCCCCTTCCGGATCGACGGAAGCTCGCGCCGGGCGGGATCGGCCGACGCCTCGCCGTAGAGGTAGACCGGTATCCCGTAGCGCTCGGCGATCCCGGCGCCGACAGCCCGAGCGAGATCGACACAATCGGCCATCGATGAGCCGTTCAAAGGGACGAACGGAACGACGTCAAGGGAGCCGATCCGGGGATGGACACCGCTGTGGAGGCGAAGGTCGATCAGCTCGACCGCGGCGCCGGCGAGGGCGAGGACGGCGTCGAACAACCGATCGGGATCGCCGACGAAGGTGAGGACGGAGCGATTGTGGTCAGGATCGCTGTGCAGATCGAGGAGCCGGGAGCCGGAGCCCCGAACAGCGGCGGCGAGCGCCTCGATCTTCTCCTCCGAGCGGCCCTCGCTCAGATTGGGAACGGACTCGATCACCGCTCTTCACGCCTTGCCGGGCGGGATGAACAGGGAGATCTCGGCCGAGGCGACCGTCTCCCCATCCACCGACGCCTCGACCACCGCCCGGAGGAGCCCCCCCCTCCACCGGGAGAGGCGCGCCTCGATCCGGAGCCTGTCACCGGGGATCACCCTCCGCCGGAACCGCGCCCCTTCGACCCCGACGAGATACCCGGCATCCCCTCCGGCGGGAGAGAGGAACGCGGCCGCCTGCGCCATCGCCTCCAGGATCAATGTCCCGGGCATCACCGACGGATGCGGCTCGGGGAAGTGCCCCTGGAAGAACGGCTCATCGATCGTCACGTTCTTGATCGCGACGACCCTCCCATCCCCCTCTTCGAGGATCCGGTCGATCATCAAGTAGGGGTAACGGAGCGGGAGGAGCCTCTTTATCCCCTCGATGTCGCGCATGGCGCGGCCCGTTACAGGTAGGACGAAATCTCGCTCTTCACCGAGTCGGTGATGTCGACGAGGGTCGCTGCATTCCGGTAGACGATCACGTTCTTCTTCCGGAGGACGAGATCGTAACCGTTCTGTACAGCGATCTTCTCCGCCGCCTGGATGATCTTCACCGTCGCCGCCTGCGTCAGGAGCTGATCGAGCTGGGTGAACGCGTTCTTCACCTGGTTGTAGCGGCTCTCGAACTCGAGCTGATCGATGACGCCCATCTTCGCCGTGGAGACGAGGTCCTTCACCTCGTCGATCAACGGCTGCGCTTCCTCGCGGAGGTGCTGAAGGTCGCTCCGCAGATCGGAGAAACCATCCGAGGCGATCATCTTGTCGATCGTCCCGATGTCGACCGCCAGCTGAGCGTCGAGGAGCTCAGCCTGGAGCTCGTCGAGCTGCTTCTGATAGTCGTCCTTGGAGATGGTGCTGTTCACGAACTCCTGCTGAAGCTGAGCGATCTCGTTCTGCTTGTCCGCTATCCTCTGGCGGAGATCGCTGACCGCGTTCAGAAAGACGGTGAACGCATCCTCCGCATCGAGGTAGGCGATCTGCAACCCACCGCCCTGCGTCTGAAGGTCATCGACCTTCTTCTGAAGCGCGTCGAACGCCGCCTTGTCGACCCCCCCTCCGCTCGGGACGGCGAACTGCAGGATCAGCGCGCCGAGGGCGAGAAGGACCGCTAAACCGGCGACAAACCAAACACTCCGAGACATTTTCTCCTCCTTATGAATCGTTCATTACCGCCAGATTATAGGGATCCGCGCCACGATCGTCACCCGCTAGAACATCGGGCCGAAGCCGACGTCGAACCGCGGTATCCAATTCATGTCCGGACCGATCACCCAGATGAAGTCCAGCCGGAAGTACATCGATGCCGCGTTTATCCCGAGCTCGAGCCCGGTCGAAGCCAAACCATCTTCCAAGCACACGGAATCGAGATCGAAACCGGCATCGAAAAAGGCGACCAGTGCCAGGCCTTCGATAAGCTGGATCCTCCCCTCGAAATTGGCGATCACTATCCGAGCCACCGACTCGCCCGTAACCCCGCGAACGGTCATCGGTCCCCCGAGCTTGTATGGACCGGTGACGGGGAGATCACCCTCGCTCCACCCGGCTTTGAACCGGATTCCGAAGACCTTCTTCTTCCCCTCGAAGAGGGCCGAATAAACGGGGCTGAAGTGGATCCACGTCGCATCGATCTTCGTGTACTCCCTCCCCGCCGCGAATCCGCCCGCCTTCTCGACGCTCATGATCCGCCTATCCCCTCCGGTCGGGAAGTAGGGATCATCGACGCTGTCGTAGATGACGGAGGCACCGATCGAGTCGGTCGGCGTCCACTGTTCGCTATCCATCAGCCGCTCGTCCTCATGCTTGTAGGAGATCGAGAGATCCGTGTAGTCGGCGAGCGGGTAGTCGAACGAGACGCTCCCCCCGAGCGTCATGTACGTCCCGTCATCCGTCTCCTTCAGTTCCCGATAGAGGTCGACTCCGACCCGATCGAATCCGGGGAAGTAGGCGACGGTACTGTAGCCGAGGTCCCAGGTGCTCCTCGTCGGCTCCGTCTCCACCAGACCCCGGCTGTAGCTGAGTGAGATGTCCTGCCCGGTCCCCCACAGGTTCCTCTGGTCGACCGTAAGCTGACCGACGATCCCGCCGGTGCTCGGCTCGAGGGCGAGGGACCCGTTCATCCCGCCGAGGTGCTCCTTCTCCGTCACCACGACCGACACGCGGACCCCGTCGTCCCCCCATTCGGGAAGGACGTTGACAGAACCGAAATACCGGAGAGAATTCAGTTTCTGGTAAGCGACCTGCAGATCGTGCTGGGTCAGGATCTGTCCGATCCCTAGCTTCAGATTACGGCGGATCACGTAGTCGTGCGTCCGCGTGTTCCCCGAGATCAGGATCCGGGCGATCTCCCCTTCCTGGACGCCGAGACGGAGGTCCCCGTCATCGACCCCGAGGACGGAGAAGCGGACCATGATGTAGCCTGAACCGTGGTAGAGGTTGTAGAGCCCGGATAGGACCCGAAGGAGCCCGTAGTTGTCGAGCGGCTCTGCGGGGATATCCCCGAGAGCGGCGTAAGCCACCTCCGCTGGGAATCGTGTCACTCCCTCGAGATCGATCTTCCTCACCGTAACCGGTTCGTCGATCAGGTGCCGTTCTGTCAGCTTCCAGGAGAGGATCACCGAGTCCGCCCGGGGACCGGCCTTGGGAACCACGTCAACATCGGAGAAATAGACGCTCCCCCGGAGGCGGAGAAGGACCCGTTGCAGGTCGCTCTGTCGGAGCGGTTCGTTCAAGGGGAGATCGATCATCCCCTCAACGACGGAGGCCGGGACCGTATCCAGCCCCTCGACCCTGTTCCCCGCGACGAGCGCTTCGACGAACTCGATCGAGAGCGTCTCCCCGGTCACCACATCGCCGACCGCGACCAGAATGTAGCCCCGTTTGTTATATTCGGAGATGACGTCGTTCAGCGCGGTCTTGAGGGAGGTGCGGTTCAGGACCTTCCCCTTCTTCACCCCGTCCTGCCGGAGGATCTGCTTGATCTTAGAGGTCGGCATGATCGGGAGCTCGAACAGCTTGATCCCGAACATCTCGTACGACCTCTTGTTCACGTTCCCCTTGATCTCGATCTCGTGAACGACCGGATTCTCGGTGACCCGGAAGACGATCTCCCCGTCCCCCACGTGCGGGGCGACCTCGCTGAACCAGCCGAGGTCGTAGATCGCCTGGGAAGCCGCCTTCAGGTCGGATTCCGTCACTTCGTCACCGACCTTGAACCCGACCGCATCGAGGACGTCCTTCTCCTGTATCTCGACGAGCCCCTCTACCCTCACCCCTTTCACCTCGACGGGGAACTCGGCTCCCATCCCCAGAACGGCGAGACAGACGAGGGCGATCAACAAGAACCCTCCGGCGAACCGCTTCCTCATACGCTCCCTCCTCATTGTAAGCTCCAAAGCAAGGACCACTATAACACAAACCCGAGCGTGCCTCATCCGAACCGAATAAGCGATCCCCAAAATACCCCTGCGATATGTTTTTTTCGTGAACGGACGCTCACCCTCCGAGCCCGGCGACGGCCCGGTACTGTATCGCTTCGGCCACATGCGCCGGAGCGATCCGCTCTTCTTCCGCCAGGTCGGCGATCGTCCGGGCGACGCGAAGGATCCGGACGTGAGCCCGGGCACTCAAGGAGAACCGCGTCACGGCCCGCTTCAGGATCGATTCCGCATCCCCATCCAACGTGCAGTATTCCCGTACACCGACCGAATCGAGTTGAGCGTTCGAGAAGAGCCCCGGCCGATCCTTCATCCGTTCCCATTGTATCCGGCGTGCCGCTGCCACTCGAGCGCGAACCTCCCTCGACGATTCCCCCTCTCCGACCCCGAACAGGTCGTCGACCGGGAGGCGTGGAACCTCGACGAAGATGTCGATCCGATCGAGGAACGGGCCGGAGAGCCTCTTCCGGTACCGCTGCACGTCCTGTAACGAGCAGGTGCACGGATGGACGGGATCCCCGAGGAAGCCGCACGGGCACGGGTTCATCGCACCCACCAACATGAACGAGGCGGGGTAGCGGACGGAGACGCCGGCGCGGGATAGGAGGATCGAGCGGTCCTCGAGCGGCTGGCGGAGGGTCTCGAGGACGCGGCGATCGAACTCGGGGAGCTCATCGAGGAACAATACGCCATGGTGGGCGAGGCTGATCTCCCCCGGACCGGGAACCCCATGCCCCCCTCCGACCATCCCGGCGTAGGAGATTGTGTGATGCGGGGCGCGGAACGGCCGGCGGACGACGAGGGCCCTATCCCTCTCCAACAGCCCGGCGATGCTGTAGATCCGGGTCACCTCGAGCGCCTCCTCGAAGGTGAGGGGAGGGAGGAGTTCGGGGAGGCAACGGGCTAGGAGGCTCTTCCCCGCACCGGGAGGCCCGATCATCAGCAGGTTGTGCCCACCGGCGGCCGCCACCTCGAGCGCCCGCTTCGCCTGCGCCTGACCGCGGATCTCAGTGAGGTCGTTTCGAATCGTCGCCGGCTCCTCCTCGAGGAGCCGATGCGGATCGGCCGTGAACGGCCGGATCTCCTCTTCCCCCCGGAGGAACCGGACGAGATCGACGAGCCTTCTCACCGGATAGACGGCTATTCGATCGACCAGAGCCGCCTCGCCGGCGTTTTCGGGGGAGACCACCATCCCAGAAAGACCGCGATTTTCCGCTTCGAGGGCGACAGGAAGGACGCCGGGCACACCGCGTACATCCCCGTTCAACGCCAGCTCGCCGAGGAACAGGAGCCCGTCGCCCGGGGCGGGGACCTGGCCCGAGGCGATCAGGATCGCCACCGCGATCGGGAGGTCGAACCCGACCCCCTCCTTCCTTAAGTCGGCCGGGGCGAGGTTCGCGGTGATCCGGCCGGGAGGGAAGGAGAACCCCGAGTTCTTGATCGCACTCCTGATCCGCTCGCGGCTCTCGGAGACCTCCTTCTCCGGCAGGCCGACCACTTGAAAGGTGGGGAGGCCGTCGCTCAGATCGCACTGCACATCGATCAACCGGGCTTCGATCCCGAGGACCGCTCCGCTCCTCACCCGCGCGAACATCGCTCAATCGATCCTGAACGCATCCCTATACAGCCGGATCGAGTCCCCGACGAACGTCACCACGTCGAACCGTGCGGGGAGCTCTGCCCCCGTCTTCTGGATGAACCGGCGGGCGGCTGCTGCGAGCCTCCTCTGTTTCGTCGGATCGACCGCCCCCTCCGGTCCGCCGAACCGGTCGGCCGAGCGGGCCTTCACCTCGACGAATACGAGAACATCCCCTTCGCGCGCGATGACGTCGATCTCGCCGAACCGGCATCTCCAGTTCCGCGCAACGATCTCATAGCCGAGCCCCTTCAGGTATCGGCAGGCCCTCTCTTCCGCCTGTCCACCCGTCAGCCCCATACTCGCTATCGTCTCTTATATTACCTTCCACGACCCGGGGCGTTCAAGCCATTGCGGGTACCGGGGCTAACCGTTATAATTCTGGCGTCAAAGAGTGATAAATGAGGAATGAATGGGAACGGTTCTGAGGAACATCCGGCCGATCATCGGTCTTTCCCGTACGGTCAGCGCCCGCTTCGAAGGGAAGGCCTTCGTAGAGGTCTCGGAAGAGGAGATCGAGCCCCAAGAGGGTGATGTCGTCCTCGACGGAAGGGGAAAGCTCGCGTTTTCCGGGTTCGTCAACGCCCATACCCACCTGGCGATGGTCATATTCCGGGGGCTGGCGGATGACGTCCCCCTGAATGTATGGTTGGAGGAGCACATCTGGCCGCTCGAGCGCTCCCTCAAGCCGGAGGACGTCTACTGGGGGACGATGCTCGCACTCGCCGAGGCGATTCGGGGAGGGACGACATGCGTCGCGGACATGTACTTCCATACCGACGAGGTCGGGCGAGCGGTGGAGGAGAGCGGGATCCGCGCCCTCGTCTCCTACGGGGTGATCGCCGGATCGCTCGACGGGAGAGGAAGAGCGGAATTGGACCGTGCGGTCACGGAAGCGAAGCGTTGGAACGGGGCGGCCGACGGGCGGATCAAGGGGGCGATCAGCCCTCATGCCGTCTATACGTGCGGGGAGGACGTCTGGCGGGAGGCGGTGAACGAAGCCGAGAGGATAGGCGTCCCGATCCATACCCATCTCTCGGAATCGCTCCACGAGGTCGCGGAATGGAAGGAGAGAACCGGGTTGAGCCCGGTCGCCTACCTCGAACGGATCGGCGCGTTCCGCGTCCCCACGATCGCTGCCCACTGCGTGCACGTCGATGAGGACGACATGGCGATCCTCGCCGAGCGCGGGGTGAGCGTGGCCCATTGCCCTAAGAGCAACGCCAAGCTCGGAAACGGGATCGCGCCGGTCGGACGGATGCGCAATCTCGGGGTGAGGGTAGCGATCGGGACGGACGGGGCGGCGTCGAACAACCGGCTCGACATGCTGGAGGAGCTCCGGATGTCGGCCCTCCTCCAGCGCGCCCGGAACGGGGACCCGATGCGGCCATCGGCCGCTGAAACCCTGGCGATGGCGACCGAGGCCGGGAGGGAGGCGCTCGGGCTTCCGACCGGAGGGCTGGAGGCCGGGGATGTCGCCGACATCGTCCTGATCGATGCAGAGCGATCCCACACCATGCCGAAACACGATCCGACCGCCACCCTCGTCTACGCATCGGCTGCGGCGGACGTCACAGACGTGATCGTAGACGGAAGGGTGTTGATGAGAAACGGAGAGCTCCTCACGATCGACGAGGAGAAGGCAAAAGCGGAAGTCACCGGCCTGCTCGCCAGGCTGAAAGGTTAATCGACCCCGCCTGGGTCGGCGGCCCAGCCCCCACTCGGACGGGGAAAGGAGAGGACATGGGTCTATCGGTAGAGAAGAAATCGGAGATCATCAAGGAGTTTCAACAGGGAGAGAACGATACCGGTTCAGCGGCGGTCCAGGTCGCCATCCTGACCGAACGGATCAGGGAGCTGACCGAGCACTTGGGAGTGCATAAGAAGGACTTCAGCGCGCAACGCGGGTTGCGGAAGATGGTCGGCCAACGGCGCCGGCTGCTCAAGTACATCAAGCGACGCGATTTGACCGCTTATCGAGAATTGATAGAAAAACTAGGAATCAGAGGAGTTTAGATCTCACATGTATATTCGTGAAAACATTCAGTTTAATGGTAAAGAACTCGCCCTGGAAACGGGGCAGATCGCCCGACAAGCGGATGGGGCGGTCCTGGCGACCTACGGTGACACGCATGTGCTCGTCACCGCCGTCACTGCCGAACCGCGGGACGACATAGACTACTTCCCGCTCCGGGTCGACTACGAAGAGCGGTTCTATGCGAGCGGGAAGATCCCAGGAGGATTCTTCAAGCGGGAAGGGAGGCCGAGCGACGTCGCCGTACTGAGCGGAAGGATGATCGATCGTCCGATCCGACCCCTCTTCCCGAAGGGTTACAAGGACGAGGTTCAGATCGTGGCCACCGTCCTGTCGGCCGAGCCGGACTGCCCGCCGAACGTGCTGGCGATCCTCGGTGCATCGGCGGCGCTGATGATCTCGGAAGCGCCGTTCAAGGGGCCGATCGCCGGGGTGAAGGTCGGAAGGAAGGAAGGAAGGTTCGTCGTCAATCCGGATGCCGAGACGCTCGAGGAAAACGGGGTCGACATCACCGTCGCCGGGACCAAGGATACGGTGACGATGGTCGAGGGGATGATGAACGAGCTATCCGAGTCCGAGGTGGTCGAAGCGATCGAGCTCGCCCACGGCGCGATCCGGGAGCTGATCGCCCTCCAGGAGCGGTTCGTCGCTCGGGTCAACCCGACGAAGAAGGAGTTCGGCGAGGAGGAAGAGGACCGCGATCTTATCGAAGGGGTGAAAAGCGTCGTCTGGAGCGGGTTCTCAGAGCTTCATACCCTCGGTTCCAAGCAAGCCCGGAACGATCGTGTCGACGAGCTGAAGAAGGAGGCGGTCGAACGGTTGGTCCCGCCCGGCTTGAGTGAGGAGGAGGCCTTGGCCCGCGCCAAGTCTGTGGAGGGAGCGGTCGACTCGCTCCTCAAGGAGTACATGCGCCAGCAGATCCTCGAGCGGGGCCTCAGGCTCGACGGCCGAAGGCCGGAGGAGATCCGGCCGGTCAGCTGCAGGGTCGGGGTGCTACCGCGGACGCACGGATCGGCCCTTTTCACCCGGGGAGAGACGCAGAGCCTCGGGATCGTCACCCTAGGAGCGACTAGGACCGACGAGCAGATCATCGATCAGATGATGTACGACGGCCGGAAGAGGTTCATGCTCCACTACAACTTCCCCCCGTATTCGGTCGGAGAGGTCGGGCGGATAGGATCGCCGAGCCGCCGTTCGATCGGGCACGGCTACCTCGCCGAGAACTCGCTCCGCTGCGTCATGCCGTCGGAGGATGAGTTCCCGTACGTCGTCCGTGTCGTGTCGGAGATCCTCGAGTCGAACGGCTCTTCCTCGATGGCGACCGTATGCAGCGCTTCGCTCGCCATGATGGACGCCGGGATCCCGATCCGGAAGGCGGTCGCCGGGATCGCGATGGGGATGATCGAGGATCCGCCCTCCGGCCGCCGCGTGATCCTGACCGACATCCAAGGGGCGGAGGACCACTACGGCGACATGGACTTCAAGGTCGTCGGGACGAGGGATGGAGTCACCGGTTTCCAGCTCGACGTCAAGGTCGGGGGGGTCGACAGCGGAACGATGCGCGACGCCCTCGAACAGGCGCGGCGGGCGCGGCTCGCCATCCTCGACGAGATGGATCGGACGATCCCCGAACCGCGGCGCGAGCTCTCCCCGCACGCTCCGAAGCTCGTCACGATCACGATCCCCGTCGACAAGATAGGGCTCGTCATCGGACCGGGCGGGAAGATGATCCGCCAGATCATCGAAGAGACGGGGGCCGAGATCGACATCCACGACGATGGAACGGTGAAGATCGCCGCTCCGAACGAGGAGTCGGTCACCGCAGCGCGGAGGCGGATCGAGGAGATGACCGAGGAACTCGAGGTCGGAACCAGGTTCAAGACACACGTCACGCGGGTCGTCGACTTCGGGGCGTTCGTCGAGCTGAAGAACGGGAGCGAAGGGCTGGTCCACGTATCGAACCTCGCCCCCGGCTACGTGGAGAACGTCAGCGACATCGTCAAGCCGGGAGACGAGATCACGATCGAGGTGATCGGCGAGGACAAGATGGGCCGGCCGGACCTCCGCCGCGTCGATGACGGAGACGGCGAGAGGAAGCGGGAGACAGCTCCGAGACGGTCGCACAAGGAACGGGGGGGGAATCGGCGGGACGAACAGCGCCCGCAGCACGAGACCCCGAAGATCAAGGCGGGGGACATCATCGAGGGGACGGTTACCAACACGACCGACTATGGCGCGTTCGTCGAGCTCGCCCCCGACGTCACCGGCCTGATCCACATATCGGCCCTGTCCGACGACTACGTCCGCCGGGTGACCGATGTCGTCCGGCCGGGGGACCGGGTGAAGGTCGAGGTGGTGAGCGTCGATGAGCGCGGCCGCTACAAGCTTCGGCGGATCATCCCGGAATCGGAGAGGAAGGAGCCGAAGGAGGAGGCGGGCGAAAGGCCGAAGGAGGAGCCTGAGGAGGAGATCGAAGCCCCGCCCCAGTTCGAAGATCGGTGGTGATAGAACGGCTCTACGAGCGGGCCTACGCGGCGAAGCGTAGCGACGGGTTCCGGGTCCTCGTCGAGGAGGTCCCGGGATCCCGTTCTGTGAGCGTAGGTGTATGGGTGAACGTCGGCTCGCGCGACGACCCGGAACCCGCGCCCGGGCTGGCCCACTTCATCGAGCACCTGGCGTTCAAGGGGACGAAGAGCAGGGATTCGGAGGCGATCTCGCGGGAGATCGACGCAGTCGGCGGGCATCTGAATGCGGCGACCGGGAAGGAGACGACGTTCTACTATGCCGACCTCCCGGCCGAGGGGATATCAGTAGCCCTCGACCTGTTGAGCGACCTCGTCCTCCATCCGGCGTTCGAGCCGGAGAAGATCGAGCTCGAACGGACGGTCGTCCTCGAGGAGATCCGCGGACACGAGGACGATCCTGAGCAATCGGCGTTCGACCGGTTCGCCGCCGGCCTGTGGGAGGGGGGGCACCCCCTCTCCCGGCCGATCCTCGGGGCGAGCGGGGCGATAACTCTGTTGAAAAGGGAGGACATCGCCGCACACCACCGGTCTCACTACCGGCCGGGGAGGATGATCCTCGTCGCCTGCGGCGCGGTCGACCACGCCCGTCTCTTCGAGGTGGCGGACCGGCTGTTCCCGCCCGATCGGGCGTCGGATAGGGTCGAGCCGGGGCGACGACCGCCCGTCCTTCGGAGCGGCCGTGAACATCATGATCGGCCGACCGGGCAGACGCACATCTACCTCGGCCTCCCCGGTCCGCGGGCCGCCGACGCGGACCGCCTCCCCCTCGAGGTGGCGAACGCGATCCTCGGAGACGGGACGGGCTCACGCCTCTTCCGCGCCATCAGGGAGGACCGCGGCCTCGCCTACGCCGTGGGGAGCGGGGTCACCCGCTACACCGACACCGGTTTCTGGCTTACCTACGCCGGGGTCGCCCCGCAGGCGACCGAGAGGGTGATCGATCTGATCCAAAGAGAGCTCGAATCGTTGCCGGAATCATTGAAGGAAGAGGAGATAGCGCTCGCCAAGGCGCGGCTCCGCGGATCGTTCATCCTCGGACTCGAATCGAACGCGACCCGCGCCGCCCGGCTCGGTTCGGCAGCGCTCGAAGGGAGGGAGATCCTCTCCCCCGACGAGGTCCTGGGGAGGCTCGCAGCGATCGACCGGGAGGATATCGCCCGCGTCCTCGAGCGGTTCAACCGGCCGGAGATGGCGAACCTCGCCACCGTCGGGCCGAACACCGCCGGACGCTGAGGTGGGCAGAGCCGCCCGAGAATCCCCGGCTACTTGTTGAGCTTTCCCTTCATCCGGCATAGAATCCTCGCGCGATGACCATCACGAGTGCGATCTATCCGGGGAGCTTCGATCCGATAACCTACGGGCACATCGATATCGTCCGGCGGGCGAAGAAGCTCTTCCCGCGCCTGTTGATCGCGATCGTCGCCAACCCGAACAAATCGACCCTGTTCACGATCGAAGAGCGGATGAAGATCACCGAGGCCGCCCTCGCCGAGGTCGGGCTCGATGGGATCCAGGTGATCTCCTACGCCGGACTCCTCGTAAACTGCGCCAAGGAGCACGGGGTGAGCGCGATTGTCCGCGGGCTGCGGGCGAACTCCGATTTTGACTACGAGTTCCAGATGGCCCTGACCAACCGCGACCTCGCCCCACAGTTCGAGAGCGTCTTCTTCATGACAGCGGGAACGTACAGCTTCCTCTCCTCCTCGATCGTGAAGGAGGTCTGCTCCTACGGAGGAGACGTATCGGCGTTCGTCCCGGAGAGCGTCAAGAAGGCCCTCGAGGAGAAACTGGCAGAGAAGCGGGCCGAGAGATCCTCAGCGGGGGAATAGCGGCTCGATCCCAATCACTGCTACCCGAAGCGACGGAAGGTCAGCCGGCCCGAACGCGACGGTCCAGACACTGAGGGACCGGCCCGCCATCGCTTTTTCAGTTCAGCTCGAGGCCAACGAGGATCGGATCGTGATCCGAGGAACGGTAGGGATCATCCCGATAGAGGGAGTCGATCTGCCCCTTCGACTTGTAGGCGCTCTCGTACCCGAGGACGGGCGGTTCGTCGGCGTTGATGTGCCAGACCCCGGCACCGGTCACCTGATCGGTCAGGCTCGCCGAAGCGAAGGCGTGATCGAGACGACCGGCCTCTCCCATGTACACGTAAGTATAGGACTCGTCCCCGGAGTAGTAGTCGATGAGATCGGTGTAGCTGGCATCCTGGATCGTCGCTATCGGATCCTCATTCGGATAAGCGTTCAAATCCCCGACGATCAGGACGTCCGGGTCACCCGAGCCGGTTGGATCGGTCTCGATCCAGCAGAGGATCGCCTCAGCCGCCTCGGTTCGGTTCCGGTTCCAGCACCCCTGGCCGTCCCCCTGGTCCCGATCCGGGCCGTGGGCGCGGCTCGGGCTCTTCGACTTCAGGTGGACGACGAGGACGGTGAACTCCGCCCCGCTCGAGCGCTCGGCGAACGTCTGCGCGAGCGGGGGGCGGTTCATCTCGGGGAGT